>ENA-OQEN01000536-OQEN01000536.1-human-gut-metagenome-genome-assembly--contig:-NODE-536-length-16717-cov-2.612297_pt1 | contig 16717 bp, 21 predicted proteins | sample MGYA00242791_ERZ504627 | MGnify/ENA primary metagenome ERZ504627 (study PRJEB26092, sample SAMD00036316) | human gut metagenome | host: Homo sapiens | study: EMG produced TPA metagenomics assembly of... | reverse complement strand
TTGGAATTAAGGAACTGGTCATATACTATGATACATGGGCATAGAGATGTGGGCCACAGGGGCCTGGAAGCGAAACAAGGCAGGCACCATAGCTTATCACGAATACATCATGTCGGTTAAGGATAAAATAAAGCTTACTTTTGTAAAGGTAAAAGGACACTCAGGAGTAGAGGGCAACGAAGAGGCAGATAAGCTTGCAAAGCAGGCTGTGGGGATACTGTAGCAGTTTCCCGCATAAGAGAAACAAAAATATAGCATAACAGGAGAAAAAGATGAGCATATTCAATGTAGAACTCAAAAAAGTAGTAGATGATACATATGATATTGAGATAGGCTACAACCTCTCAGACACCCTTGTATCTGACCTGGAAAATGGTCTTGCGGGCAAGATAAAGAAATTTGCAGTGATTACAGATACAAATGTGCGTGATCCTTATGCTCTTCCAATCTGTGAGAAGATAAAGCATGCGGGATACTCAGTGGATTTGTTTGTTTTCCCGGCTGGGGAAAAGAGTAAGTCACGTGAGACAAAGGCAAAGATAGAGGATGCCATGCTTAAAAAGGGGTACAGAAGAGACTGCTGTATTATTGCAGTCGGTGGCGGTGTGGTAACCGACTTATCAGGCTTTATTGCAGGAACCTACGGCAGAGGAGTGCCGTTTATCAACTTTGCAACCACACTTCTAGCGGCGGCAGATGCATCGGTAGGTGGCAAGACAGCAATTGATACACCTCTTGCTACCAACACCATAGGTCTGTTCAATCAGCCCCAAAAGGTATATATAGACATAGCTGCCTGGAAAACACTGCCACAGCGCCAGATGGCAAGCGGTATGGCAGAGACCATCAAGCATGCATGCTTAGGCAGCGAGGATATGTTTGAATTTATAGAGGAAAATCTGGATGATATATATTCATTCAAGAAATTTGCATGTGAGTATATTGCAGAAAATAACTGCCGTATCAAGTACAATGTGGTCATGAAGGATGAGCGAGAGGCGGGACTCGCGAAACCTTAAATCTGGCCACACAGTAGGCCGGGCAATCGAGACAGTCAGCGACTACAAGCTGTTGCATGGAGAGGCACTGTCGATTGGAATGGCAGCACAGGCACTTATGTCAGCACGGCTTGGCTATATGTCAGAGGAGCAGGCAGAGCGTGTGATAAAGCTCTATGAGAGAGCCGGTCTTCCGACACGTATACCTGACTATATAGACAGGGAGGCACTTGTTAAAAAGCTCTACACCGACAAAAAGGTGAGAGACGGCAAGCTGCGCTTCGTGCTCCAAAAGGGCATAGGAGCCACTGTTGAGTTTGCGCCAGGAGTGTATGCAAAGCCTATAGAGGAAAGTCTGGCACGAGAAATTATAATGGAGCTGTAGATTAAATAATTACAACCCCATGTGTAAACTCATTTTGCTGTGAATGACACAGTCTGCCATACAAATCAGCGGCAAAAATATCCATGGAAATAAGCTCGTACGGAGCATCAGCGACTTTTGTAATAATAGGCGCTGATGCTCTTTTTTTGAGGAGATGCATAAGCTCTCCTGATGATTTTTTGAAACCGAGTATGCGCAGATAAGGATTATCCATACATATATTAAAATCATCATTCTCAATACCAAGTAAAATATGCGTGAGAACCCTTGAAATACGCGTATAAGTCAGATTTTTACTCTTCAGTAAGTTACAAAACTGCGTAAAACTTCATATTTATAAATATTTTTAACTATCTTTGCAGAAAGCTCCTTTGTGCAGTCTGCATACTGCGCAAAGCCTTTATCCTTCCCAGTCAGCAGGCGATAGTAAAGCATTTCAGAAATATCATCCGGAAACACAATATGACCGCCTAAAATACAATTGACAAGAATATCGGCGCAGTCTGATGGCATTAGCTGACTGAACTTTGTGGAAATCCATGAATTATCAAGCTGCGTATTAGTAATAGTGTTGTGTTTGTCTATATCAATTAAGGTCGAAATCACCCCGCGCACAGCTGTAGCGGAAGAAAACTCACTTGTCGAATCCGTGCTGTGATATCCTTCACCGACGCGCTGAATTGGAAATCCTGTAATATCACAGTCCATCAAAGCCTTCTCATACTCAATGGCCAGAATATTATTGGGTGAAGTTATGAAAGCATCTAATTTCTCTAAAGAACTATCATAGTTATCTTGAAAATATTCACATAGAGCTCTGCTCCTGGCCGCAGGAAAGCTCATCCCGCCCTGAATCAGCCTGGCAAGAGAGGTGGAATACTCAGCAGGCGGATTCTTAAGCACGCCAGCCACAAGCTTTGTAAGTTCATGGTCCACAGACTCCACACCATAGCACAGCATGTCCACCACACCTGTGTTTTTGAGTACACTGACTCCGCCACCGGCAAAAAACTCGGCAGAAGCAGTGGCAAAGACCGATGGAAGCTCAAGCACCAGGTCGGCACCGCTCAAAAGCGCCATGCGTGTGCGCTCGTATTTGTCAATGATGGCAGGCTCACCTCTTTGCACGAAATCACCGCTCATTACTACGACGATATAATCAGCAGATGTCTGCCTTTTAATCTGCTCTAGCTGATATTTGTGCCCATTGTGGAATGGATTGTATTCGGTAATCACACCTGCGACCTTCATGTTTTGCTGCTCCTTTAATCAATAATGTTTTTTTTAGAGTTCAAAACCATAATACCACAAAAACACCCTTGTCGCATTTGAAAAATAAGTTTATACTAACAATAGTATTGTAATTTTAAACCAAAGGAGACAAAACAATGAATGTATTAGTAATTAATTGCGGTAGTTCATCACTGAAATACCAGCTCATCAATTCAGATTCAGAGGAGGTACTTGCAAAAGGACTCTGCGAGAGAATCGGAATCGATGGCAGACTCGTATATCAGAAAGAGGGTCTTGATAAGGAAATCACAGAGGCACCTATGCCAACACATAAAGAGGCCATCCAGATGGTACTCGATGCACTTGTAAATCCAAAGACAGGCGCAGTAAAATCACTTGCAGAGATCGATGCAGTAGGACATCGTGTAGTGCACGGTGGAGAGAAGTTCTCAGACTCAGTAGTCATCACAGAGGAAGTAATAGCACAGGTAGAGGAGTGCAACGACCTCGCACCTCTTCACAACCCTGCAAATATTATCGGAATCAGAGCATGCCAGGCACTTATGCCAAACGTACCAATGGTAGGAGTATTTGATACAGCCTTCCATCAGACAATGCCTGAGAAAGCATATCTCTACGGCCTTCCATATGAGTACTATGAGAAGTACAAGGTAAGAAGATACGGCTTCCACGGCACAAGCCACAGCTTCGTATCAAAGGAGGCAGCAAGCTACCTTGGAATGGACTTAAACAACTCAAAGATTATCGTAGCACACCTTGGAAACGGAGCTTCAGTCAGCGCAGTATTAAACGGTAAATGCGTAGATACATCAATGGGACTTACACCACTTGAGGGACTCGTAATGGGAACACGTTCAGGTGATATCGACCCATCAATCATGGAGTTCATCGCAAAGAAAGAAAATCTCGACATCGATGGTGTTATGGATGTGCTCAACAAGAAGTCAGGAGTAGCCGGCATGTCAGGAGTATCAAGTGACTTCAGAGACCTTGAGGCAGCCTACAATGAGGGCAACGAGCGTGCCATCGCAGCAGTAGAGGTATTCAGCTACAGGGTAGCAAAATACATCGGAGCATATGCAGCAGCAATGAACGGAGTAGATGCTATCGCATTCACAGCAGGAATCGGTGAGAACACAAGCTTTGTAAGAGAAAAAATTATGGCATATTTAGGTTACCTCGGCATAAAGATTGACCGTGTAACAAACGACAAGACACGCGGCGTGGAGGCACTTATCTCAACAGCAGACTCAAGCGTAAAGGTATGTGTCATCCCTACAAACGAGGAGCTTGCAATCTGCCGCGAGACAGTAAAGCTTGTTGGCTAATAAAAAGCAAAAAGTTGTGGATAAATTATAAAATTTTGTTGACAAACACCACTCCAATATGTATAATTGGTTAGGTGTGAATAGGAGAGAACTATGATTGATATATCAACCATTGTAAAATCTATCAATAAAGAGACAACAATTGAGACGGAGCTTACGCTCACATCATTTGAGTCGCGTTTAGGAGATTATCCTATTCTGAAAAAGCAGCCGATATCACTTCATATCTCAAACGTGGAGAATGCAGCAGTGCACATCACGGGAACAGTGGATATAGACATAGCGATACCGTGCAGCCGATGTTTGGAAGAAGTTCCAACAAACATGCATTTTGACATTGACAAGACTCTGAAAATCACAGACGGAGCATTAGTCGATGAAGAGATGGAGGAAACTGACTACCTGATTGGGTTTGAACTCGATGTAGATAAACTTGTCTACGCCGAAATTCTGGTGAACTGGCCAATGAGAGTTCTGTGCAAAGACGATTGCAAAGGTATTTGTAAAGTCTGCGGGATGAACTTGAATAAAGGCACCTGCAGTTGCGATAGTTTTGTACCGGATCCAAGAATGGCAGCGTTCCAGGATATATTTAACAAGTTTAAGGAGGTGTAAACAAATGTCAATTTGTCCAAAGAATAAATCTTCTAAGGGAAGAAGAGATAAGAGAAGAGCAAACTGGAAAATGTCTGCTCCTACTTTAGTAAAATGCAGCAAATGTGGAGAGCTTATGATGCCACACAGAGTTTGCAAGAACTGCGGATCATACAACAAAAAAGAAATCATTCCTCAGGACTAATAGTAGAAAACCAGTAAAATTAAGGGATTGAACGATATCGTTCAATCCTTTTTTTGATTGATTTTATCCCTTTTTTATCCCATAATAAAATGAAGGTACTTTTTGCTTGTATATAGCTTGCAGGGATGTTATTATACTGAGAGGATATTTAGATATTAAAGAAAGAAGGAAGCAAACTATCATGAATAATATAGACGATTTAGTTGAAATCTATGAGTGCCCGCTCTGTGGCGGTGCCGGGATTCTCGAGGAGGACTGTGGCAGCTCATATTATGTGACATGTCTTGAGTGCGGATGCCACTCAGTAAATATTGATTTCAAGTCAGACGATGACAGACTTGATGCAGCAAAGCGCACTGCTGATTTATGGAACTGTGGCAAGGTTATTTCAATGAGTCCGGGAGAATGATGGAAGCCATATAGAGTAGTGAATTGGTTATTGATTTATACCTATGATTATAGTATATTTTATTTAATCAATTAGTAGTTTGCTTTTTAGCAGGCACAGGGAGGTCACAATGCAAAGTACAACAAGGGTCGCACTCGATGCAATGGGTGGCGACAATGCACCCGCAGAGGTAGTAAAGGGTGCGGTAGATGCGGTTAACAAAAGAAATGATATAAAGATATTTCTTGTAGGACAGAAGGTACCGGTAGAGAGGGAGCTTTCTTTGTATACATATCCTAAGGAGCAGATAGAGATAGTAGATGCGCCTGAGGTTATAGAGATGGCAGAGCCACCGGTTCTGGCAATCAGACGAAAGAAGCAGTCATCAATCGTTGTTGGCATGAATATGGTCAAGAATAAAGAGGCTGATGCATTTGTTTCGGCAGGAAGCTCAGGTGCTGTACTTGTCGGAGGACAGGTAATAGTCGGCAGGATAAAGGGCATACAAAGGCCGCCTTTGGCACCGCTTATTCCGACTGAGAGGGGAGTATCCCTGCTCATAGACTGTGGAGCCAATGTGGATGCCAGAGCTGAGCATCTGGTACAGTTTGCAAAGATGGGCTCTATCTATATGGAGCATGTTGTCGGCGTGAAGAATCCAAAGGTTGCACTGGTCAATATCGGTGCAGAGGAGGAGAAAGGTAATGCCCTGGTAAAGGAGACTATGCCGCTTCTTAGAGAGTGCACAGATATCAATTTTGTCGGAAGCATTGAGGCAAGGGATATTCCAAAGGGAGATGCAGATGTTATAGTCTGTGAGGCTTTCACGGGCAATGTCATATTAAAGCTCTACGAGGGCCTTAGCTCTACTCTTATTGGGGTTATCAAGAAGGGTCTCATGAGCACATTAAAGAGCAAGATAGGAGCTGCACTTGCACTTCCGGCTCTTAAGAATACGCTAAAGTCATTTGATGCGACTGAGTACGGCGGAGCACCGCTTTTAGGATTGAATGGTCTTGTGGTAAAGACACACGGCAGCTCCAAGGCAAAGGAAATCACTAACTCTGTTTTCCAATGTGTTACATTTAAGGAAAAAGAGATTAATGATAAAATTAAAGAATATATTATTAATAAGCCGGCTGATTAGATAGCAGTACTGCTGTATGATTGGTCACTATAAACAGAAATGAGAGGTATTAAAAATGGAATTTGAGAAGCTTAGAGACATTATTGTCGAGGTACTTAACGTGGATGAGACCGAGGTTACTATGGAGTCAACCTTCATTGATGATCTTGGCGCTGACTCTCTGGATGTATTCCAGATTATCATGGGTATCGAGGAAGAGTTCGATATCGAGATTCCTAATGAGGAAGCAGAGAAAATCGTCACTGTAGGCGATGCTGTTGAGCAGATTAAAAAAGCTGTAAGCGAGCAGTAGTATGTTTAACTAATGAAAAGCCCTTTATTATGAGGGCTTTTCGTTATACTCACGGAACATGTAAAATGGATAGATATAGAAATAGAGGAAAAATTATGGCAGATTTAAATGAATTTCAAAGCAAAATAGGCTATACGTTCAAGAACCGACATCTGCTTGAGCAGGCGCTGACACACAGCTCGTATGCCAATGAAAAGCACATGAAAAAGCATTCTGATAACGAACGTCTGGAGTTTTTGGGCGATGCTGTTTTGGAAATAGTTTCAAGTGAGTTTTTGTTTATCAATTATCCGCAAAAGCCTGAGGGTGAGCTTACCAAGCTGCGCGCAAGCATTGTTTGTGAGCCGACTCTTGCACTTTGTACAAAGCCACTTGACCTTGGAAAGTACTTACGTCTTGGCAGGGGCGAGGATCATACAGGTGGAAGAAAGAGAAAATCGATTCTTTCTGATGCACTTGAGGCAGTGATTGGAGCAATTTATTTAGATGGTGGTTTTACTAATGCAAAGGAGTTTGTGCTTAGGTTTATCATGACTGATATTGAGAATAAGCAGCTCTTTTATGATAGCAAGACTATCCTTCAGGAGCTTATACAGGCAGACACGAGCAGCTTTCCTATGAACTTATTGATGAGAGCGGTCCGGACCATGACAAGCAGTTTACAGTTGCGGTGCTTGTGGACGGCGAGCGTGTCAGCGAGGGAGAAGGCCACACAAAGAAGGCGGCGGAGCAGCAGGCTGCATATCAGGCACTTCTTTTGTACAGAAACAGGGAATAGGAGTTTTTAATGTATTTAAAGAGTTTGGAAGTACAGGGCTTTAAGTCCTTTGCCAACAAATTGTTTTTGAGTTCCACAACGGCATCACAGGTATTGTCGGGCCAAACGGTAGTGGAAAGAGTAATGTCGCCGATGCGGTCAGATGGGTGCTCGGTGAGCAGAGCGCAAAGCAGCTTCGTGGTGCCAGCATGCAGGATGTCATTTTTGCAGGCACTGAGAACAGGAAGCCGCTTGGATATGCGTATGTTGCCATCACTCTTGATAATTCAGACCATTCGCTTGCGATTGATTTCAATGAGGTTACGGTTGCCAGACGTGTTTATCGGTCAGGGGAGAGTGAGTATCTAATCAATGGCAATCCGTGCAGACTCAAGGAGGTTTCGGAGCTTTTCTATGATACCGGTATCGGTAAAGAGGGCTATTCCATCATTGGACAGGGCCAGATTGACAGGATTTTAAGTGGAAAGCCGGAGGAGAGGCGAGAGCTGTTTGATGAGGCTGCCGGCATTGTGAAGTTTAAAAAGAGAAAGCTTACAGCACAAAAGAAGCTCGATAATGAGCGAGAGAACCTTGTGCGTGTCAATGATATCCTGACAGAGCTTGAGAGACAGGTAGGTCCGTTACAGAGACAGTCCGAGAAGGCTCATACATATCTTAAAAAGAGAGAAGAACTGAAGAACTACGATGTCAACATGTTTTTGCTTGAATCAGCGCGTATTGAGACCGAGCTTAAGTCAGCTGATGAGAAATACGCTATTGCGGATGACGAGCTAAAGGAGACCAACGCCACATACGAGAGCATCAAGGCAGAGTATGAGAGGCTTGGGAACGATATGCAGCAGATGGATGAGCGTATCGAGTCTCTTCGTGAGAGCATTACAAGCACTTCATCCACCAGACAGAAGCTTGAGAATCAGATAGAGCTTTTAAAGGAGCAGATTCACACGGCCGAAATGACGGATGAGCATTTGCAGTCGCGTCTTTTAGCTATCGAAAAGGAAAAGGCGCAGCGTCTTAAAAGCAGGAAAGAGTATGATGACAAAAAAGCTGCACTCGAAGCTGATATAGAGCAGATGAAGCAGAACGAGCTTCTTGCGGTAAACGAGCATGAGGCTGTACTTGCAGAGGTTAACCGCTGCAATGACGGACTGGAAAAGGGCAAGAATGAGCTTATCGCCCTGCTTCAGGAGCGAGGCAGTATCCAGTCAAGGCAGCAGCGTTTTGCCACTATGCTTGAGCAGATTAATATCAGAAAGGCAGAGCTTACCAAGCGTCTTTTAGATAGAAAGACAAGGGAAGCAGGGCTTGATGATATATTGGATGAGGCTAATAAGAAGCTTAATGCTGTCAATGAAGAGATAGCCGGTTTAAAGGAAAAGGAGTCGGCTCTTTTGGCAAAGGCCAGGGAGTGGAGAGATAAGTCCAGAGAGAATGCCCGCCTGATGGAGGAGGCTTCCACAGAGTATCATAAGTCTGTTTCCAGGCTTGAGTCACTTAAAAACATTGCCGAGCGCTATGATGGCTATGGCAACAGCATCAAGCGTGTTATGGAGCAGAAGGCTAAAAATCCGGGGCTTCTCGGAGTGGTTTCAGATCTTATCCAGGTGGATAAGCGCTATGAGATAGCGATAGAGACAGCCTTAAGCGGCAATATCCAGAATATTGTCACTGAGGATGAGGCTACAGCCAAAAAGATGATTGGCTTTTTGAAGGCCAATCATTTTGGTCGAGCTACGTTTTTACCTCTTACAAGTGTGCGTGCAAACAGAAATACTAAAAATGAGGCGGCACTCGGCGAAAAGGGTGTGCTTGGCATTGCAAATAAGCTGGTGAAGTGTGATCCAAAGTTTGATGAGGTTGTTGCATACCTGCTTGGCAGAGTGATTGTGGTGGACACAATTGACAATGCCATTGCGCTTGCAAAGAAAAATCACTATTCACTCCATATTGTGACTGTCGAGGGCGAGTATCTGGCACCGGGAGGCTCTATGTCCGGTGGTGCGTTTAAAAATTCATCCAATCTGCTTGCGAGAAATCGTGAGATTGAGGAGCTTGAAAAGAGAGTTGATCAGACTAAGACAAAGCTTAAAGAGCTTAGAGCCAGAAAGGATGATATTGCGACGGCTATTGCGCTTGGCGAGGAGGATATAGCAGCCACAAAGACATTGCTGCAGGAGAAGTATATTGAGCAGAACACAGCACAGATTTCTGTTGACAGGGCAGACCAGCAAAAGAAGGAGAGTGCAAATGTCTACGAGGATTTGCGCACAGAAAATGTCGAGATTGAAAAACAGCTCGAAGAGATAAATCAGGGCAAGAAGGATATTGCAGCGCAGCTTGAGGCATCAAAGCAGCGTGAGGAGCAGCTTGAGAAAGAAAACAGCTCATACAGTGAGATACTTGAGAAGCAGGGAGTACTTGAGCAGGAGGCTTCACACAAGGCCGCTGCCATTTCACTTGAGCTTGCTAATATTACAAAGACGGCAGAGTTTGCTATAGAAAATATCAATCGTATCAATTCAGAGATAGAGAAATTGATGAGCAGAAGGAAAGTCTTGTGGAAGGTGCAGCTGCTGCAAAGGATGATATTAAAAAGAAGCAGGCTGATATTGATGCAATCACACAGACCATTCTGGCATCAAAGGACAACAATTCTAAGCTTGACGAGGAGCTTAGAGAGAGCCTTACAAAAAAGGAAAAGATGTCTGAGGATTACAGAGGCTTTTTTGCAAAGCAGGAGGAAGTTTCAAAGAAACAGGCTGATTTGGATAAGGAGCTTTTCAGACTGAACAGCCAGAGAGAGAAGCTTAAGGAGGTTTCAGAGACTCAGACCAACTACATGTGGGATGAGTATGAGCTTACTCCGCATGCGGCAGCAGAGCTTAGAAATGATGCATATGATGACCTGCCTTCATTAAAGAAGCTGATTGCAGGCATAAAGGACGAAATCAGACGCCTAGGCGATGTAAATGTCAACGCTATTGAGGAATACAGGGAGATTTCAACGCGTTATGAGTTCTTAAAGGGACAGCATGATGACCTTATCGAGGCTGAAAAGACTCTGGTTGGCATCATTGATGAGCTTGACAGTGGTATGAGAAAGCAGTTTACAGAGAAGTTTGCCGAGATTCAGAGAGAGTTTGACAAGTCCTTTAAGCAGCTTTTTGGTGGTGGACATGGTTCCCTGGAGCTTGTGGAGGATGAGGATATATTGGAGTGCGGCATAAGAATCGTCGCACAGCCGCCCGGAAAGAAGCTTCAGAATATGATGCAGATGTCCGGTGGAGAAAAGGCGCTCACCGCTATTGCGCTTTTGTTTGCCATTCAGGCACTTAAGCCATCACCGTTTTGTCTGCTTGATGAGATTGAGGCGGCGCTTGATGATTCAAACGTTTCGCGCTATGCAAATTATCTGAACAAGCTTACAAAGAACACACAGTTTATCGTTATCACACACAGACGTGGTACAATGGCGGCTGCGGACAGACTATATGGTATCACGATGCAGGAAAAGGGTGTTTCCACACTCGTTTCAGTGAATCTGATAGAAAATGATCTGACACAGTAAATTTTATTTATGGAGAGTTAAATGGAAGAAAAGAAAAGAAGCCGGGCTTTTTAAGAGGCTCGTTCAGGACTGACAAAGACCAGAGACAACATCGTTTCAGGCATAGATTCACTTTTCAGTGGATTTTCGCATATAGATGATGATTTTTATGAGGAGCTTGAGGAGATTCTCATCATGGGAGACCTCGGAGTGAGAGCTACAGAGAGTATCATCGAGGATCTGCAGAGGAAGGTGAAGGAGCAGCACATCAAGGAGCCGGCAGAGTGCAAGGAACTCTTGATTGAGAGCATCAAGGAGCAGATGAAGGTGGAGGAGACAGCCTACAGATTTGAAAATGAAAAATCTGTTGTGCTTGTAATCGGTGTCAACGGAGTAGGAAAGACTACCACTGTCGGAAAGCTTGCAGGAAAGCTTAAGGAACAGGGTAAGAAGGTAGTTATTGCAGGTGCCGATACCTTCAGGGCGGCAGCAGGCGACCAGCTGAAGGAATGGGCAAACCGCGCCGGAGTTGATATGATTGGCGGTGCCGAGGGTGCTGACCCGGGAGCTGTTGTATATGATGCAGTTGCAGCTTCAAAGGCCAGAAACGCAGATGTGCTTCTCGTGGATACAGCCGGAAGACTCCACAACAAAAAGAATCTGATGAATGAGCTCGGAAAGATTAATAAAATCCTGGAGAGTGAGTATCCGGATGCATACAGAGAGACGCTCGTCGTGCTTGATGCGACCACAGGCCAGAATGCACTTGTTCAGGCGAGAGAGTTTTCTGATGTGGCAAAGATTTCGGGCATCGTGCTTACTAAGATGGATGGTACGGCAAAGGGCGGTATCGCTGTAGCGATACAGTCGGAGCTTTCAGTGCCGGTCAAGTATATCGGAGTCGGTGAGACTATCGATGATTTGCAGAAATTTGATTCGGACGAGTTCGTGAATGCATTGTTTGATACTAAAACGGAATAATTTGAGAATATTTTTGAGCGTATAAGTTATATTGTTTATAATAATCTGATATATCAGTTTATATATATCTGTACGGAATTTTTGGTATAATATAATGAAAAATAACTATTCAGAACCACTGAGAACAATGCATTTTTGCGAATAATGTGTGGGTGGGTATGAATAGTTATACCGAAGAAATGAAAGGGAGAACAAATATGCTGACATTAGATAAATTTGAAGAAGCAAGTGAGAAGGTCAAGGAGGTCACCCTTGAGACAAAGCTCATTTACAGTGACTTTTTAAGTGACCAGACAGGCAATAAGGTATATCTGAAGCCTGAAAATATGCAGTTTACCGGAGCTTACAAGGTCAGAGGTGCGTACTACAAGATAAGCACACTCACAGACGAGGAGAGGGCAAAGGGACTCATCACAGCATCTGCAGGAAACCATGCGCAGGGTGTTGCGTATGCTGCAAAGTGCTATGGCTGCAAGGCTGTCATCGTGATGCCTACCACCACACCTCTTATCAAGGTAAACCGTACAAAGAGCTACGGCGCTGAGGTAGTGCTTTATGGAGATGTGTATGATGAGGCATGTGCCAAGGCATATGAGCTTGCAGAGAAAGAGGGCTACACATTTATCCATCCGTTTGATGATTTAGCTGTCGCAACAGGACAGGGAACTATTGCTATGGAGATATTCAAGGAGCTTCCGCTTGTTGAGTACATCCTCGTTCCAATCGGCGGCGGCGGGCTGGCAACAGGTGTATCCACACTTGCAAAGCTCTTAAATCCAAAGATTAAGGTTATCGGAGTGGAGCCGGCCGGTGCCAATTGTATGCAGGAGTCATTTAAGAACGGCAAGGTGACCACTTTACCAAGTGTAAATACTATTGCAGACGGAACAGCGGTAAAGACACCGGGCTCAAATATTTTCCCATACATAAAGAAAAATCTTGATGATATTATCACAGTGGAGGATGACGAGCTTATCGTGGCCTTCCTTGACATGGTTGAGAATCACAAGATGATAGTCGAAAACTCAGGTCTTCTGACTGTAGCTGCGCTTAAGCATCTCGGAGTAAAGGACAAGAGGGTTGTTTCTATCCTAAGCGGCGGCAACATGGATGTTATTACCATGTCATCAGTTGTACAGCAGGGTCTTATTTTCAGAGATAGAATCTTTACTGTTTCAGTGCTTCTGCCGGATAAGCCGGGCGAGCTTGCCAAGGTTTCACAGACTCTTGCCGATGTACAGGGTAATGTAATCAAGCTGGAGCATAACCAGTTTGTCACTACAAACAGAAGTGCGGCTGTCGAGCTTCGCATCACGCTTGAGTGTTTTGGTACAGAGCACAAGGAGCAGATTATGCTGCGCTCGAGAAGAAGGCTATAAGCCAAGAATTGTACGCACTATGATATAAAAATAAAAGTATCAAGTATTTTTACTTGACACCGGGCAAACTATGTGTTATTCTACCATAGGTTCGAGGGAAAAAGAGGATACTTGATATGGAAGAAAAACTTGAACAGGCATATTTATATGATTTCTACGGTGAGCTTTTGAATGAGCATCAGCGTCAGGTATATGAGGATTTTGTCTTCAATGATTTGTCACTCGGTGAGATTGCATCCGAGGAGGGAATTTCCCGTCAGGGTGTTGCCGATCTGATTAAGAGATGCAATAAGAAGCTGCTTGACTATGAGGCAAAGCTGCATCTTGTTGAAAAGTTCATGTCCATAAAGAGTGACATACGAAGGATTCATGAGCTGACAAATGATTTTAAGAAATCACATAATGAGCTATTAATGAATGAAATCGAAGCTATTTCGAATCAGATACTAGAGGAGCTGTAATATGGCATTTGACAGTTTATCAGAAAAACTGCAGAACGTTTTTAAGAATCTCCGCAGCAAGGGAAAGCTTACTGAGGATGATGTAAAGGCTGCTCTTAAAGAGGTTAAGATGGCACTCCTTGAGGCCGATGTTAACTTCAAGGTTGTTAAGCAGTTCACAAAGAGTGTTCAGGAGAGAGCAATCGGACAGGATGTCATGAATGGTCTCAATCCCGGTCAGATGGTCATCAAAATCGTAAACGAAGAGATGATTAAGCTTATGGCTCTGAGACAACAGAGATTGCTTTCAGACCGGGCAAGGAGCTTACCGTTATCATGATGGTAGGTCTTCAGGGAGCCGGTAAGACAACCACCACAGCAAAAATTGCCGGAAAGCTTAAGAGCAAGGGCAAGAAATCACTGCTTGTAGCCTGTGATGTATATCGTCCGGCTGCGATTGAGCAGTTAAAGATAAACGGTGAGAAGCAGGGTGTTGAGGTTTTCTCAATGGGTGACAAAAACAAGCCTGCCGACATCGCAAAGGCTGCTGTGGAGCACGCTAAGAAAAACGATTTCAATGTTGTTATCATCGATACTGCCGGACGTCTTCATATTGATGAGGATATGATGGCAGAGCTTATTGAGATAAAAGAAGCTACTGATGTTTTCCAGACCATCCTCGTGGTAGATGCCATGACAGGTCAGGATGCGGTAAATGTAGCAGGTACCTTTGATGAAAAGATAGGAATTGACGGAGTTGTCATCACAAAGCTTGATGGTGACACCAGAGGTGGAGCGGCACTTTCAATCAGAGCCGTTACAGGAAAGCCGATACTATACGCAGGTATGGGCGAGAAGCTTTCAGACCTTGAGCAGTTCTATCCGGAGCGTATGGCTTCAAGAATCCTCGGCATGGGCGATGTGCTTTCCATGATTGAGAAGGCGCAGGAGAACATTGATGAGGAACAGGCCAAGAAGCTTGAGCAGAAGATGCGCAAAAATGAGTTTGATTTTGAGATGTACCTTGATTCGATGAGTCAGATGAAGAAGATGGGCGGTCTTTCAAGCGTGATGGGCATGATGCCGGGCATGGGTATCGGTGGAGGCAAGATGCCGGATATTGATACAGATGAAGCTGAAAAGGGCATGGCCCGCACAGAGGCAATCATCTATTCCATGACACCTGAGGAAAGACGAAATCCAAAGCTTCTTAATCCAAGCCGCAAGGCTCGTATTGCAAGAGGAGCAGGCGTGGATGTATCAGAGGTCAACAGACTTGTAAAGCAGTTTGAGCAGACAAAGAAGTTCATGAAGCAGATGCCCGGTATGATGGGCGGCAAGAAGGGACGCCGTGGAGGCGGTGGTCTTGGAGGCTTATTCAAAGGACTTCCGTTTTAATGGATTTCATTAAAGAATTTCATGTTTTGTTAACAAAGTATTTATTTTACTTTTGATATATATTATTTAATAAACCTATGAGGAGGTGAAACAAAATGGCAGTAAAGATCAGATTAAGAAGAATGGGACAGAAGAAAGCTCCTTTCTATAGAATCGTAGTTGCAGACTCTAGATCACCAAGAGATGGAAGATGCATCGAGGAGATCGGAACATACGATCCAACTAAGGATCCTAGCGAGTATCATGTAAATGAGGAATTAGCTAAGAAATGGTTATCAAACGGCGCACAGCAACTGAGACAGTAGCTAGAATCTTCAAGAGTGCTGGTATCGAGAAATAGGATAAAGAGGTGGCGTAATGAAAGAATTAGTTGAAGTAATTGCAAAATCTTTAGTTGATTATCCGGATGAGGTTAATGTAACTGAGACCGAAAACGAGAAAGCAATTGTTTTGGAATTACGTGTTGCACAGTCTGACATGGGCAAAGTGATCGGCAAGCAGGGACGTATTGCTAAGGCTATTCGTTCAGTTGTTAAGGCCGCAGCTCTAAAGAAGACAAAAAGGTTATTGTTGAGATAGTACAGTAACATAAAGGCATCTCTTATGAGATGCCTGTTTTTTATAATTTATAGTAACTATTCAGAACCGGTATTGTATGGTTTTGAGAATGTGCGTGGGCTGAATAGTTATGATTTATATTAATATCAGGAGACAGAGAATGGAAGATTTACTACAGGTAGGTGTAATTACGAGCACACACGGCATTCGCGGTGAGGTAAAGGTGTTCCCAACCACTGACGATGCTGCCCGTTTTAAAAAGCTTAAAAATGTCATTCTGGATAATGGCAAAGAGCGCAGGGATTTGGAAATAACTTCTGTCAAATTTTTCAAGAACCAGGTTATCTTGAAATTTAAGGGCATAGATGACATAAATGATGTAGAAAAATATAAAAAGGCACCTCTTTTTGTGACAAGGGAAAATGCGGTGCCGCTTGAGGAAAACGAGTACTTTATAGCTGATCTTATCGGGCTTTCAGTCACATCAGACGAGGGAGAGGAGCTTGGAGTCATAGCTGATGTACTCCAGACCGGTGCCAACGATGTGTATGTTGTTAAGAAAGCCGGTGCAAATGATCTGCTGATTCCGGCAATAAAGGACTGTATACTGGACGTTGATGTGGAAAATGGCACGATGAAGGTGCATCTGCTGGCAGGTTTGAGATAGCTGCATTTCAAACTGCAAAAACCGTAAAATGAGATATAAAATTGAACAAAATCATACATTTTAAATCGTAAAACTGTAAAACAGGATGATATAGGAGATATAGGAAATGAGATTTCATGTGCTGACCTTATTCCCACAGATGATAGAACAGGGACTGTCAGAGAGTATCACAGGCAGAGCTTTAAAACAGAATATTATATCACTCAATACGGTAAATATCAGGGATTTTGCGCACAATAAGCACAATAAGGTTGATGATTACACATATGGTGGCGGTGCAGGGATGCTTATGCAGCAGAGCCGGTGTATCAGGCTGTGCGCAGTGGTGGTGAGTCAGATCAATAATGTAATCAGGTCCACTCAGGTGATAATTCAGAG
>ENA-OQEN01000535-OQEN01000535.1-human-gut-metagenome-genome-assembly--contig:-NODE-535-length-16727-cov-9.166386_pt1 | contig 16727 bp, 19 predicted proteins | sample MGYA00242791_ERZ504627 | MGnify/ENA primary metagenome ERZ504627 (study PRJEB26092, sample SAMD00036316) | human gut metagenome | host: Homo sapiens | study: EMG produced TPA metagenomics assembly of... | reverse complement strand
CCCCTCTGTGCTGATCACTTGGTTCGCAGCCAAGATGGGCTATCAGGGTGGCCACGAGTACCTGAGCAAGCTTCAGGGCGGCGACCTCATGGAGAAGCTCATGTATGTCTGCGGCATCGTGGGTCTTATGTCCGTGGGCGGCATGATCGCTACGCTGATCGGCGCTACTACCCCGCTGCAGTTCGCTGAGGGTACCGTCGTGATCCAGGACATCCTGGACGGCATGATGCCCCAGATGATCTCCCTCGGCCTCACCGGCCTTATGTACTGGCTCATCAAGAAGAACGTCAACACCGGTTGCTTCTCGTGATCGCCATCGTGGGCGGCATCGCCCTCTCCGCGGCCGGCATCCTGGCCTAGTCGCGACTAAGCGCCTAACCGCTTTCCCCCGGGGGCTGCCTGGCATCCCATACCCCAGGCAGGCTTCCATCCCCAATAATGTGACAAAGGGACAGTTCCTTTGTCGCATCCTCAACGGGCCGGCGACTCGGTCCAAACCACGGTAACCCTGCGAGCGCCCGGCAATGTGGCGCCGCAAAAATCGAAAGGAATGTGTCAGATGTACGAGATCGACCTTAACCTCCCTAAGCAGATCGTCGCTGACGTCCTGTCCAACCACGAGATCCACAGCGTCGCCTTCGTCGGCTGCGGCGCTTCCATGTCCGACCTGTACCCCGCCAAGTACTTCCTGGCCAACAACACGGACAAGCTGAACGTTCAGATCTTCACCGCTAACGAGTTCAACTACGACACGCCCTCCTGGGTCAACGAGCACACCTTCGTGATCACCTGCTCCCTCGGTGGCTCCACGCCCGAGACCGTCGAGGCCAACAAGACCGCCAAGAAGCACAACTGCCCGGTCGTCTCCCTCACCAACAAGGCTGGCTCCGCTCTGACCGTTGACGCCGACCACGTCATCGTTCACGGCTTCCACGCCAACTACGCTGCCAAGTGCGAGAAGCCCGGCTATGCTATCGCTCTTGCTCTCGAGATCCTTCAGCAGACCGAGGGCTATGACCACTACGAGGACATGATCACCGGCCTCACCAACATCTTCGATCTCTGCGAGAACGCCGCTCAGCACTGCAAGAAGCTCGCCAAGAAGTTCGCCGAGGACTTCAAGGACGACAAGATGATTTACTTCATGGCTTCCGGTGCCTCCGAGAAGATGGCTTATTCTCACGCCGCCTTCCTGTTCACCGAGATGCAGTGGATCGACGCCGCCGCCTACAACACCGGCGAGTACTTCCACGGCCCGTTCGAGGTTTCCACCGAGGGTAAGCCCTACGTCTTCTTCATGTCCGATGGCGCCACCCGTCCGATGGACGCCCGCGCCCTCACCTTCCTTGAGCGCATGGGCGCCAAGGTCGCTCTGATCGACTCCAAGGACTACGGCCTGGCTGACGCCGTGCCCGCGAGCGTCATCACCTACTTCAACCCGCTGCTGCACCTCGCCGTTATGCGTGAGTACGGCAACCAGATCGCCGAGGCCCGTCAGCACCCGCTGACCATGCGTCGCTACATGTGGAAGCTTTCCTACTAATCACAAGTAAGTAGACCTTACGGGTTGATTGAGAGGGGATGGGGTTTGTGCCCCGTCCCCTTTTTTGCTCTGGGGAGGGCGTGTTCGTCGTTCCATAAAACCCCAGATAAAACCTACCAAAATAAACCTGTCCCTTTTTGGCAGGTGGGAGGAGATGCGTATGATCAAGGCAGTGCTGTTTGACATGGACGGCGTGCTGGTCGATACCGAGTGGTTCTACAACCGTCGCCGCGTGGCGTTTATGGAAGAGAAGGGGTTCCACTTTGACGAGATTCCCGATCTTTCGGGGTCTAACGAGCCCGCCATTTGGGAGGCGCTGGTGCCCGACGATATTGAGCTGCGCGAGCGTTTGCGCGTGGAGTACAAGCAGGTCTATAGCCCGGACCATCCCGTTCCGTATGCCGAGCTGCTCAACGAGCAGACGGAGCCGGTGATGCGCGAGCTGCACGAGCGTGGCGTGAAGTGCGCTATCGCGAGCTCGTCCTATCGCGAGCTCATCGACGAGCTGGTGGAGATTGCCGGCATCGCCGACGTGCTAGACTACACCATCAGCGGTCACGAGTGCAGTGCGTTTAAGCCCGATCCCGAGATCTACCTGCGTGCCATGGAGGCGTTGGGGGTGGAGCCTACCGAGTGCCTGGTTATCGAGGACTCGCCTTTGGGTATCGAGGCCGGCAAGCGCTCCGGCGCCCGCGTCCTGGCGCTGCGCCCGCACGAAGGCGTCAACCTGGACCAGTCCGCCGCCGACGCTATCATCGACAACCTGACCGACATTTTGACTGCTCTGTAGCGTCGATTCACCGCAAGAAGCACGGGTTCAAACGTTTTTTGCGGTGGACTGGCTCAATTTGGTTTCGATTTTGATCTGTTTGGCTTCGATTCGGGCTAAGTGAGTAGACTTTTTGGCGCAGGCCGAGCACAAAACATATCTTCCTTTGTAAAACCGCAGGTCACAGGGGTGGCGGTTTTGGGTGTGCTCTGCAGGTCGCGTAAAGTCTACTCACTTGTAATTTGGGCCTTTGGTCGTGGGGCTGCTGGTCTCGTTTTGGTTGTCGAGGGAGGGTGAATTGAAGCGCCTCCTCTCGCTCCATGCTACAATCGCGGGCATGCCTCACAACTAGATCTGCCTTCGAAAGGAGCCTCCGTGGCGAACGCCATCGATCAGCTCACGGACCGCGTGCTCGTGCTCGGCCGCCTCACCATCGTCCGCCGCGCCATCACCGCCGTGGCGGTCACCATTTCCGCCGTTCTCCAGACATTTCTGATCCAGGCGTTCATTCGGCCCGCCGACCTGCTTCCGAGTGGTCTCACCGGCGTCGCGGTCCTGCTCGATCGCGTTACCTCGCTTGGCGGCGTTCACATCGACATCTCGCTCGGTATGCTTGCGCTCAACATCCCCGTGGCGCTCCTATGCTGGAGCGGCATTAGCAAGCGCTTCGTCATCTTCTCGATGATGCAGGTCGTGCTCTCGTCGCTGTTCCTCAACGTCTTTCACTTCGCCCCGTTTTTGGGCGACAAGATCATGCTCATCATTTTTGGCGGCGTGGTCTCGGGTCTGGGCGCTGCATCGCGCTCAAGTCCGGCGCATCCACCGGCGGCACCGACTTTATCGCGCTGTGGGTCTCCAACCACACGGGCAAGACCATCTGGGGCGTCATCTTTGGTTTCAACTGCTTTATCCTGGCGATCTTTGGCTTTATGTTTGGCTGGGACAAGGCGGCGTACTCCATCGTGTTCCAGTTTATTTCGACCAAGACCATTGACAGCTTCTATCGTCGCTACGATCGCGTGACGCTGCAGATCACGACGCGCAAGGCGGACGAGGTCATGACCGCCTATGTTGACCATTTTCAGCACGGCATTAGCTGCGCCGAGGTCATCGGCGGATACAGCCGCGAAAAGATGTACCTGCTGCACGCCGTTGTCTCGACCTACGAGAGTCAGGACATTATCAAGCTGGTGTGCGACATTGATCCCGGCGCCGTGATCAACGTGTTCCACACGCTCAACTTTGTGGGCGGCTGGTGGGGCGGTCATGTCGACGAGCCCATGCCCACGGCCGTTCCCGATCCCGACAAGCCCGCACGCATGGCCAGCAGGCAGGCGCGCCTCAGCGAGCAGGACAGCCTGCAGCAGGACGACGGCAGGTAGGGTATTGGCATTTTGCCGGCCTGGCGCAACCCTTCCGAACGAGCCCCTCGAAAGCCTCGCTGCTTTCGAGGGGCTTTCGTTTTCCCAGATAAAACCTACCAAAATGAAGCTGTCGCTTTTTGGTAGGGAGGGTGTATCGTTTTATCATTATGAGGTAACATGAAACTAGACGTTATATACGTATTAGTTATTTCGATATTTCGATAAGAGTGATTAGATATGCCTGCGCCTAAAAATGCACCGCTTTACCAGCAGATTTACGACGAAATCAAGGATGCGATCGAGAAAGGTGTTTATGCGCCCAAGGAGCGTATTCCGTCCGAGCTTGAGCTGGCCGAGCAGTACGAGGTGAGCCGAATTACGGTGCGCCGCGCCGTCGAGGAGCTGTGCTCTGATGGCTACCTGGTTAAGCAGCAGGGCCGTGGCACCTTTGTTTCCACGCCGCACATCAATCGCCAGTTTCACGCCTCGACGCTGCAGACGTTTACCGCGCTGTGTGCCGATAATGGCATGAAGGCGGGCGCGCATGTGTCGATCGCCAGATTGTGCCGGCACGTCAAAACGAGATGGAGTTCTTTGGCCTGCAAAAGGACGCGCTGCTGCTGCATATTAAGCGCGTGCGTACAGCCGACGGCGAGCCCATCTTTGAGGAGAACATCTTTGTGCCGTTTGATGCCTACCGTGAGCTGTTGACGGCCGATCTTGAGGACAAGTCGATTTTTGCCGAGGTCGAGCGTGTTGGCGGAACGCCGATTGTCTCGGTTGGCTACCGCACGGTCGAGGCCGTTCGTGCCAATACCGAGCAGGCGGCCGAGTTGGGCGTTGCTCCGCACGATCCGCTGCTCAACCTGCGTGCCAGCTTTACCGGTCCCAATGGCGAGCCGGTCCTGATGGGTAAGCAGTACTACGTGGGATCGCGCTACGTTATGGTGATGTAGGGTTGGTTCCGCCGTTCTGACGAACGGCGGACCGGCCGACGCTGCAAGCCCGCCAGAGCGGCAATCTGCCTTTCAACTTCGGCGGCATGACCAGAAGGTTCCGCCGTTCTAACGAACGGCGGACCGGTCGACGCTGTAAACGCCCCTAAGCGGCAATCTGCAGAATGAGCGTGGATAATCTCCCGTTTTTGGTTTGGTGACGGGTTCAAAGTGGGAGATTATCCACACTTATCCGGAAAGTGCCCAAAAATCCACACTCATTCGCCTTGGATTGCATCGCCCGTGGCCGACAGCCACGCGGCACCGGTCCGCGTGGCGGCGTATAATCGGCGGCAGATGACTTAGACGTTAGGAAACCATGACCGATAGCATGCAGCAGATGGCGCTCGACACGCTCGGCGCTTATTTTGGCTACACCTCGTTTCGCCCGGGACAGGACCGCATGGTCGATGCGATCCTTGCCGGTCGCGATGCGCTGGGTGTTATGCCACGGGCGCCGGCAAGTCCATTTGCTACCAAGTTCCCGCGCTCATGCTGCCCGGCATCACCTTTGTGGTGAGTCCGCTGCTGTCGCTTATGGAGGACCAGACCCGTGCGTTGCTCGCGGCAGGTGCGCGACCCAGCTATCTCAACTCCAGCCTTACCCCGGCCCAGCAAAACACTGTGCTCAAGCGGGCGCGCGAGGGTCGCTATCAGCTTATGTACGTGGCGCCTGAGCGTCTGCTCGAGCCGCGCTTTTTAGCCTTTGCGCAGGAGGCCGCGGCGGACGGCGGCATTGGCGTGCCGCTCGTGGCCATTGACGAGGCCCACTGCGTGAGCCAATGGGGCCAGGATTTCCGCCCCGCCTACCTGCAGATTCGCGAGTTCATCGATTCCCTGCCGCAGCGCCCCATCGTGGCGGCCTTTACCGCTACGGCGACCGAGCGTGTGCGCGCGGACATTCAGCAGATACTCGGCCTGCAAAATCCCGCGACGGTGGTGACGGGCTTCGATCGCAAGAACCTCTACTTTGGTTGCGAGGAGATGGGCGACAAGGCCAAGACCGCCTGGGTGCGCGACTATGTGATTGCGCATTCGGGCGAGAGCGGCATCGTGTATTGCTCGACCCGCAAGACGGTCGATGCGCTGGCAGGCGAGCTTGCCGAGGCGCTGGGCCCCAGCGGCATTCGCGTTGGCCGCTACCATGCCGGCATGGGCAACGACGCCCGCCGCCAAAGCCAGCGCGCCTTTATCGACGACGATATCCAGGTGATGGTTGCCACCAACGCCTTTGGCATGGGTATCGACAAGCCCAACGTGCGCTATGTGATCCACAACAACGTGCCCGAGAGCATCGAGGCCTACTACCAGGAGGCGGGCCGCGCCGGCCGCGATGGCGATCCGGCCAGCTGCCATTTGCTGTGGAACGGCAACGATTTTCGTATGCGTCGCTTTCTGATCGACCGCGGCGATGCTGCCGATGAGGCACTCGACGACGAGCAGCGCGCGTGGGCGCTCCAGAATCGATATCGTCTGCTCAACCAGATGGAGGGCTACTGCAGTACCACCGGCTGCCTGCGCGAATACATGCTGCGCTACTTTGGCGACGAGGCCGCGGCCGAGCATGCTGCTTCGGCTGGTGCGGGCGCCACCGCCATGGATGACGCCGAGGGCTGCGGCAACTGCAGCAACTGCCTCACGCAGTTCGAGGTCGAGGACGTCACCGATATGGCCCGCGCCGCCGTGCGCTATGTGGCCGCGCGACCCATGCGCTTTGGCAAGTCTCTCATCGCCGACGTGCTTCACGGCGGCAATACCGAGCGCATTCGCCAGATGCATCTGGACGAGGACCGCGGCTACGGTGAGCTGTCGAGCGAATCGGTCGGGCGCATCAAGGCATCATCGGCCAGCTGTGCGGCCGCGGTTATCTGGCCACCTCGCAGGGGCAGTACCCGGTCGTGGGACTGGGCCCGCGCGCCGGCGAGGTCGAGGACGAGGCGTTTGCCTTTACCGTTAAGCGTCGCGCGTCCAAGCGCAAGGCCTCGGCCCGCGCTCGCCGTGCGGTGGATCTGCTGCGCGAGGAAGCCGAGCTGGATCAGCGCCCGCGCGTGGGTGACGATGCCGAGCTGTTCGAGCGCCTGCGCGCCCTGCGCAAGGAGATCTCGACCGAGCTGGAGATGGCGCCGTACATGGTCTTTTCCGACAAGGCCCTGCGCGGCCTGTGCCGCCTACGTCCGCAGACGCGCGACGAGCTTATCCAGGTCAACGGCATCGGCGAGAAAAAGGCCGACGCCTTTGGTGAGCAGTTTATGGCGGCGATTGAAGAGTTCGAGTCCGAGCATGCACGGAATGGAGCATAACGATGGCATCCGACGATAAAACCGAGCGCACTGAGGTGTCCGCTGTTCCGCTGTACCAGCAGGTTATGGACGACCTGAAGGGCGAGATCGCGCGTGGCGTGTACGCATCCGGCTCGCGCGTTCCTTCCGAGATGGAGCTCGCGAAGTCTTATGGCGTGGGGCGCGTCACCGTGCGCCGCGCCATCGAGGAGCTGTCGCGCGCGGGGTATCTCAACCGCCAGCAGGGGAGGGGCACGTTTGTGTGCGCGCCCAAGCTCAAGCGCAAGATTGTCCAGAAGGGCGACGTTCAGAGCTTTTCTGAGGGTTGCGCTGCCAACGACATGGTGGCCGGAGCACGCCTGGTGTCGCGCACGGTGGTTGCGGCGACGCGCGAGGACGCGGCGTTTTTTGGGGCGGAACCCGGCTGCGAGCTCATCGTTGTCGAGCGCGTGCGCACGGCAGACGGCGTGCCCGTCATGCTCGAGAACAACGCCTTTGTGCTGGCCGACCATCCCTATCTGCAGACGCTTGCCGACAAGGACCTCACGGACAATTCCATCTTTGCGCTCGTTGCCGAGCATTCGGGCCGCGCGCCGCTCAAGTCCGACCCCTGTACTGTGGAGATTGCGCTTGCCGATGCTCAGGCAGCCCCGCTGTTGGAGGTGCCGGTCGGCGAGCCGCTGTTTTATATGGAGGCGTACTTTACCGATGAGGACGAGCGGCCCTTGCTGCTCGGGCGCCAAAAGATCGTGGGCTCGCGCTACGTGTTCGACATCTAACGTCCACAGATAGAACAATATAGAACAAATTTGGTGAAATGACTTCACGGGTGTCGTCGTGCGTGCTATATATAGGACAACATAGAACGACAGCAGGTACGAGCTGTCGTCGTTCTAAACCGCCACACAAGGAGGGGCACCACCATGAACGCACATGATCTGGTTCAGGAAATTATCGAGCGCAAGGGCAAGATCGAAAACGTCTTTTGGATCGCTTGTGGCGGTTCGATGATCGACCTGATGCCGGCCAACGAGCTGCTCAAGCGCGAGGCCACCACGTTTACCTCGACGGTCTACACGGCACGCGAGTTTTGCCTGATGGCCCCCAAGAGCTTAGGGCCGAAGTCGCTCGTTATTGCCTGCAGCCACAGCGGCAACACGCAGGAGGTCGTCGACGGCTGCGAGATGGCACTGGCCGCCGGCGCCGAGGTCGTCGCCCTCACCGACTGCGAGGGCTCCAAGATCGATAACGGCAAGTGGACTACCTGGGTCTACCCCTGGGGCGAGGGCGTGTCGCAGGCCGAGGTGCCGCAGGCATCGGCGCCTGATCGCTGCCGAGCTGCTCGACCAGCAGGAAGGCTACGAGGCGCTCGCCGACATGTACGAGGGCCTCAAGCAGATGGATGTGCTGCTGCCCGCCGCCCGCGAGAAGGTCAACGCCGAGCTGGGCGCCCGCTTTGCCGAGCTCTGCCAGCAGCACAAGTTCTTCTATATCCTGGGTCCGGCCCCAACTTTAGTCAGACCTACGCCATGGCCATCTGCTCGCTCATGGAGATGCAGTGGCAGCACTGCTGCTATATCCACTCCGGCGAGTACTTCCACGGCCCCTTCGAGCTACCGAGCCGGCGTGTTCTACTTTGTGCAGCTCGGATCGGGCGAGTGCCGCCCCATGGAGGAGCGTGCACTCGCGTTCCTCAACACGCACACCGATACGGTCATGGTGCTCGATGCGCTCGAATACGGCGTGGGCGAGGTGCCCGCCAGCGTCCGTTCGTTCCTGGAGCCGATCTTCTTCTACGCGATGAGCTGCGAGCTGCGCGCCGCCCGCGGCAAGGTGTTCGACCACAGCCCCGAGATCCGTCGCTACATGGGCATCGAGCAGTACTAGGTAACGGGAATTATCTTTTTGACGGGGTCTGCGCTGCGCGCGGGCCCCGTTTTGCGTTGTGGCGGCCGGATTTGTGTTTGCGCGAAAACGAAGGTGAATACTTTTCCGCGATGTGAACGACCTATTTTGGACCCCCGAAGCATCCACACTTTTTGGCGGCAAAACTGCAGGAAAAACCCGACGGAACCGCAGGAAACAGCGCCTGAAAAATGTCGATGCTTCGGGGGCTCGATTTTACTCGTTCACTTCTCGGGAAAAGTATTAGACCTAAATGTGCGAGGGTGTTGCATGAGCAAAAAAGCGGGCCGCGCCGGGGATTTCCGGCGCGGCCCGCTTAGTATCGCGCTTAGATTCGCAAGGTTGCGGCAGCCGGCGGCCTACTTCGCGTCGTATGCCTCGGCGTCCCACCAGTCGAGCTGGGCGATGTTGTCGCGGATGTGCTGGCAGCTCTTGTGGAAGCCCTCGAGCTCATACTCGGAAAGGTCGAGCGTGTAGACCTCCTCGACGCCCTCGGCACCGATCACACACGGCAGGGAGGTGAAGATGCCCTCCTCGCCATACTGGCCGGTCATGAGCGTGGAGGCGGAAAGCACGGCGTGCTCGTTGTGAAGCACAGCGGCGCAGACGCGCGCGGCGGAGTTGGCGACGGCGTACTCGGTGCACTGCTTGCCCTGGTAGGTCACATAGCCGCCCTTGCGTGCAAGCTCCTCGACCTCCATGTGGTCGAAGGCGTACTTGTCGGGGTTCTCGGCCTGAAGCTCGTTAAGGCTCTTGCCGGCGATGGTCGCGGCCTTAAAGGCTGCAAGCTGGCTAAAGCCGTGCTCGCCGATCATATAGGCGTCGATGGACTTGGGGCTCACGCCGACCTTCTTGGAGATCTCGGTGCGCAGGCGGGCGGAGTCCAGGCCGCAGCCCGAGCCGATGATCTTCTTGGGATCGTAGCCGGTCAGGTGCCACAACTCGGTGCACACGACGTCGCAGGGGTTGGAGATGCTCACGAAGATGCCGTCAAAGCCGGCGTCGACGATGCGCTTGGCAAAGGTGCGGGCGGCATCGGTGGTAAAGAACAGCTCGCCGTCGCGGTTGCGGCGGCCAGCGCGACCTTGCCGGCGGCGTTGACGATGACGTCGCAGCAGGCCAGCTCCTCGTAGTGGTCGTAGCAGTTGACGATTTTGGTATTGTACGGGACAAACGAAAGGGAGTCGCGCAGGTCCTGGACCTCGGACGTCACCTTGGCCTCGTTGATATCGCACAGGTACAGCTCATCGGCAATGCCCTGCATAAGCAGGCTGTTGGCGACATGTGCTCCTACGTGGCCCTGGCCGACCACACCGATCTTACGCGTCTGGTACATATACGTATCCTTCGGCCGAGTTTTTCGCGTCGAACCATTGTAGCGTCCTGCCACCACTTTGCTAGACTAAAGCGCCGCAGATTTTTGGGACATGCCTTAATCTCTACTTTTGGAGTGATTTGGGCCGCTGACGGCATCGCTGGGCGATGCGCTCGCGCGGATGGGGCCGGTCGTTGTACCATAGCTGCAACTGACTCGTAAGGAGCATCCATGCCCATTCGCATTCCCGACGCCTCCCTGCCGCCGCGCAGCTCGAGAGCGAGAACATCTTTGTCATGACCGAGTACCGCGCGCTGCACCAGGACATCCGTCCGCTGCGCGTGCTCATCCTCAACCTCATGCCCACCAAGATCGCCACCGAGACGCAGATCATGCGCAAGCTCTCCAACACGCCGCTGCAGGTGGAGGTGGACCTGCTGCGCACCAAGACGCACGAGGCCACGCACGTGAGCGCCGGCCATCTGGAGACGTTCTACCGCACGTTCGACGACATCCGCGACATCCACTACGACGGCCTGATCATCACGGGCGCGCCGGTGGAGCAGATGCCGTTCGAGGAGGTCGACTACTGGCCCGAGCTCTGCCAGATCATGGATTGGTCCTCCACGCACGTGCACTCTACGCTGCACATTTGTTGGGGCGCACAGGCGGGGCTCTACCATCATTACGGTATCCAGAAGTACGACCTGCCGGCAAAGGCGAGCGGCGTGTTCGAGCATTATCTGGTGAAGCCGCAAAGCCCGCTGGTCCGCGGCTTTGACGACCGTTTCTATGCCGTGCATTCGCGCAACACCGATGTGCGCCGCGAGGACGTGGAGGCCGAGCCGCAGCTTGAGGTCGTGGCCGTGTCCGACGAGGTGGGCCTGTACATCGTCAAGTCGACCGACAGCCGCCGCTTCTTTGTCTTTGGCCATCCCGAGTACGATACCGACACGCTGCGTTTGGAGTACGAGCGCGACGTGAAGCGCGGGCTTAACCCTCAGGTGCCGACGCATTACTTCCCGAACGACGACCCCACCGCCGAGCCGCGCAACGTCTGGCGCAGTCAGGCTCAGCTGTTCTACACCAACTGGCTCAACTACTACGTCTACCAGACCACGCCCTACGACCTGGCCCGCGCCGGCGAGGAGCACTAGGCTGCGGCCGTGGCTGCGACTGTGGCTGTGCTCACGGCATGACGAGCGTGGATTTTCGGACGTTTACAAATCGAGCGTGGATAATCTCCCACTTTTGGCTTGAAACTAGGCTCAAAACGGGAGATTATCCACGCTCATTTTTAGGCATGTAGATGCCGATGGCTCGGCTAAGAGACGGTGCGTGCAGAGGCAAAGTCGCATTTGGCGTGGTCTTGAATCTCGACGGGTTTTTCTTTCTGATAATCCGATGGACCAAGGCGCCAAATTATGGAGACGGGGACCTCTCGACAACCACCCTACCTGCAGATATAAGTCATCAGTCTAAAACGTCCAAAGCCGTCAAGCATTTGGTCAGCGCCTGGACAGCATTTGGTCAGACTTCGCATGAAACCGTCTGGTACGTTTGCGCCGTACCAAGAGTTGGGAGGCGACATGGGAAACATGACGGCGAATCAAAGGCTTACAAGTCACATTAAAGCATGCGAACAGCAGATGAGCTGCGTGTACGCACGCACGACGGCGGAGGCAAAGCAGATTGAGCGGCGGGTGGCGGCGGGAAGTCTAGAGGCGGTCATGCCGGGGCTGTATGCGCGTCCGGATTATTGGTCCGAGCTCAAGTTTCGGCAGCGTTATCTGCATCGGGTGCGGGCCCTTGCGCAAAAGCATCCCGACTGGACGTTTTGCTCCTATACGGCGGCTGTTATCTATGGTCTTTCGGTTTCGCATGCCAATTTGACGCACATCCATATCGCCGCGGCGCCGGCGCAATCGACGACGCCCGGCTCTCAGGTGATTCGCCATCGTTATGCTCGTCAAACACGGGCAATCCAGATGGATATTGCCGTGACCGATATCGATCAAACGATTACGGATTGCCTGGTCGATGCGTCGTTTGTCGAGGGACTGATCATTGCGGACTCGGCGCTTCATGAGCAGCTGTTGTCGAAGGAGCATCTCGTTGAGGCAATCAACAAGCTTGGCTTAAATCGTCGCGGTGTTGTGACGGCGCGAAGTGTTGCGCGGTATGCCGATGGCCTGTCAGAAAGCGGCGGCGAGTCCAAGGCGCGCGCCTGATGATCGAGCGCGGCTGGCAGACACCGGAGCTGCAAGTTGAGCTGTTCGACCGGTTGAGCCGGGGCGGCCGTATCGCGTTGACTACTTGTGGCGTGTGGGCGACCGGCTGATTATCGGGGAGTTCGACGGATTCGTTAAAAGCGAGAAGGCGGCGGAGGAGGGCAAGCTCGCAAAGGCGCAATTTGATGAGCGCCAGCGCGAGTCGAGGCTTTCGCTGCTTGATAACTGCAAGATCGTGCGCTTGTGCTGGGATGATCTAAGGGATCCGACAAAGCTCGATCGCAAGCTCAGGGTCGCCGGCGTGCCGCGTGAGTGCTGAGGCAGTTGCGGGACGTTTGGCTTGCACGAGCGTGGAAATCCGGACGTGTATTGGTTGAGCGTGGATTTTCGGACGCTTGTTGAATGAGCGTGGACAATCTCCCACTTTTGGCTCGTAAGGGGGCTCAAAGTGGGAGATTTTCCACGCTCATCTTGCGGGTGCGATACAGCGGCGATCAGGCGCTGATGATGTGAGGCAGCGGCAGGTCGTGGGCGTCGGTGGGAACGTGGTCGATACGCTGCTCGTCAAAGGCGATGCCGATGATTTGGCATGCGGGCGAGAGCGTGGGCAGGTAGCGATCATAGCAGCCGCCGCCGTAGCCCAGGCGCGCGCTGGCGCGGTCGAAGGCTACGAGTGGCACGACGACCATGTCGAGAGCTTCGGCAGGCACGATAGGGAAGCGGTCGCTGTCGATGTCCACGGCCGCGAAGGTCCGCGTGGGGTGGGCGATAAACGGAGCCGAGGACGCATCGCCGGCGGCAACTGCCCGCATGCACATGCGCTGGCCACAAGCTGCGGCGTCTGTTGCCGAGAACATGCACGGATAGGCCACGCGCCAGCCGCGTTTGGCGGCCGCTGCGGCAAACGCGGCAGGATCGACTTCGGAACCCATGGCGGCATAGACGGCAACGGTGTGCGGCGCCGCGGCACCCAGGCGATCCAACAGCTCGACAAGTCGCGCACAGATAACGGCAGACTTCGCAGCACGCACATCCAAATCAAGAGCATCGCGCCGAGCAATCACCGCCCGTCGCAGCTCAACCTTATCCATCTCAACCTTTTCTCCCAAACCTACCAAAAAGGGACAGGTTTATTTTGGCAGGTTTTATCTGGGCAAACGCGATATGGGCAGTAAAGCCACCGCAAATATGCCTGTGAACTGCGCCCTTTGTGGTTGTTTGGGCCTATGCGTTAATGCTATAACGCCGCAGCGATTGCTTCAGTCACAAACTTATTGAGTGACTCACCCTTCTTTGCCGCTGCCAGCGCCGCTTGCTTGTGGAGCTCAGAGCCCGTTCTTACGTTGAACGAGCCCTTAAAAGCCCGCTCGGGTTCCTTGCCTTTCTCGGCGCAAAACTCAAGGTAATCGTCGACGGCGTCGTGGAAGCATTGCTCCACTTCTTCAGTTGTGGAGCCTTCAAATACGATTGCGTCCCTAATGCCGGTGACCATACCTGTTAGCACATGCTGTTCGGCGTCGAACTCGACTGGGGCGAAATAACCCTTGTATGCCAAAACGTTACTCATGACTACCTCCGACATCTTGCAGAAATCGAACGATGTTTCGAATGGTCCCCGCCGTCAATTCGTCAGATGGATGTGGCGCGTGCATTACGAACATCCTGCCATCTGATGGCCTGTAGAAGCGAATGCGCGATCCGGATGTCTTGCCTTTGTTGTCCATTTCAAAGCCATATGAAGCCATGACTTTTAAAAAATCGGTATACCGATACGTCGAAGGGCAGCTAAGCAGTTGGGCGATGAGTTTATCGGTCCGAGTCATCCCACCTCACATTCTGCAACTATATCTTAGTTGCAATTTAAGTCCGATGCAAGCACCCCTACTATAGAACATGTGTACGTATAGAACAAGTGTTCGAACCAACGCAAAGGCACCTGCCCCTTCGTGGGGGTTTTGCTGGTGGGGCGGGTGTCTGCGGCGGTTTGTCTCGATCTGTAACAGTAACTCGGCAAAAATGGGCCTAGCTGTTACAGATTGAGACAAAGGGGCGGCGCCATTCGGAAACGTCTCGATCTGTAACATCTGGAGCCGATATTGCCGCCTAGATGTTACAGATTTAGACAAACTGGTGGGACGGGGTGAGCTGCCCCACCCAAGCAGCGGCAAAAGAAAAAGGTAGATTTTCAGGCATGTCCCAAAAATCTACCTTTGTGGTTAGCTGAGCAGGTCGACGACGTTAAAGCCGGCGTTGCTCTTGGCGATGACGTCTCGACCGCCAAAGACACAGGTTGGCGACTCGGCTGCGATGCGCGTCACGTCGGCGCCGAGCGAGCGAAGCTCACCGGGCGTGGCGGCGAGCATCTGGCGCGGCGCTCCTCGCGTGCGTGCGGATCGAGCCCGGCAGGTAGGTCGTGTTGCGGCGCTTGGTGAGCGCGTACGGCTTCACCGGCGCGTCCATGCCGCTCACGCAGCTCACGATAAAGCCTCAAAGGCGGCCTCGTCGGGCTCAAAGCTGCCGAGCCATTCGCCTGCGCGCGCCACACGCTCAATCGAGGGGTCGATTGCCGGGTCGCGGTAGGTGTAGAACGCCGCCTGACGCTCGCCGGCCGCGCGGAATCCGCAGCCGTACGCGCCGCCCTTCACGCGGATCTCGTTCCACAGATAGTCGTAGGAGAGTGCGTTGGCAGCAACCGCCCAGGCGCCCGTCACGTCAATGCCCAGGCGACGCGGGTCGCACGCGCTGGCCGCAAAGCAGATGTCGCTGGGGATGACAAAAGCCTCGTGGCGGTCGCACGGCGTCGGCACCACGAGCGCGTCACGGCCGGCATCGGCGCCGTCGCCAGCGCCCAGCCCCAGGTTGCCCGCGGCGGCCCAATATGCGCCAAAGTCTTCATCGCTGCCAGTAAAGCTCGCCAGACAGCCATCGGCCACAAAGATACGACCTGCCAGCTCGGCAAGCTTGGCGCGCAGGCCGTCCAGGCGCTCGTCAAAGTGCTCGAGCAGATCGCGCAGGAACAGGTAGAAGTCCATGCCCGAAAGCTGCTCGCGCACCACGGCCGAAGGCGAGCTGTAACTCATCGCGCGACCCAGCGCCGCCGAGTGACCGTTGTTGATAAAGCCCTGCTCAAGCCCAATGCGAATCTGCGTGAGCACGTCGCGAACGCGGTCGCGTCGGCATCGAGCAAAAGCGTGCTCGACCACACCTCGCGCGGTAGGCTCGCCAGCGCGTCGATCTTTTCGGACAGGGCGCCGGCGCTCACCAGCAGATAGGGGCGCACGCCGTCCACGTCGGGCTGGGTCATGACCTCGGTCGTAAAGCTCAAAAAGCCCAGCTTGCCGGCGAGCAGGTTGTCGAGCTCCTCAGCCGAATGCTCGCGCGTGGGCAGCTGCTTGAGCAGGCGGCAGAGCAGCGTCACGTAGGGCAGGTCCTCAAATGCGACGCAGCTCAGGTCGAAGTACTGCATGACGTAGGCCAGGCGGTTGGTGGGAATGCCGTGGCGCAGACAGGGGATGGGCGCGGTCGTGTCCACAACGAGCGGCGGCTCGGGGCGCGCCTCGCCAATGTCGGACACGCGCAGGCGCGGCAACGTGGCCTTGGCCTCGGGCGTGTCCTCGGCCTCCTGCGCGGCACGCAGCGTGGCTGTGCGCTCGACCACATCGGCAAGCTCGGCATCGGTCATGGCGTCACGCTTGACTGCCAGCTCGGCGGCCTCGGCACCCTCTGCGCCCTCGGCGGCGTCCACCGGCACCAGCTCGACCAGTGCCATGTGGTCGTTCTCCAGCACGAGCTCGCGCAGCAGGTCCTCAAAATAGCTGCCGTCCAGCTCGCCGCGTAGCTCCTCGTACACCGGGCCATACTTGAGCGCCAGCGTCGCAGCGTCGTCATCGTAGAGCCATGTGCTCAGCGCGTCGCACGCAATGGCCACGCCGTCGGCGATACCGTAGTCGCGCTGGCGCAGGTCGTACTCGTTGCTGCTGATGATGGCCTCCAGGCGCTCGCGCGGAACGCCGTGCTCGCACAGGTCGCGGCAGGCGTCCTGGAACACGCGGCGCAGCTCGCGCGCCACGCCGGGCTGCGCGTTTTGCAGCATGATGAGCTCGTAGGGCTGCAGACTCTCGGCCGCGGTGTAGCTCACCACGTTGCCGCCCAGGTCGGCGGCCAGAATGGCTTCTTAACCGGCGCTTCGTTGGAGCCCAACAGCGCTCGAACAGGATGTCCGCTGCGATCGTGCGCTTGCGTCGAGCGCGCTGCCCAGCACCAGGCCCAGGCCCACCAGGGCGTTCTCGGGCGTGGTGGCCATTTCGATGCGCTTATACTCGCAGG
>ENA-OQEN01000534-OQEN01000534.1-human-gut-metagenome-genome-assembly--contig:-NODE-534-length-16732-cov-4.590425_pt1 | contig 16732 bp, 23 predicted proteins | sample MGYA00242791_ERZ504627 | MGnify/ENA primary metagenome ERZ504627 (study PRJEB26092, sample SAMD00036316) | human gut metagenome | host: Homo sapiens | study: EMG produced TPA metagenomics assembly of... | reverse complement strand
TGACCTGTTGTAAGATCCCAATACTTTCGTACCGTTTCACAATAACCCAAATGGTGTTCACGCATATCCATTATAACACCTATTTTGAATTCTGCGCTATAACATTCTGTTTTTTCTTTCTAATTTACCCATAAAAATATTCACCCCAAAAGTGTCTAACTTTTGGGGTGCATATCAGTACACAGCCGTCCGGCGTTTTTTATGTTGTTTGTTCTTGCCGCTTTATTCCGAAAATGAGTCTGAGTATTCCGGAAAAAAAAGTTTAGGGCTTCTGACTACTACCACTTTCATCTCATTCTCACCCTCCGTCACCAAAAGCTTCGTGAGGCGGTGCAGATAAGCAAAAGCAGGATGAGCATAAGAATAATGAACAGCGAATACGGGAAGAATTTTGCGGCGATTATCCCGGCCGCAAATGAAATTATTATGATACATACAGACCCGTCTCTGCCGCATCCGCATCTTCTCACGCTCGCCACCGCCCTTACATATAACAGTCTCGCCTTCAGTCCATTATATACAAAGCGCGGCGTTTGCGTTACTTTATTTCTTTTCCCATTCTTTTATATCTTTCGCTTCGTTGTAGAGAGCAATATAGCTGTTGTGGCGCGATTCGCTGATTTCGCCCGATTCAACGGCGGCAACTATTTCGCAGCCCTTGTCATTAATGTGCCTGCATGAAGTGAATCTGCATTTCCCGAGATATTTTTCAAACTCTGGGAAACAAAACGGAAGTTCGTCAACAGGTATCATCTCGCTGTTCTCTCCGGTCAGGGAAGAAAATCCGGGCGTATCCGCAACATATCCGCCGCAAAGCTTATAGAGTTCAACAGCTCTTGTCGTGTGTCTGCCTCTGCCGAGCTTGTCGCTTATTTCACCTGTTTTCAGCGAAAGTCCGGGAGCAATGAGATTAAGAAGCGACGATTTCCCGACGCCGGTATTGCCCGCAAAAGCACTTATATGGCCGCTGAGCATGGCTTTCACTTCGTCGGCTCCCCTGCCGTCGCGGCTCGACACCGAAAAGAACGGTATGCCCGCTTTTTCATATATACCGCGAAGCTCGGAAGTGTCTCCTAGATCGTCTTTTGTGATTACTATAACAGGCTCTATATTCTTCCAGCAAGCTATCGCAGTCATTTTGTCAATTATCAGCGTGCTTGGATTAGGGTCGCGCACGGACGAAAGAATAAACAGCCTATCAAGTTTGCAACCGGCGGGCGCATCAGCTCGCTGCGGCGCGGATATATCTTTTCGATAGTGTTGTTTGCCCCGTCCTCGCCAATTAGTATATCAACTTCATCGCCGACGAGCGGCTTCTGTCCGCTTTTGCGGAAGATTCCGCGGGCTTTGCACTCAAATACCGCATCGGCGTCTCCACAAAGTAGAGACCACCGATTCCTTTTAATATTATTCCTTTTTTGACATCTGCCATAACAAAGACCTTAGCCGACAAACTTGCCGACGGTTATAGTTACTGTTGTGCTCAAAGGATATGCTTTGGAGCTGTTCTTCGGGGTCTGAGAAATAACCTTTCCGTTCTTCGAAGAATCAACAACGCTTATATAATTGACTTCAACGGAGGTAAAGCCGTGGCTCTTGAGAATGCTTATCGCCGAAGCCTCGTTGCTGCCGACAACATTGGGGATTGTCGAACTTTCGGAAACATCATGTCGCTTGACATTTGATATCTCCGCAGGGCTCTTTGTGAAGTCAACATTGCACTCATAATACAGCTCGGAGTCAATATAGACCTTGATGTGGTTGCTGCTGCCGGAGCCGTTTACGGTTATGGTATACTCGCTTCCGTCGAGAATAACGCTCTGATCCATAAATACATTATTGTTATTCGCTGCCTTTATGGACTTGGAAGTGCCGCTCGAATATTTGGGAAGCGTTATGGTTATATTTGCCTCAGAAGAAGCTGCAACACCCGTGCTGACGGTAACTCTTATCTTCGTTCCCTCAGGCACTTTCTCGCCCTCGGCATAGCTCTGCTCGATAATAGTGCCTTGGGCTTATCGCTGTCCTTCTCGTCTATTGTCTCATCGAGAACAAGGTTGAGAGACTCGAGTATAGCCTTTGCGTTCTCAACATTCTCGTCTATAAGCTTGGGAACTTCGATAAGCTCCTGCTCGCTCGCATAATAAATCGTTATTGTCGAGCCCTTTGACACCTGTCTGCCGTATTCCGGCGAGGTGCTAAGAACAGTGCCCGCCTTTTCCGTGCTCTGCTGAGGGACGGAATAGACTTCAAATCCCGCATTCTTGAGCTTTGTTATAGCGTCGTTGAGCTGATATTTGAGAACATTCGGAACAGATGCTTTTTCTTCGCTGACCGCGACGGTAACGGTGATAACATTGTTGGACTTATCAACTTTGTGCCTGCCGCAGGATCCTGCGCATAGACCTGACCGGGCTCATAGAAGCTATTCTGGACTTCGTTGACTTTGATAACAAAGTTCTTATAGTCGTCGTTACCGAGAATTTCCTCAGCATAGTTTTTATTTATGAGCTTAGGCACAGTAAGCTTTCTGTTGAAAACATCCGTGAATGAATACAGGCAAATAAGAACTATCGCAAGAACGGCGACAAATCCGATAACGATTCCGGAAAGAATCGGGATCATCTTGTTTTTCTCTGTAGTCTTGTTGGTCTCTTCCGGTGCCGGCTGCGGATTGTCCATAACGCGCGTGTCGCTGGAGTTAGCCATGGGTACAGTGACCGGTGCGGTCTTGTCAACGAACTTTGTCGGCTCATTGTCGACAAAATAGCTGTAGTCAAATTTTATTGCGGGGTTGCGCTTGAACTCCTCAAGGTCGAGAATCATCTCGGCGGCAGACTGATATCTGTCCTTCGGGTTCTTCTGCATAGCGCGCATGGTTATCTGCTCGAGTCCCTCGGGAATAGAGCTGTTTATCTCACGCGGCTTTACCGGGTCTGTCTGGAGCTGCATAATGGCGACCGAGACGGAATTATCCGACTGGAAAGGCAGCTGACCCGTGAGCATCTCGTACATAACGACACCGACGGAATAGATATCCGACTTGTCATCGGTTATATCTCCGCGAGCCTGCTCGGGGCTGATATAATGAACCGAACCGATCGCGGTATCGGTCATTGTTCTCGTTTCGCTTCTGCTGAATCTCGCGATGCCGAAATCGGTGACTTTGATAGTGCCGTTTTCGAGAAGCATTATGTTCTGCGGCTTGATATCGCGGTGAACGATGCCCTTGTCATGGGCGTGCTGAAGCGCGCGGAGAATCTGCGTTGTAAAATGCACGGTCTCCTTCCACGATATAACGCCCTGCTGCTCAATATATTCCTTGAGCGTGATGCCCTCGACATACTCCATAACGATATACTGGAGCTTGTCGCCGTAGCTGACATCATAAACCTTGACTATGTTCGGATGAGAAAGCACAGCTATCGCCTTGGACTCATTCTTGAATCTGCGGCGAAACTCCTCGCTTGCAAGGAACTCATCCTTGAGAATTTTGACTGCAACCGTCCTGTCGTCGATATTGTCGTAGCTTTATAGACAACCGCCATTCCGCCAACGCCAATGACTTCCTGAAGTTCATACCTTCCGTCAAGTCTTTTTCCGACATAATTATCCATTAAATCTCACACTCCTGTTGGGATACAGAAACCTAAAACGCCATTGCAACAACAGTGATGTTGTCCCCGCCGCCGTTCTCGTTGGCAAGGTTTATCAGCTGTCTGCAAACTCGTAATAATGATTGTCTCTGGTGGCATTATATATATCATCGGTCTCAACATAATTAGTCAGACCGTCAGTGCAAATGATAATAACGTCTCCCTCATCAAGAGTATCCTGATAATAATCCGTCTCTATGTCCGCGCTCACGCCGAGCGCTCTTGTGATTATATTCTTTCGCGGGTGATCTTTCGCCTGCTCCTGAGTCAACTCGCCGTGTTCAACCATATCCTGAACAACGGAATGATCCCTTGTGAGCTGGGTTATACCCTCCTGCGAAATGCGGTAAGCTCTGCTGTCTCCGGCATGAACGAGATAAAGCTCTTTGTCTCTTATCATGGCGGCAACGACCGTCGTGCCCATGCCGTTGAGGCTCTCAACCGAGCATGACATTTCATAAATAGAAGAATTGGCATTCTCGACAACAGAGGTCAGAAGATTTTTTATCGATCTGTCGCTCATTCCGTGCTGGTAGCCGGAGGCGATTTTTTCGCTGATCATCTTAACGGCAGTCTGGCTGGCAACGCTTCCGCCTGCCGCGCCGCCCATACCGTCGCAGACAACAGCCCAAACTACGCCGCCGGGAAGCTCTCCCGCAGCGAAAGAATCCTGATTGTCTTTTCTGACTTTTCCCTGGTCTGTCTTTGCAACAATTTTCATATCTTCCCCCGGAAATTGAGAAAATTCCGAATTGAGCTTACTGCTCTTTTATTTTACGAAGCCGAAGCTGGCCGCACGAAGCATCTATATCAGAACCGAGCTTCCGCCTTACCGTAACATTTATCGATTTCTTTTCGAGTATGCTTATAAATTGTTCAATGCGCTCCGGCGTTGACGGTTTATAAGGACTCTCGGCAACCTCGTTGACAGGTATGAGATTGACATGACACAGCATACCTTTCAAGAGCGCCGCAAGCTTCTGGGCGCACTCGTCGCTGTCATTGACTCCGCCGAGCATCGCATATTCAAACGATATTCTTCTCGAAGTTACCTTTGCATATTCACGGCACGCCGGCATCAGCTCGTCGAGTGAATACCGACGGTTAATCGGCATTATCTTTGATCTGAGCTCGTTATACGGCGCGTGAAGCGATATCGAAAGCGTGAGCTGAAGCTTTTTTTTAAGCAGTTTGTATATCCCGGGAACTATTCCGCAGGTGGAAAGCGATATGTTTCGCATGCTTATATTGAGCCCGTCTTCACAGGTCACAAGCTCAAGAAAACGCATAACATTATCAAAATTATCGAGAGGCTCGCCCATTCCCATGAGGACAATATGGGAGATTCGGATATTCTCGTCGCGCTGAGCGGTATATATCTGACCAAGGATTTCCGACGGAAGCAGACTTCTGACATAACCACCCAAAGTGGACGCGCAGAACGAGCAGCCCATTTTGCAGCCTATCTGAGTCGAGACACAGATAGTATATCCGTACTTATATTTCATCAAAACGCTTTCGGCATATTCATTGCCGCCGAAACCGAAAAGGTATTTAACCGTTCCGTCCTCTGCGGATACCTGCTTGCGCTCGATAGTGCACTTTTTAAGCGGCAATTCTTCTTTCAGCTTCTCGCGCAGAGACAGCGGAAGATTGGTCATCTCATCGTAATCGAGAGCGCATTTCTGATGGATCCACGAATAGATCTGCTTCGCTCTGTATGACGGAAGTCCCATCTCGGAAAGAGCCGCAGAAAGCTCGGTAAAGTTCATTGACTTTACATCAGTTGTATTCAAAAGCTCACTCCGTTCTGGTAAATGCGGCGATAAAGAAGCCGTCTGTTCCATGTATCTGAGGCATCAAAGTTAAATATTTTTCGTTGCCGTCTACCCTTTTTATGTTCGGGAAAATCCTAACAGCCTCAAAATTTTTATGTTCGCTGAGAAATTTGCTGCATACCTCAGAATTCTCTGCCGGGTTCAGCGAGCAGGTAGAATAGACTAACCGACCGCCAACCTTGACATATTCAGAGGATGAACACAGGATATCATACTGCAAAACGGGTAATTTGTCAATATCTTCAAGGGTTTTATAGCGTATCTCGGGCTTGCGGCGGAGTATTCCGAGTCCCGAACAAGGTGCGTCGCACAAGACTCTGTCCGCTTTCTTCAAAGCCGGATTAACTTTTGCGGCATCGTTAGGTATAACCGCGATGTTATCAAGCCCGAGTCTTTCCGCTCCGTTTTCTATAAGAGCGAGCCTCGATGGATAAACATCCATGGCAAGTATTTTGCCTTTACAATTTGTCAGTTCGGCAAGTGTAAAGCTTTTGCCTCCGGGTGCTGCGCACATATCGTATACGGTATCTCCCGGCTGCGGGTCGAGCGCCATGCAGCAAAGCTGCGACGAAAGATCCTGCACATGAAAAAGTCCTTTTTTATATGCATCAAGATGCTCCACCGCGCCGCCGTTCACCAATTCAAGTGCGTTCGGGAAGCCGTCGATTTTCCTACCATCAACACCCTGCCGGGCTAATATCTCTATAAACTCGTCCGCTGTGCATTTCTGCGTATTCACACGGACAAATATCTTCGCGCGCTCAGACATTGCTTCAAATATCTCGCAGGCGGTCTTGTCGGAATAAGCATCCGCAAAAAGCTTGACAGTCTGCTCCGGAACGGAATATTTGACGCTCATAAAATTGAGCCTGTCCGATTCATCTGGCAGCTGCAATCCGTTTGAAGCCACCTTTCTGAGCACTGCATTCACAAGTCCAGCCGCAAACTGCGCGCGGTTGTTTTTGACGAGCTTCACGCTCTCGTTGACTGCCGCGCTCTCAGGAATCCTGTCCATAAACAGCAGCTGATAAGCACCGATGCGCAGCGCAATGAGCACCTCCGGCTTGAGCTTTTTCAGCGGCTGACGCAAATAAAGTGCGATGTTATAATCAAGCGTTATAAGCCTTTCGAGCACGCCGTATACGAGTGCCGTCAAAAGAGCTGACTCGCCGTCGGCCCCGTCTTTCGACGAGAGCTGTGCATCGAGAGCAAGATTCGAATACGCCCCGCTGCGCTCGACTTTATAAAGTATTTCAAACGCGCTCTGGCGTGCGCTCTTACTCATTAACGATACACTCCGTTCAATTTCTTCGATTTCTGCCGCTGAAGCGTATAACAAACCTCAGCAGATTTGCAAGCGCCACGAGAAGCGACGCAACATATGTCATCGCCGCCGCAGAAAGCACTTTCCTTGCGCCTGCGCGCTCGTCATCGTCCAAGACACCGGTTTCTTCAATAACTTTCAGCGCTCTGCGACTTGCATTGAACTCTACCGGCAGAGTGACAAGCTGAAACACCGCGATAAGTGCATAGAGCAGCAGTCCGAATGTGATAAGCGGCTCAAAGCTGAGAATATATCCCAATATTGCAAGCGGCAGACCTATGGTCGAACCGATATTGCAGACAGGGATAATCGCGTTTCTGATTTTTATCGGCATATAGCCTCTGCATGCTGCGCGGCGTGCCCTGCCTCGTGGCAGGCAACGCCTATGGCGGCTATAGAAGTGTTGTTATAGACTTTATCCGAAAGTCTTATAACATTCGTTCTCGGGTCATAGTGATCCGTTAAGTCGCCCGCTACGCGCTCTATGCGAACATCGTTTATTCCGTAATATTTGAGCACCTGCATCGCCGCCTGCGCGCCGGTAAGGCGCGCGAGCTGAGTCTTTTTGACTGCGAAGCGAAAGTGGTCTTTACTTTTATCTGCGCCCACAGCGCAATAAGCATCGCCGGGACAACGAGAATCAGAAAATAGTAATCATAGTAATACATCCAGCCCATAAACCGAACCTCCTAACGGTCATTCAAAGAATGCGCCCTTTTCAATCGGATTGCCGCGCAGGAAATCCTGAACCGGCATTGCCCGTTTTCCGGGAGCCTGAAGAACGAGTATCTCAACGGCGTTGCCGTCTCCGCAGGAAACAACAAGGCGTTTGCCGCTTTCAATTATCTCTCCCGGCTTTCCGCTGCACGCACCCGCAAGACGCGACGAATGTATCTTTATGACCTTGCCGTCGAGTTCGCCCGACGCACCCGGCCATGAATACAATCCTCTTATCTTATCATGTATATGCTGTGCGGTATCATTCCAATCTATTTTTGAAAGCTCCTTGGTAAGTATAGGAGCATATGTGCTCTTTTCGTCATCCTGCTTCACAGGATGGAGATTTCCCGCCTGAAGCGCAGATATAGTCTCGCGCATAACTTCCGAGCCGAGTGATGACAGTCTGTCATGTAGCTCTTCGGCAGTCTCGTTTTCGCCTATTTCAACGCTCTTTGAGATAAGCATATCTCCGGTATCGAGTCCCTCGTCCATCTGCATGGATGTGACTCCGGTGCGCTTCTCTCCGGTGATTATAGACCACTGGATGGGTGCCGCGCCGCGCAGTTTCGGGAGCAGCGAGGCGTGCATATTGATGCAGCCGTACTTCGTCGCATGGATAAACTCGCCGGGAAGTATCTTTCCGTAGGCGACGACTATCGCAAGCTCTGCATTGAGCGACTTAAAAAGCTCTTTTGCTTCGTCTGTTTTCAGTGTTTTCGGCTGATATACGGGGATATCATATTTGAGTGCAAGCTCTTTGACGGGCGGCGGAGTCAGAACGCCGTGGCGTCCTTTTGGCTTGTCCGGCTGAGTGAACACGGCGCAGACATCGTGTCCGTCGTCTATAAGTGCCTGAAGGCACGGAACGGAAAAATCCGGAGTGCCCATAAAACTATTCTCATAAATTCTCCTTATGCTCCATCGGGTCTGCGAGTCTCTGGGTGAACAGGATTCCGTCGAGGTGATCTATCTCGTGGCAGAAGCATCTCGCCTTGAGTCCCTCGCCCTTTAGAACCTGCCACTTGCCGTTTCTGTCCTGAGCCTTGACTTTCACCACTGCCGGGCGGATAGTCGTGCCGTACTCTCCGGGGATTGAAAGGCAGCCCTCGCTTCGCGCTGTTCGCCGTCACGGAAGATTATCTCGGGATTCACGAGTTCAATGCAGCCGTCGCCGACGTCGAGGACAACTACCCTCTTGAGAATACCGACCTGCACCGCAGCAAGACCGCAGCCGTCGTTTGCATACATTGTCTCCTTCATATCGTCAATGAGCTGAGCCAGACGGTCATCAAACTTTTCGACCGTCCTGCTGTGCTTTTTAAGTGTCGGATCGCCGAGCTTAACTATGTTTCTCATCGCCATTTTATTGTCCTCCTTCGGTCATACGGTTATTTCGGGGTTCATGTCGGCATAGACGGAGACATCTGAAAATTTGCTGTCGCCGTAAAAATCTTTTAGTATCTCCGATATCATGCTGCGGAATCCCTTGGTGTTTCTGCATTTTATTATGAGTCTGTATCTGTATTTTTTATTGACGCGCGGCACTCGCGCAGGCAGAGGTCCGAGAACGATAAGCTTTTCGTTTTTATATTCCCCTGCTGTCAGTTCTTTTATTTTGTCGAGCGTGCGCTGAGAAGCAACGCGGGTTTTGACTTCGTCCGCGCCGGAAAACCCGACAACGCATATATCACAAAACGGCGGATATATCATTAAACGCCTCATGCGTATTTCTGTATTATAGAACGCATCGTAGTCCTGCTTTGCCGCAAGCCTTATTATCTCATTTTCGGGCGTCAGTGTCTGAATAATAGCTTTTCCGGGGTGCTCTCCGCGTCCCGAGCGGCCGACGACCTGAGTGAGCAGCGAAAAAGTGCGTTCAAGGCTTCTAAAATCGTCGTTATAAAGCTGTTGATCGACCGAAACGACAGCCGCAAGCGTAACATTTTCAAAGTTCAAGCCCTTTGCGACCATTTGGGTGCCGACGAGTATATCATAATCGCCTTTCGCAAAGCGTTTAGGCACTCTTCGTGAGCGAATCTCGATGAAGCGGTATCGGTATCCATACGCATGATACGCGCTCCGGGCACGGCCTTTTCAAGCTCGTCTTCTATTCTCTGCGTCCCGAACCCGGCATATCTCAGCGCGGACTTATGGCAGGACGGGCACTCCTGCGTAAAACGCATGGAATATCCGCAGTAATGGCACATCAATCTGCCGTTTGCCGCATGATAGGTCATGGAAATACTGCAGTTCGGGCATGTCACGACCTCGCCGCACGCGGTGCACGAGACAAAGGTATTATATCCGCGGCGGTTTATCAGCACTATCGACTGCTTGCCGTCCGCACGATTTTTGTTCAGCTCCTCTATAAGCTCGCGGCTCAGCTCGCGGTTTTCCGTCTGCTGCTCGTTGCGCATATCAACGGTAATGACCTGCGGAAGCACCGCTTTGCCGTATCTGTTTTTCAGCTCATAGAGAGAATACTTGCCGCTCTTCGCCGCGGCGAAAGACTCGACGCTCGGCGTAGCGGACGCGAGCAGAGTCAAGCCTTTATGCCATGCGGCACGGTATCTCGCCACGCTTTTGGCGTTATAGCGCGGAGTCTGCTCAGATTTATATGTATGCTCCTGCTCTTCGTCGATTATTATAAGCCCGATATTTTCAAGCGGCGCAAAAACCGCAGAACGGGTGCCTATAACTATTTTTGCATCGCCGTTCTTGACGCGCTTCCACTCGTCCGCCCTTTCTCCGGCGGACAGCGCGCTGTGAAAAACCGCAACGCCGTCATTGTATCTCGAATGAAACACCGAAAGCGTCTGCGGGGTCAGCGATATTTCCGGCACCATAACTATAACCGTCTTATTATCTGCAAGAACCGCATCTATAAGCTTCAAATAAACTGATGTTTTGCCGCTTCCGGTAACGCCGTAAAGAAGCGCTGTCTTACCAGTACCTCTTTTGTAATCTTCGAGCAGACCGTCATAGGCTTTCTGCTGTTCGTCGGTGAGATGAATCTCGCCGCTGTCATATGCGCTTTGCACGGCATATCTGCTCACGAAGCTACGAAGCTCTTCGCGCTCAAAGCATTCGACAACGCCTTTCTTTTCGAGCGCGGATATGACTGACGGCGTATAGCCCGTGAAATAGCACAGCTCTTTAACACTCACAGAGCCGACATCTTTCAAAACATTGACAACTTCACTCTGCTTCTTTGTCATCGACACATCGTCCGAACCCTCGCACAGGCGCACCATACGGATACTATTATCCCCGATGTTGCGCACAGCATCATCGTTTGCGGCAAGAAGTCCGGCTTTAAGAAGGCGTTCCGGAATATCCGAAGAAACATCAAAGCCGAGAGTTTTCAAAAAATTCTCGGGCTTGACATAGCCCGAACGCGAGAGCAGATAGTCATAGACCTGCTTCTCATCGGAGTCGAGCGAAGCAATAACGCTCTCATCAACGCCCGGAACAGCGCAGAACGAACGTATTATTTTATGGTTTATCCCGGCGGGCAGCATAGCCTTGACCGCTTCATAGTAGGTGCAGAAAGTCTGCTCGGATATCCACCTGGCAAGCGACATCATCTCATTACTAAGAAGCGGCGCTTCATCGAGCACCGCTGAGATAGACTTTATTCTTTTTCCTTGAGTCGAATCGGTCAGCCGCGTGATAATTCCTATGCGCTTTCTGTTGCCGATGCCGAACGGTACGGCAACGCGGCAGCCGACGAAAGCTTTGCCCTCGAGCTGCTGCGGTATACTGTAATCATAGTCCTTATCGAACGTACAGTTGACGTTCTCGACGGCGACCTGTGCGTACATTTGAGTCACACTCCGTGAAAAAGCGTCAGATGTTGCGGATCTCTTCCGGCTCGATAATGATATATTTGCCGCTGAGGATCTCATCGATAGCCATGGAGACGGGCTTCTCGGTAAGGATTATCTGCTTCTCCTCGGCATCTTCGGAGATAGCGCGTGCTCTCTTTGCGGTAGCCGTAACAAGAGAATAACGGCTCAGGTGATTTTTAAGAACGCCTCTGAGATCAGGATTAAACATTGTTGATTACCTCACTTATAATGTTTTTGCAGCGGAAAGTTTTCTGCTTTTCCGCATCAAGAATAGTGCATATATCACTCACGGCATATGAAACTATGTCGTTGATGACTATGTAGTCATATTCAACGGCGCGCTTTATCTCGTCAACTGCGATGGTAAGGCGGCGCTGGATATCTTCCTCGTCCTCGCTCTCGCGGCAGCGAAGTCTCTCTTCGAGGGCTGCCATTGACGGGGGCATGAGGAATATGCTGACGGCTTCGGGATAGAGCTTGCGGATTTTCTCCGCGCCCTGAACCTCGATTTTGAGGAACACGGTTCTGCCCTGGGCAAGAAGTTCGTCAACGGGAGCTTTGGGAGTTCCGTAATAATTTATGCCGTACTGCGCATATTCAAGAACCTGTCCCTCATCTATCTTGCGCATGAAATAATCCTTGTCAACGAAATAATAATGTATTCCGTCAACCTCCCACTCGCGCTTTTTGCGCGTTGTCATGGAAGTGGACACCTTGATATTCATGTCGCGCTTTGTAAGCTCGGTCAGAATGGTATCCTTGCCGGAGCCCGACGGACCGGAAAGGATGACCAGAAGACCGTTGTTGTTATTATTCATCGCTTTCTTCCTCCTCAATATCAAGCTCATCGCCGTCATTGTTGAGGCGGTTTGCTACTGTCTCGCTCTGCAGATAAGTAAGAATAACATGGTCGCTGTCGGTTATTATAACAGCGCGTGTGCGTCTGCCGTGGGTCGCATCGATAAGGGTTCCCCTCTCCTTGCAGTCCTGAATTATCCTCTTTATCGGGCTGATTCGGGGCTGACTATAGCCACAAGACGATTAGCGTTGACCATATTGCCAAAGCCAATGTTTATCAGCTTCATTATGATAATACCTCCGCAGTTATTCGATATTCTGTATCTGTTCTCTGATCTTCTCGATCTCAGCCTTGACATCAACAACGCAGCGCGCTATCTCGATATCCTGAGCCTTTGAACCGATAGTGTTTATCTCTCTGTTTATCTCCTGAACGAGGAAATCCATCTTTCTGCCGATGCGCCGCCATCCTCTTCAAAGAGCTTTTTAAACTGATCAATATGACTGCGCAGACGAACCGTCTCCTCCGCCACAGCGACCTTGTCGGCATATATCGCCGCCTCGGTCAGCAGGCGCTGCTCGTCCACATGGACATCGCCGAGAACCTCGCGCATTCTCATGAGGAGCTTTTCGTTATATTCTTTTACGGTCTGCGGAGAACGCTCTTCGATAAACGCGACCTTGTCGATTATGAAATCAAGGCGCGAAGTAACATCATCCTTGAGCTTTCCGCCCTCGACAGCGCGCATGGCGATGAACCTTTCGAGTGCTTCTGCCGCAACGCTGAGAACATCGGCGCAAATCTTTTCTTCATCTTCTGGCTCTTTCGAGACAGTGAAGATATCATTCACTCTCGCAAGATCAGACACTTTTATATCATTCTCGATCCCGCAGGTCTCGGAAAGTTCTTTGTAAGCCGCAAGATAACCTTTTGCGAGCGCACTGTTGAGCTTGACGACAGCCGATTCCTCGCCCGCCGTGTCTATCTGGACATAACACTCGACCTTGCCTCTTGATATTTTTCCCTGGAAAAAGCTCTTGAGCTTTTCATCAAGGAAGCCGAAATTTCTGGGTACACGCGATGAAAATTCAAAGTATCTGTGATTTACGCTCTTGAGCTCAAGAGTTATATCCATTCCGTCGAACGAGCCTGTTGCCCGTCCGTATCCGGTCATGCTTTTTATCATCGGAAGGACTCCTTTTCGTCGGTCTTTTAAATCATTTTATTTTATCAGTTTAAGCATACATTTGTCAATATGTGAAGCGCATAAAAAGGGTTATTTGGCGCAGTGACCGCAGCTTCCCGTAAGAGCGGACGGTATATCGGACTCATAAAAGCCGTTTTTCTCTTCAAAACCGAGAGTTATAAACGGTTCTTTTTCAACTCTGCCGACATTCGCTCGCGCCATATAAGCATTGCGATTTGCGGCAAAATTCAGCGCGCTGCGTACAAGCCCCTCTGCAACGAGCCTGTCCCCGTCACGTTTTCACACTCAGGATTTCAGCATAGGTTCCGCCGAGCGAGAATATGCATTCGCCGATATTCTCCCCGTTTTCCTCTGCGCGGTATCCGTGAGTTTTGTCATCTATATCAAACGGCTTGAATTCAAGCATTTTATCTTCTTTTCTCCTTTTTGTTCGACTTTGCGCCGGCAGCCGAAAGTATATGCGAAACCTCCTGCGGGGTCAGCTCGCGCCACTTGCCCTGGGGAAGCATGCCGAGCTTGACCCCGGCTATCGCGGTTCTCTTGAGGCGTGCGACCTCGATTCCGAGCTCATCGCACATTCTTCTTATCTGTCTGTTTCTGCCCTCGAAAAGAACTATTTCTATAACCGCTCTGTCGTCGCGCTTTTCGAGCACCGTCACCTGCGCCGGAGCGGTCATTCTGCCGTCAATCATCATTCCGTCGCTCATGGCGGCTATCTGCTCGTCGGATATGTCCGGTCTTATGGTAACTCTGTAGACTTTTGCAACATGCTTTGACGGGTGCATCACGGCGTTTGCAAATTCTCCGTCATTAGTCAGCAAAAGCAAACCCTCGGAGTTTCTGTCGAGCCTGCCTATCGGATAAACTCTCTCGCCTACATCTTCGACAAGCGACGCCACACATCTGCGCCCAAGCTCATCGCTCATAGTTGTGACAAAGCCGCGAGGCTTGTGAAGCATAATATATTTTGCAACCGTTTTATTTTCTATTTTTTTGCCGTTGAGCGTTATTATATCGCGCTTTGGATCCACAGAGTCGCCTATCTTTGCAACAGTGCCGTTGACTTTAACAGCACCTTTTGCAATAAGCTCCTCCGATTTTCTGCGCGACGCAACGCCGCATTCGGACATATATTTCTGAAGTCTTATTCTGTCATCTGACAAATGATTCACATCCAATTTCTGAGAATGTTCTTTATTTTTTCAATAAACTTTTTTATTCGGCTTTTTTCTTTTTGGGGTTCTTTGGAAACAATCTTTCGTATCTGAACCCCGCCCGCCGTCAGAATTTCCGCCCGGTCAACTACATTGCCGTCTATTATAAGTTCGACCGAGCCAACCACCGTATTTTCTTCTATCGGTGCATATTCAAACTTTTTCAGGCTTATTTTCTGCTCTGTCCGCGCCGATTTGCCTTTTCTTGAGATATATCGGAGCGGTCTTGATAGCTTCAGTGACACGGTTTCACTTTCCCCGCCCGCAATTTTTAATGAAACTGCGGACATATCAGTGTCCGCTTCATGCCGTTCAACAACCGAAAAGCCGTATTCAAGCATTTTTGAATGATCGTTCCAGTCGTCGGGCGCATTGAGTGTCACGGCAACAAGCGTAACGCCGTCACGCCGAGCCGCAGAGACAAGACATCGTCCGCTCTTTTTTGTAAAACCGGTTTTATTCCGACTGCATCATCATATATACGAAGCAGACGGTTGTGGTTCGTAAGCGTGCGGCGATACGGCGGATTGCCGTAGCACACGACGGCACTTTTTTGCGAACAAACGGCGGCAAATTCAGGATTTTTGATAGCTGTGCATCCGAGCATAGCCATATCATATGCCGTCGAATAGTGTTCTTTTGAATCAAGCCCGGATGGAGTCTCAAAATGCGTATCATTCATGCCGATTTCCCCGGCGCGCTTGTTCATCATTGAAACGAAATTTTCAACATTGCCGCCGAGCGTTATCGCGGTAACATTCGCGGCATCGTTACCGGACTGCAAAAGCATTCCGTAAACGAGACCCTCAAGGGTAACTGTGTCTCCCGGAAGAAGCCCCATCGAAGTGCCCTCGACGTTTAGCATATCAGCGCTGACAGTTATCTTCCTCTGCGGGGTCAGCGCTTCTATTGCGAGAAGCGAGGTCATTATCTTCGTTGTGCTCGCCATGGAGCGCCTGTCATGCTCATTCTTGCCGTAAATAAGCTCGCCCGTCTCGGCGACCATAAGAGCCGCGCACGAGGCAGAAACATCCGGCTGGGCAAATACCGTCAGCCCGGACAATACAAAACAGACCACCATAAAAACAGCAGTCACAAAAGCAACCAGTCTTAAATTCACCAAACACACCGCCATTCATCATCCGTTACTGATAATGAATATGCGGTGTGCAGGAAAAAAATCAATATAATCCTTCGAGGTTCTCCTCGGTCTTCTTGCCCTTGCCGTCAACGAACTTGTTGACAACATCGGTGACGCTGTTGACAACGTCGGGAATCATGCCGATGGTTCTCTCGATAGAGCCTTCCTCGGTCGAGATATGTTTGATGCTGACCTCGCCGTTGTTGACAACGATGAATGCGATAGGAGTGATGGTGATGCCTGCTCCGCCGCCGCCGCCAAAGAGCTCGGCGTTCGACTTCGACGGGAAGTCCGAGCCGCCCGACGCAAAACCATAGGATACCTTAGAGACGGGAATGATTTTTATGCCGTCGCCCAGATCCATGGGATCGCCGATGATCGTGCTGACATCAACAAGATCCTTTATCTTTTCGATTGAAGTTCCGAGAATTCCGGATGCTGACTGTTCTTTCATTTTTAAGTCCGCCTTTCATTGGATTTCAAACAGATTTATTTTTCTTTTTACTGCCTTTAAGCAGTTTTAAAAGCACTTTGAACAAAAGCCTGAACGCAAGAACAACCGCCGCGTTCGTAAGCTTTATGGGTCTGACGGAGAGCGAGAGCGCAAACTGAGCTTTATTCTCCTGCGAGATGAAGTCGGGAACAACATTCACCTCATATTTTTTGACCTTCATATTCGAGCATATAAAGCCCATTGAAGGATAGACCGCCGAACACACTTTGCCGTATTTTATGGCATTCTGAGCCGCATCGTCTCCGGAGCTGACTTTCAAAAGGAGCTTCAGATTTTCTATGACAAAGGCTCTGTATATGCTGCCCATAAAGCCGCCAAGCTGAGCCGCCGCAGTCTGAATAAGCTCGACCGTTGCGCCGAAGCCCTGGTTCTCATAGAACTCTTTGAAGATGTTTTTCTTTGGTTCGGAGGGTTTGTCCTCCTCTTTCTTTTCTTCCTCGGGCTTCTCTTTTTTGGGCTTTTTCTTTT
>ENA-OQEN01000533-OQEN01000533.1-human-gut-metagenome-genome-assembly--contig:-NODE-533-length-16762-cov-2.630718_pt1 | contig 16762 bp, 17 predicted proteins | sample MGYA00242791_ERZ504627 | MGnify/ENA primary metagenome ERZ504627 (study PRJEB26092, sample SAMD00036316) | human gut metagenome | host: Homo sapiens | study: EMG produced TPA metagenomics assembly of... | reverse complement strand
TCGAGTTCGGCATACGCGGCCGCAAGCGCTGGCAGCAGCAGGAGCCCTGGGACTGGCACCGCCGCTACAGCCTAGACGACGGCGAGCAGGTCGACGAGGATACGCCTCGACGCTCGCGCTCATCGACTCGCTGCGCCGCCAGTCCGTCGAGGCGCTCTCCGCACTGGAAGACGCCCTGCGCGCGGCCGATGACGTCCGCGGCTACACGCTGGCGCTCTACGATTTCCTCGTGCAGCTCGAGGTGCCGGCCCGCCTGCAGGAGTGGGCGGAGGTCGCCGAGCAGGAGGGGCGCCTCGCCGACGCGGCGGAGCACCGCCAGCTCTGGGATGACAGCATGGCACTCTTCGACCAGCTCGTCGAGGTCAGCGGCGCGGAGAAGATGACGCTATCTGACTACGAAGCTGTCCTAAGCGACGGCCTCGATGCTCTGCAGATCTCGCTGATCCCGCCGGGGCTCGACTATGTGACCTTGGCCTCTTTCGACCAGAACAGCCTCGACAACATGCGCGGCCTCTACATCCTCGGCGCGGATGCCGCGACGATGCCGCGCCGCGTGCGCGAGCAGGGCATCTTCTCGGATGCCGACCGCCTGCACATCGCGGAGACACTGGCTGCCTGCCAGAAAGAGGGTGAGGAGGAGCACACAATCTCGCGCGGCGGCCACGAGAAGAGCTTCGGCGAGAAATTCCTGCTCTACCGCGGCTTCACCGAGGCGCGCGACTACCTCTGGATTTCCTATGCGCTGGCCGATGCCGAGGGCAATGGCCTGCAGCCGTCGCCGCTCGTCAAGAAGATGCGCGAGCTCTTCCCGAAGGCGGCGTTCCTCTCCATCCCCTTGGAGACGGTGCGGCGCGACGATGATCTCTTGCTGGCGGCGCCGCGTCCGGCGCTCTCTGGCCTTGCCAATGCCCTGCGCGGCGAGCGCGAGCACCAGGCAATGCAGCCCTGCTGGCGCGATGTCTACAACTGGGCCATGGGGCAGAAGGAATGGCAGCGTCCGCTGCAGCTCGCCCTCGCGGGCCTCTTTGCGCGGTCGGGTGCGGGCAGGATACCGAAGGAACTGGCGGAGCAGATTTTTGCCAAAGGCACGGTCCTGCGCGGCAGCGTGACGCAGTTCGAGAAGTTCCGCCAGTGCCCCTTTGCGCACTTCGCGCCTACGGCCTGAAACTGCAGGAGCGCCGCGAATACCAGTTCCGCTCAATGGACCTCGGGCAGCTGCTACATGCCGTGCTCAAGGAGTACGGCAGTATCGTCAAGCGTGACTACGCGAATCGCTGGCAGGATGTGCCAGAAGAAAAGCGCGCCGCGCTCTGCGAGGAGCTCGTCAACACGCTGGCGCCGCGCCTGCAGAGCGAGATCCTGTTGAGCCGCGACAACTACCGCCACCTCAAGAAGCGCATCGAGAAGACGGCGGAGCAGGCCGTCGGCCATCTGTCGGCTTGGGCGGCCGTCTCGGCCTTCCAGCCGGCCTTCTTCGAGGAGGCGTTCGGCCATCCGGACGACGAGGTCCACCTGAAGCCACTGCCGCTCGGCGACGGCTACGCCCTCTCGTTCAAGGGCCAGATCGACCGCCTCGACCTGCACGAGTGCGCGCCGTACTACCTGATTCTCGACTACAAGACGGGCCATGTCGCCATCAATCTCTTCGAGGTCTACTACGGCCTCAGGCTGCAGCTGCTCGTCTACATGATGGTCGGGCGCGAGCTCCTGAAGGAGAAGGGCGAGAAGCGCCTGCCGGCCGGCATCCTCTACGCGTTCCTGCAGAATCCTTTGCTGCAGACGCGGAAGAAGTACACGCAGACAGAGCTCGAGAAGCGCGTCAACGCCGAGCTGCGCATGCCGGGCTGGGTGCTGGCCGACCTCGACGTCGCCAAGGCCATCGATGCGAGCTTCTCCTTCATCAAGCCGGGGCTCAGCAAGGTCAAGGACGAGAAGAAGAAGGATGTCATCGGTCCCGATGGCAAGCCCGTCGTGGATTTCGACAGCAACAGCAGGAAGCGCGGCTACATCCGCAAGCCGGAGGAGTTCGAGCTCATGCTCGCGTACGTCGACTATATCCTGCGCGATACGGGCCGGGCCATCCTCGGTGGCGATATCAGCGCGAGCCCGTACCGCCTCAAGGCGAAGAAGGAACAGACGGCCTGCACCTACTGCGAATACCGCGATGTCTGCGGCTTCGATCCTGACATCGAGGGCTATGCATACCGCGACATCGGTCCGGAGGACGATGCGGTGCTGGAGGAGAAGATGGCTTCGTGCACAGGAAAGGAAGATTTGCTCGATGCAATACACAGAGGATCAGAAGAAAGCGATTGAGGCGCGCCACCGCAACATCCTCGTCGCAGCGGCGGCCGGTTCCGGCAAGACCCGCGTGCTCGTCGACCGCATCATCGCGCAGCTCCTGGCGCGCGAGTGCAGCTCGATGAGATGCTCGTCGTGACGTTCACGAATGCGGCGGCGACGGAGATGCGCGAGCGCATCGACAAGGCCCTGCAGAAGAAGCTCTTGGAGACGGATGACCGCGAGACAGCCGCCTGGCTCGAGCGCCAGATCGTACTGCTGTCCGGCGCCTCCATCTGCACGTTCCACGCGTCTGCCAGAAGGTCATCCGCCAGAACATCGACGCCATCGACGTCGACCCGCAGTTCCGGCTGGCCAGCGACCAGGAGATGGTCCTGATGCGCCGCGATGTGCTCGAGGAACTGCTCGAGACCTCTTACAAGATGCCAGAAGACGAAGCGGGGAAGGCGAAGTGGCAGGACTTCCTCGAGTTCGTCGACGACTACGGCGACGACCACGGCGATGAGGCCGTCTACGAGGCCGTGCTCAAGCTCTACCACTTCTGCCAGAGCCAGCCGTTCCCGAAGGCGTGGCTGCGCCAGCAGCAGGAGCGCTATGAGGCAGAGGCGGCGGACTTCTGGCAGACGCCATGGACCGCGACCATCGTGGAGGCGGTGGGCCGGGAGATCGAGCGCAGCATCCATGCCTATGAGGCGCCTGCGCGCTTGTCCGGACCGGCGTGCGGCCAGAAGTAGAAGAGAAGGCCCTGCTTGCGGCCTGGCAGCCGTATGTCGAATACCTGCAGAGCTGCATCGAGAAGCTCGAAGAGGTGCAGACAGTCTACCGCACGGCGCTTGCCGAGAAACAGGCGGGCGGCTGGGATGCGCTCTGCGCCGCGGCTAAGGGATGGAAGCAGCCCGTGCTGCGCGGCAAGAAGTACGAGGCGCTGCGCGATGCTTTCCCGGATATCCGCAAGACCTTCGAGAAGAGCCGCGACGAGGCCAAGAAGATCTTCACGGATGCCCGCGACCGCTATCTGGCTGAGACAGAAGCATCCGTGCTGGAAGATATCAGGGCGTGCAGCGCGACCGTGCGCCGCTACGTCGACCTGACGACAGCTTCATCGACGCACTGCAGGCGGCCAAGAAGGAGCGCAATGTCCTCGATTTCAGCGACCTCGAGCACTTCGCGCTCGCCGTGCTCTGCCGCGACCCGGAGGCGCTTGCTGGAGCTTCTGAGGCAGATTTCCGCGGCGAGCGGGGCAAGGCACTGCGCACGGATGCGGCGGAGGACCTGCGCGAGAAGTACGCCGTCATCATGGTCGACGAGTACCAAGATACGAATGGCGTCCAGGAGGCCATCCTGAACCTCATTGCGCGCGCGGACAACCGCTTCACCGTCGGCGATGTCAAGCAGAGCATCTACGCTTCCGCCTTGCCGACCCGTACCTCTTCCAGGCGAAGTACGACGCTATCCCGAGAACCCGGGCGCAGAGGACATGGACCAGCTCATCACGATGAAGCAGAACTTCCGCAGCCGCGCCGAGGTCCTCGCGCCGATCAACTTCATCTTCGACCAAGTCATGACGCGCGAGGCCATGGAGATTGAGTACGACGAGAAGAGTCGGCTCTATCCGGGCGCTCGTATCCCGAGGTGGAGCAAAGCCTCAAGGGGCCCATGGAGCTCGACTCATCCTGCGCGGCGAGCCGGATCATGGGATTGCAGGACTCGGACAGGCGGCTGTGCCAGAGGCGGAAGATGATGCGGGCGGCGAGGAGCTCGAGGCTTCGAGCTCGAAGCCCAGCACATCGCCGACCGCATCGCAGGCCTCATGGAGCGGGCTGCCGCGTCTTCGACAAAGATGCAGGCGGCTACCGCCCCCTGGCCTACCGCGATATCGCCGTGCTGCTGCGCGCCGTCAAGGGCAAGGCGAATACCCTGCTCGAACTGCTGCGCAAGAACAGCATCCCGGCCTATGCCGACGTCGATGGCGGCTATTTCGAGGCCAATGAGGTGCGGCTCGTGCTCGCCCTGCTGAAGACCATCGACAACGCGCGGCAGGAAATCCCGCTGGCAGCCGTGCTCGTCTCGCCAATCGGCGGCTTCACGATGGAGGAGCTCGCGCGCTGCGCATGTCCGTCCCCGACGAAGACCTCTTCGGCGCCCTGCTGCGCAGCCACTCGCCGGAGACGCCGCTCGAGGAGGGACTCGCTGACCGCGCGGCCGACTTCTGCGCCGCGCTCAACCGCTGGCGCAGCTACGCCGTGAGCCACAGCGTGCCGGAGCTCATCTGGAAGCTCTACCGCGAGACGGGCTACTATGACTACGTCGGCGGGCTCAAGGGCGGTCTGCTGCGCCAGGCCAACCTGCGCATGCTCGCCGACCGCGCCGCCGAGTACGAGAAGACGAATTACCGCGGGCTCTTCCGCTTCCTGCGCTTTCTTGAAGACCTGCGCAAGCGCGACACGGATCTCTCCGTCGCGCGCACGCTCGGCGCCAGCGAGGACGTCGTGCGCATCATGAGCATCCACAAGAGCAAGGGATTGGAATTTCCCGTCGTCATCGTCGCCGACATCGCTAAGGGCTTCAACCAGCTCGACGCAGGGGTACCTTCCTGCTGCACAAGGAGCTCGGCATCGGCCCGCGGCTCGTCGAGCGCTCGACAGTCGGGCGGCAGATGTACGACACCCTGCCGTATCAGGCCATCGGCGCGCGCATCGTTGCCGAGACGAAGGCCGAGGAGATGCGCGTGCTCTACGTCGCCATGACGCGCGCGCGCGAAAAGCTCATCCTGACGGGCACCCTGGCCGCGTCCAAATGGGAAAAGCAGGCCGCCCGCTATGCGCGCAGCCTCGACAGCCGCGAGCTCGCCCTGCCGGACGGTATGATCCGCGAGGCGGACAGCTATCTCGACTGGATTGCACCGGCCGTGGCGCGCCATACTGACGGTGCTCCCATCCGCGAGGCGGCCGGTGTGGACTGGGGCGAGATGCTCGATACCGTCGAACCAGCGGCTCACTTTGCCGTGAACCTGCTCAGCGCCGAGGCGATACAACCGCGGGAGGAGCAGGAGGAACTCGACGCGACCCTGCAGGCCGTGCGCGAGGGCAGGGCGCTGCCGGCTTCGCCTGAGCGCGAACTTGTCGAGAAGCGCCTGAGCTGGCACTACGATGCCGAAGACCTGCCGGGCATCACGGCCAAGATGACCGTTTCCGAGATCAAGCAGCGCTTTGCCGAGTCGCTGCGCGAAGACGAGCCAGCCGCCCTGCCCATCGCACCGGCAGCGCCGCCCGTCTGGCGCCGCCCGCAGTTCCTGCAGCAGAAGGGGAGGCTTTCCTCTGCCGAGCGTGGCACGCTCATGCACAGCATCATGCAGAACCTCGACCTGCACGGCGACCTCACGCGCGAGGGCCTGCGCACACAGGTCGCCCGCATGGAAGCCACCGGCATGATTGCCGCCGGCCACGAGGCTGCCGTCAACTACGCGAGCATCGAATCCTTCTGTCAGTCCTCTCTCGGCCAGCGCATGCAGCAGGCCGTGCATGTCTGGCGCGAGCTACCCTTCAGCCGCATGATCCCCGTAGGCGAGGTCAACCCCGCCTACGCAGGCAGCAGCGAGAAGATCTTCGTCCAGGGCGTCATCGACGTCCTCTTCGAAGAAGCCGACGGCAGCCTCGTCCTGCTCGACTACAAGACCGACCGCAACACCACCCCCGAAAAGATCCGCCGCCACTACGCCAAGCAGATCGAGCTCTACCGCCAGGCCGTCGAGTCCATCCTCGGGAGAAAAGTCAAAGAAAGCATCCTGTTCATGCTCAAAGATGGCACGAGCCTAACGATTTCTTGATAGGAATATGGTATAATAGAACTGAAGGGAGTGAGACTATTGCTGAAGGCGTTCAAGACCGAAATAGCTCCGACAAAAGAGCAGCGGGACAAGATAATTCGCTCTATTGGTGTGGCCAGATTCCTGTATAATCAGTACATTTCCTATAATCGTCGTTTATATAAAATGTATCGGCGCGGAATGCTAGATGAGAGACAAAAATATTTTGTCACAGCCGTTGATTTTGACAAGTATGTCAATCATAAGCTGAAACAAGAATTGCCGTGGATTGATCAATGTGGCTCAAAGGCTCGCAAAAAGGCATTAGTGAATGCTGAACAGGCATTCAGGCGGTTCTTTGCTGGCATATCTCATTTCCCAACCTTCAAGAAAAGGGCCAATCAGGACGTTAAGCTATACTTTCCTCGCAATAACAGAGGGGATTGGAAGATATGGCGGCATAAGCTGATGGTACCGACTCTGAAGCAGGTCAAGCTGAAAGAGTACGGCTATTTGCCTGTAGGATCAGTGGCGAAAAGTGGCACTGTTTCCTATACAGCAGGCCGTTTCTATGTCTCCGTGGTTGTGGATATTGACGAAAAATCAAAGCATAACAAGGACTTAGCATCGTGCTATGCTAAGCAGACAGAAGGAATCGGCATTGATTTAGGCGTAAAAGATCTTGCCGTCGTCAGTGATGGCAGAGTCTTTGAGAATATCAACAAGAGTTCAAAAATCAAAAGACTGGAGAAACGACTTCGGAGAGAGCAGAGGTGCCTTAGCCGTAAGTATGAGTCTAGAAAAAAGAAAGGCATCGAGACGGCGGCTGTTTCTGCAAACGTAGAAAAGCAAAAATTAAAGGTACAGAAACTTCATCAACGCATAACCAGAATTCGTGAGGATCATGAAAACAAAACTATCCACGAAGTAGTAAAGCAAAAACCACGTTTCATTACCGTAGAAAATCTGAATGTCAGAGGCATGATGAAGAACCGGCACCTGGCAAAGGCTGTAGCAGCTCAGAGATTCAATCACTTGTTATCTAAACTGAAACACAAGGCGAAGATAATAGGCATTGAATTCCGAGAAGTTGACAGATTTTATCCTAGCTCCAAAACCTGCCATGCCTGTGGGCATGTACATAGAGGTCTGAAACTCAAGGATCGAGTGTATATTTGCCCTGAATGTGGTTATAGAATGGATAGGGATTATAATGCCTCGCTGAATTTGCGGGATGCCAAAGAATATCGAGTAGTCTGACAGAAAAATTTCTGATATATGTACCGATGGCTAGTCGGGAACAGGCTTTACTCCTTGTATTGCAAGGCTTGTAATGCCAACGCCTTCGGAGTGTTATACAGACGTCAGTAGCCTGTCCTTTCGGGCGGCGAGGGCGAACACGATGAACAAGGAACGTTTCTGAGACATATGCACTTCGTGTATGTTTTTAGTAGCAGCGTGGATTGAAATATGCATGTGTTAGCACGAGAATAAACTCGTAATGAATAACAACAGTTTACGGCTTTTCTTAGTTGGTGGGGATTTTACGGCGATGCGCATCTGCATGACCGCAGACGAAACGAAGGAGTTAAGCAGTATGTCCAATCTGAGTGAAGGCATTATGGAAGAGGGCATTCGTATTGGCCGAGAAGAAGGACGTGAAATAAATACAGTAGATAATCTAAAGAGTCTCATGGAAACCCTGGGGCTGTCATTGTCTCAAGCAATGAGTGCCTGAAGATTCCGCCAGACAAAGTATCTCATTATGAAAAGCTTATCAAGAAAACGATTGACTGAGAAACAATCAATACCATATATATGCTGTAATTTCATCATTGTTTTATCATTAGTACATTAGCAAAAGGAGACGATATGTTATGCCACGCAAGGCGAAGCTGCTTACTGAGAAAGAACTGAAGAAGATACGCGAGGTGACGGCTTACGACCACCATGACAAGAAACGGGCAAACAATCCCACAATTGGTATGTCGCGCTATGATCGTGTGGCTGAGAAAGCAACTCACTATGCCCATGATCCGCATATAGACCCGTCTCTTGATTGGACTGGCAAAGCTGAAGGTATGAGCTTTGACGTGCCAGCTACATCGATTCATATCCATGAATCGATCAAACCATCAAAAATTCTTCGCTCGGTTGAATCTATTGGAGATGAATACGAGAGCCAAGAAATGGATCTATTTGGTGAAGATCCGCTTGAGAAGCGTCGCCGTCATCGTGATGCATTGGAGTTCTATAAGCACGGAGTTGACTGGACAAACCGTCTCATCGCTGGCGACAGCCTTGTCATCATGAATTCACTGATTGAAAAGAGGGCATGGCCGGCCAAGTGCAGATGTGCTATATCGATCCTCCGTATGGCATCAAGTATGGTTCAAACTTTCAACCATTCGTCAATAATAGAACTGTAAAAGACAAAAATGATAATGATTTAACTCAAGAACCGAAATGATAACGGCCTTTCGAGATACTTGGGAATTAGGAGTACATTCTTATTTAACATATTTACGTAATCGTATTTTATTGGCTCGAGAACTATTATCCGATAGTGGAAGCATTTTTATTCAAATTAGCGATGAAAATGTACATTATGTGCGTTGCATCTGCGACGAAATATTCGGAAAAGAAAACTTTATTTCAAATATATGTGCTAAAACGAAATTACCACTTGGCAATACATATATAGGCGGTTGCTATGACCAAATTATATGGTATGGAAAAGATAAGAAAAAAACTAAATATCATAAATTATGGCTACCTAGAGATATAAGCAACAATTCAGAAATGTCATATGTTGAATTAGAGGATGGCTCCCGTAGACATATAAAAAAAGACGAAAAACAGAATCTAACTTTACTACCTAAAAATTCAAAAGTTTTCCAACGCATGGTTTTATCATCTGCAGGAAAAACAGAATCTTGTGTTTTTCCATTTGAATTTAAATTGGTAAAACTTTTTGGCCAATAGCTAATCGTTCTTGGAAAACAAACATTGATGGCATGAGAAGATTAAAGGATAAAAATCGCCTATTTACGCTTGGTGACAGCCTTTATTATGTATTTTACTATGACGATTTTCCTGTTATGGAATTATCAAATATGTGGCCAGATACGACTGGCGGTTTTACTGAAACTAAAAAATATGTCGTACAAACTAATCCTAAGATTATACAGCGTTGCATATTAATGACTACCGATCCCGATGATTTGGTATTTGATCCTACCTGTGGCAGCGGTACAACTGCTTACTTAGCTGAAGAATGGGGAAGACGATGGATTACTTGTGATACATCGCGTGTTGCTATTGAAATAGCAAAAGAACGTTTAATGACTTCCACATTTAAGTATTATAAACTAGCACAACCCGATCAAGGTATTTCAAGTGGTTTTGTTTATGAAACTGTACCTCACATTACATTAGGAAGCGTAGCTAATAATGAACCTCCATTGGCTGAAATACTTTACGATCATCCAGAAATAGATACAACAAAGGCTCGTATTTCTGGGCCATTTACTGTTGAATCTCTTCCTGCTCCTATTAACAAAGTTCCATTCGCTGCAAAGCCTCTTAATGATGTAATACAGTCACCAGAATCACATGAAGTGACTGTTAAACAAGATAACTGGCGCAATGAGTTGTTGGCTACTGGTATTCTTGGAAAAAACGGTAACAAGTTGACTTTTTCACACGTAGAGCCTCTCTCTGGTACAACCTATTTTCAGGCCGAGGGTGAGACCAAGGAAGCTGAGCCTAAGAGGGCTATTATCTGCTTTGGCAGCGAAACAAAAGTCATGGATGCTCGCTACATCGACGCTGCACTGGACGAAGCCGAAAATATACGTCCTCGTCCTGGGTATATCATCTTCGCAGCTTTCCAGTTTGGTCCCGAAGCTACGCAGCTTATCGATGATATGAATTGGCCGAATGTGACCGTCCTCAAGGTACAGATGAATACTGACCTCATGACTGAAGACCTAAAGAAGAAACGCTCGTCGAATCAGAGTTTTTGGCTAGTGGGGCAGCCAGATGTGAAGTTGGTAAGATACGGCAACAAGAAGGATTGTTACCGCGTTCAGGTAGATGGCTTTGACTACTACGATGTAAAGACCGGCAAGGTCATTTCTGGCTCTGACCAGAATATAGCGATGTGGATGCTTGATACTAATTATGACCCCAATCAATGCATAGAGCCAAGTCAAGTATTCTTCCCGGATGGGGGCCGTAAGGGGATGGAACAAATTGGCCAAGACTCTGAAGGCTGAGATAAATCAAGATTTGATTGGAAAATATGCTGGCAATGTGTCATTGCCCTTCATTGCTCCATCATATACTCAAGTCGCTGTAAAGATAATCGATGACCGTGGTATCGAGAGTCTTCGTGTCATAAAAATCGCTGATGCAATGAAAGCCGGTGAGAAGTAATGGCAGGTATAGACCATCTCATAATCAACTCGGCCTACCATGAGCCGACATCACATTGGAAGTATGATCTGCCAACCAAGCAGTTCCATAAGGAGCCTGGACGTCGGCCAGCTGGCTATATTGTGGCTGGCCAGGGACGCAATGCCTACAATGATTTAGGCGTGTTCAAACCGTTGCCGCTGGTGAATATGATTCGCCCGCGCGTGAAGGCCTGGCGCGAGGCTGGTTACCCAGGAGTCACTGGTATCACGCGTCGGTTGTTAGCCCACTGGTATGATACTGAAGCCCGTACTATCCATTTTTCTTCTGTCAGCTCGATGCGATCGAAACTCTGATATGGCTGGCTGAGGCACCTGATGCTGACAAGGTGGGCGTGAACATTCCAGGCGATGGTGGTGATTTTCGTCGTATCTGCACGAAGATGTGCACCGGCAGTGGCAAGACAATAGTTATGGCTATGCTCATAGCATGGCAGGTCTGCAATAAGGTGGCTTATCCGCAGGACACTCGCTTTTCCAAACATGTTCTCATCGTAGCTCCTGGCCTGACTGTGCGCAGCCGCCTGGAGGTACTGACACCTGGCGGTGATGATAACTATTTTGTGAAATTTGCTGTGGTGCCGTCTGGCATGCTGGCTTTGTTGCGCCAAGGCAGCCTGAAGATAATCAACTGGCAGTCTATGGCTTGGCAGACCGATGAGGAAATAGCCAAGAAAAAGAGCGTAGACAAGCGTGGCGCTCTGAGTGATGAGCCTATACGCGGGAAGTGCTGGGCGAGATGTCTAGATACCACAATATTCTCGTCATAAACGATGAAGCCATCATGCTTGGCGCAAGAATCCAGAGATAAAGATTTCCCTGAAAGGGCAGGATAAGAAGGAGTATAATAGCCAATGAGGAAGAGGCCACGGTCTGGATCAGCGGCCTTGACCGCATAAATAAGACGCGAAACATCCTATGCTGCTATGATTTCTCGGCTACGCCATTTGCTCCATCTGGCAAGAAGAACGACGATGAGGCCCTATTCGGTTGGATTGTCAGTGACTTCGGCCTGAATGACGGTATCGAATCCGGCCTTGTAAAGACGCCACGCATCGTGGTGCGTGATGATGGCCTGCAGGTCAAGGTGGACAACGAATATCGCTCAAAGTTGTACCATATCTATGCTGATCCGACTGTCAAGGACGATATAAACCGCGATGCAGAACTGACTGAACCACTGCCAGACCTGCTGACTCAGGCGTATGAGCTTCTGGGCCGTGATTGGCTGGTGACATACAGAGCTTGGATGGAACAGGGGATGCCGACACCGCCGGTCATGATTACCGTGGCCAATAGGACGGAGACGGCTGCCCGCATCAAAAATGCTTTTGATAAGGAACATATCAGTATAACAGAGCTATGTGATCCAGATCTTACAGTGCGCATCGATTCCAAGATACTGAAAGAGGCTGAAAGCGCTACCGGCTCAAGGAAGGAAGCTGCTCAAGCACTGCGTGACAAGGTTGATACCGTCGGACGCATAGGTAAGCCAGGCGAGCAAATTCGCAATGTTATATCAGTTGGTATGCTTTCTGAGGGATGGGATGCTAATACCGTTACGCATATTCTCGGTCTCAGAGCATTTTCCAGCCAATTGCTATGCGAACAGGTGGTAGGTCGTGGCTTGCGGCGGACTTCCTACGATTTGCAGGAAGGTACGGACATGTTCACACCAGAGTATGTGAACATTTTCGGCATTCCATTCCATTTCCTACCCACTGAAGGTGGTGGGAGCGGCGTGCCGCAACCGCCAGTGCCTAAAACTCAGATAGAGCGTTGCCAGAGCGAGCTGAGTATAGCATCAGTTGGCCCAATATCGTGCGGTTCGATCGCGTATGGAGGCCGAAACTGACTCTAAATGTTGACGAAGTACCGACGTTAGTGCTTGATGCCACCGATACACGTCTGAGTGCTGATCTGGCACCAGTCGTTGATGGCAATACAGATCTGACTAAGTGCACAGAGATTGATCTCGAGAAGCTGGATGCGGAGATACGGATGCAGAGTATCATATTCCGCGTCGCCGGTGATATATTCGATAGTACACGGCCTCTTGGAAGGACGAGGGGACGAAGTACGCATTGATTGGGCAGCTCATTCATCTAATCGAGTTGTATCTACAGACACCGAATGCCATCTACATTAATCCGCCTCTGTTTAACTCCGACGACCTGCATCGCCGTATCATGTATACTTTGCATATGAATAGGATTGTCCAGCACGTTGCTGACTACATCAAAGCCACACAGACAGACCATCTCGTGCCCGTCTATGATACCAATAAGAAGGTCCGCAGTACGGCTGATATGATGACATGGTTTACGACAAAACCGACCAATGTCACCAAGAAATCACAGATAAGCCAAGTCGTATGCGATAGCGGCTGGGAGAGCACAGAGAGCTATGTCCTAGAGAAGAATGAGCATGTAGCAGCTTATGCCAAAAATGACAAGCATCTGGCTTCAAGGTCATATACACATTCAGAGGTGTCATTAGGAACTATATTCCGGACTTCTTGATTCGCCTAGACAATGGCACAATGCTGGTGCTTGAGACCAAGGGCCAGAAAAATGATGAGGTGGAAGTTAAGCGCAAAGCCTTGGCCGAATGGATTAGCGCCGTGAATGCGACGCATGAGTATGGGCATTGGGTAAGCGATATTTCCTATAATGTCAAAGACGTGGATGGCATTATAGCCAAATACATTTAACTTTTTGCTGGGATTTCATTAAAACCGGGGTTCCTTTTAGAAGGTTTTGACAGGGACAGCATGTCGGTGAGCATATCGGAAAACGTATTGGCAAACGTATAAATCAATGACAAAAATAGCGGCTGTATCCTGACATTGCATCAGGGATACAGCCGCTATTGTCTTGCTGATTGTTGTTTACTTGTCGCTGTCGGCGGAGTCATCTTTCTGTGTTGCTTTGTCGTCGTCTGGGGCTTTTTCTTCCCGTGTCACGAGGATCTTGTCGATGCGGGCGCGGTCCATGTCGACGACTTCGAAGGTGAAGCCGTTCCACTCACATTTCTCGGCGACTTTTGGGATGTAGCCGAAGTAGGAGGTCAAGAAGCCGCCCATGGTCTGGTAGTGGTCGTGGTCTTCGTCGGGGAGCTCGGCGATGTCGAAGCGCTCTTTGAAGTCGTCGATGGAGCAGAGGCCGTCGACGTACCAGGAGTGCTCGTCGCGTGGGGTGAACTGAATCGGGTCGGGCTCAACGTTGGACATGGAGTCGCCGATGATCTCCTGCAAGATGTCGCCGAGGGTGATGAAGCCGACGACGCCGCCATACTCGTCGAGGACCATGGCCTCGTGGATGCCGGTGTCGCGGAATTTGGCGAGCACGCGGAAGGTCTCCATTGAGCGTGGCACGAACATGGGCTTGCGGATGTACTGCGCGAGGTCGAGCGACTTGCGCTCGAGCGAGGCGTTGAGGAGATCCTTGGCGTAGAGCACGCCGCAGAAGTCGTCGAGGTTCTCGCGACCGACGGGGAAGACGTTCTGCGGGTGTTCGCGGATGATGCGCAGGTTGTGGCGCAGGGAGTCGGTCAGGTCGAGCCAGAGCATCTGGGTGCGCGGCGTCATCAAGGAGTAGGCGGTCTGGTCGCTCATGTGGAAGATGCGATCTACCATGGCCTGCTCGGATTTCTCGAAGGTGCCGTCCTCGGTGCCCTGCTCGATGAGGTCTTTGACCTCGTCCTCGGTGACGGTGTCCTCGACGTGCGGGTTGATGCCGAGCAGCAGGAGAACGCCGCCCGCAGAGCCGGACAGGAAGCGGATGAAGGGGCGCGCGAGGCGCGTAAGCCTTGCGACAATGCCATGGTACTTCATGAGCATGTGTTCAGGATTCTGTGCGGCCTTTTTCTTCGGCAGGAATTCGCTGAAGAGCAGGGCGATGTACGTCACGACGATGATGCTGACGAGCATGGCAATCGTCGTGGCATGCGGCAGGAACGCGATGAAGCTGGCGAGAAACGGCGCGATGAAGGCACCGGTGCAGATGCCCATGAGGATGCCGGTCAGCGTGATGCCGACCTGGACGAGCGAGAGCGGCGCTTCGACGTTCTCGAGCAGGCCGAGCGCTGCCTCGGCATCTTGATTGCCGTCTTCGGCGAGTTTCTCGAGGCGTCCGCGGTGGCTCTCTGTGAGGGCCGTCTCAATCAGCGAGAAAAAGGCGTTGGCCAGCAACAGTAACAGAAGTAAGACGAGCAATAGGCCCGCGTCAGTATTGTCCAAAAATGATACACATCCTTTGCAAAAATACATACAGATTGTAAACTATTTCCCTATAATATAGCATAACCATGGCGTTTTGTCACATATGGCGCGGGCTCTGCGCGTGGCTCAGTCGTCGTACCAGGGGCCATTGCCGATGACGATGCCGCCGTGCAGGGTCACGGGCGTGGAGCTGCCGACTTTGGTCGGCATGCGCGTCGTGAGCTTGTAGGGCGTGTCGACGAGCCATGCTGTCACGAGCACCGCGTCGTCCTTGATCTTGCGGTAGGCCTTGCGGTCGAGCTCGGCCATGTAGACCTCGCTCTTGTGAGCGGCGACGGAGGAACTCGTCAGGGCCTGCGTGAAGGCCATGCCGTCCGACCAGCGGTAGAGCGTCTTGCCATTCTTGTCGAGGATGGCGAAGTCGTAGACCTGCCCGTCGCGGTGGACGACGGAGTAGTCGCTGTTGCCGTCGTTCGTGACTTTGAGCTCCATGACGAGCCGGCCGTGCTTCTCCTCGACGGTCAGCTCCTCGACGATGCTGTCGAAGCTGAAGGCGGCGTAGGACGGCACGATCTCGCTGCTGTGCGAGCCGAGGTCGGGAACGAGACGCCGATGCCCGTGCCGAAAGAGGCAGAGGCCACCGGCATCGTGGACAGGGAGACAGCAAAGGCTGTGAGCGCAAGCGCGGGGATAAGGGCATATCGTTTCATGATGATCACTCCTGATTTTGTCTGTCATTCTAGATGGGTTCTCGTCATCTCTATTCTACCATGTTATACTATAATAAAATATGAGATTTTTTCGGAGGACTACAAAACGCATGGATAAAGAAAGAAACGACCTGCCGGGAATCCAGTGGTTCCCTGGCCACATGAAGAAGGCGCAGCGGCTCATCGAGGAGAACCTCAAGCTCGTCGATGTCGTCATCGAGCTGCTCGATGCGCGCATCCCAGCGAGCAGTGCCAACCCGATGCTCGCAGAGATTATCAAGGGCAAGCCGCGGCTCATCGCGCTCAACAAGTCGGACCTCGCGGATGCGGCGAGCACGAAGCGCTGGCTCGCGTATTTCCGGGCGCAGGGTATCCCGGCAGTTGCGATTGACTCGGTCAAGGGCCGCGGCATGAAGCAGCTCGTCGCGAAGGCGGAGGAACTCGCGCGTCCGAAGACGGACCGCTTCGTCAAGGCTGGCGGGCGGCCGCGCGCGGCGCGCTGCATGATCCTCGGCATCCCGAATGTCGCAAGTCGTCGCTCATAAACCGCCTGGCCGGTGCGGTCAAGGCGAAGGCGGCGGACAAGCCGGGCGTGACGCGCGCGAAGCAGTGGATCAAGATTGGCGCGGCGCTTGACCTGCTCGACACGCCGGGCATCCTCTGGCCGAAGTTCGAGGACCAGACGGTCGGCCTGAAGCTCGCATTCACGGGCGCGATCAACGATGAGATTTACGACCGCGAGCAGGTCACGGCGCTCTTGCTCTCGGTCATGCGACGCGACTATCCGGAGCGCTTGCAGGAGCGATTTAAGTTCAAGGGCGAGATGCCGGAGGACGGGCTGACGCTGCTCGAGGCCATTGGCCGCAAGCGCGGCTGCCTCGTCAAGGGCGGCGTGGTCGACCTCGAGAAGGCGCAGAACATCGTGCTGACGGAGTTCCGCAGTGGCAAGCTCGGCCTTGTCACGCTGGATGAGGTGCCGCAGGCCCCGGCAACGGAGCCGGCTGGTGAAGAGCGGGGGGATGAGGCATGAAGGCTGTCGCAGATTGCACGATAAAGGAGCTCGAGGCGGCTTTGACGGCGGGCCCGGTCAGTGAGGAATTCCTCGCCGCCTGCCGCGAGGACCCGCGCAAGGCGGCGGCGCGTCTCGTGCGCCGCTATGAAAAGGCGCAGGCGGAGCACGAGCGCCTGTTGAAGCTCTACGCTTACGAGCACGCTGCTTGGGCGCGCGCCACGAGATCGTGGCGGG
>ENA-OQEN01000532-OQEN01000532.1-human-gut-metagenome-genome-assembly--contig:-NODE-532-length-16767-cov-2.714243_pt1 | contig 16767 bp, 21 predicted proteins | sample MGYA00242791_ERZ504627 | MGnify/ENA primary metagenome ERZ504627 (study PRJEB26092, sample SAMD00036316) | human gut metagenome | host: Homo sapiens | study: EMG produced TPA metagenomics assembly of... | reverse complement strand
ATCTTCAAGTCGGACGTCATCGTAGACCTGATCAAGGTGATGGGCTGCGGCGTGGAGCTGGGCGGCAAGCACAACAAGGAGCTGGCTACCTTTAACCTCGAAAACCTGCGGTTCAATAAGATCGTCATCTGTACCGATGCCGATGTGGACGGCTACCAGATCCGCACCCTTGTGCTGACCATGCTCTACCGCCTTACCCCCACCTTGATCAACAAGGGCTATGTGTATATCGCGGAGTCGCCTTTGTACGAGATCACCACGAAGGACCGCACTTATTTTGCTTATACCGAGCCGGAAAAGGCCGCTTTTCTGGAAAAGATCGGGGACAAAAAATACACCATCCAGCGCTCCAAAGGCTTGGGCGAGAACGACCCCGAGATGATGTGGCTGACTACCATGAACCCGGAAAGCCGCCGCCTGATCAAGGTAATGCCCACCGATGTGGTGCAGACCGCGCAGGTGTTCGATATCCTGCTGGGCGACAATCTGGCAGGCCGCAAGGAGCATATTGCTCAGCACGGCGCAGAGTATCTGGATGATCTGGACGTGAGCTGAGAACCCTCTCCGTCATCGCTGACGCGATGCCACCTCTCACCGAGGAGAGGCTTGGCACAAGAGGGAAACTTTGCGGGACGACCCCAAAAGCTCCCTCCCTCGGGGGAGCTGGCTGCGCAGCAGCCTGAGAGGGTTTTTCCCTATGGAGAGGAACTGTAATGGCAAAAAAATCGACCAAGAAAACCTTAAAGCCGGTGCGCCCGCAGCTGGGTGACGGCGTTGAAATTTTAAACGCAGGCAGCGTGCTGGAGGATCCCATTACCCGTACGCTGGAAACCAACTATATGCCCTATGCCATGAGCGTCATCGTCAGCCGCGCGCTGCCGGAGATCGATGGCTTCAAGCCGGCGCACCGCAAGCTGCTGTACACCATGTATGAGATGGGTCTGCTCAAGGGCGCACGCACCAAGTCTGCCAACATCGTGGGCAGCACCATGCACCTGAACCCCCACGCGATGCCGCCATCTACGACACTATGGTGCGCATGGGCCGCGGCAACGAAAGCCTGCTGGTACCTTTTGTGGACAGCAAGGGTAACTTTGGCAAGGCGTACAGCCGGGATATGTCCTGCGCCGCTGCCCGTTACACCGAGGCAAAGCTGGAAAGCGTGTGCGAGGAGCTGTTCCGGGATATCGACAAGGAGACTGTGGACTTTGTGCCCAACTACGACAGCACCACCACCGAGCCCACCCTGTTGCCGGTCACCTTCCCCACCATTCTGGCCAACAACACGCTGGGCATTGCGGTGGGCATGGCCTGTAACATCTGTTCCTTCAATCTGGCGGAACTGTGCGCCACCACCGTGGCGCTGATGAAGGACGAGCACCACGACATCGGCACCACCATGCCCGCCCCGGACTTTGTGGGCGGCGGCCAGATCGTGTATGATGAAGCGCAGATGCGTGAAATTTACGAGAACGGTCGCGGCAGCGTAAAGGTGCGCGCCCGCTACAATGCAGTGCCCGGCGAAAATATGATTGAGGTTACCCAGATCCCGCCCACCACCACGGTGGAGGCCATCATGGACAAGATCGCGGAACTGGTCAAGACCGGCAAGGTCAAGGAGATCAGCGATATGCGCGACGAGACCGACCTGAACGGTCTGAAGCTGACGCTGGACCTCAAGCGCGGCGTGGATGCCGACAAGCTGATGGCAAAACTGTTCAAGGCCACCCCGCTGGAGGACAGCTTCAGCTGCAACTTCAACATTCTGGTGTCCGGTCAGCCCCGGGTCATGGGTGTGCGGGAGATTTTAAAGGAGTGGACGGCATTCCGCGTTGAGTGTGTGCGCCGCCGCACCTACTACGACCTGCACGGCAAGGAAAAGCGGCTGCACCTGTTGCAGGGCCTTGCCGCCATCCTGCTGGATATCGACAAAGCCATCCGCATCATCCGCACCACCGAGGAGGAGACCGAGGTGGTGCCCAACCTGATGATCGGCTTTGGCATTGACGAGGTGCAGGCCGACTATGTGGCAGAGATCAAGCTGCGCCACCTGAACCGGGAATACATCCTCAAGCGCACCGGCGAGATCGAGCAGCTGGAAAAGGACATTGCCGACCTGAATGATGTGCTGGCAAAGCCCGCCCGCATCCGCCGCATCATCATCAACGAACTAAACGATGTAGCGAAAAAATACGGAAAGCCCCGCTGCAGTGAAATTTTGTACGACCTGCCGGAAGAGGATGCTGCCGCCGAGGAAGAAGCTGTGCCGGACTACCCGGTGACCGTGTTCTTTACCCGGGAGGGCTACTTTAAAAAGATCCCGCCCCAGAGCCTGCGCACTGCCGGTGCTCACAAGCTGAAGGAGGGGGACGAGATCATCCAGCAGCTGGAGACCCGCAACAACGTGGAGGCGCTGTTCTTTACCGACAAGCAGCAGGTGTACAAGGTACGTCTGGCAGAGCTGGAGGACGGCAAGGTAGCCCAGATGGGCATCTTCATCCCGGGACGGCTGGGCATGGACGAGGGCGAAAACGTGCTGAGCATGGTCATTACCGGCGATTACAGCGGCTTTATGCTGTTCTTCTTTGCCAGCGGTAAGTGCGCAAAGATCCCCCTCAGTTCCTACGCCACCAAGCAGAACCGCCGCAAACTGCTGAAGCGTACAGCGATAAGGAACCGCTTGCCATGATGCTTTACCAGCCGGAGGAGACCGAGCTTGCCATCCGCACCAGTGCCAGCCGGATGCTGCTGGTGGGTACGGCGCAGATCGCCGCCAAGACCACCCGCGACAGTCAGGGCGTGGCGGTGGTCACCCTGAAAAAGAACCAGACCATTGCCTCGGTGGTGCCGGCTGATACCTTGGAGCTGGCCAACCCCCACGCTACCGCGTGCGCAGCCTGCCCGCCACCGGTGCGCTGATCCGCACCGAGGACGAGGGCGAGCAGATGAGCCTGCTGTGATGGCAGGCGGCGGAGAGCTTTCCTTCGCAAATGAGTCCGGAACCCCCTGTTCCGCCCCAGTGCTGCGCACCGGGCCCCACTTCGCCGGAATTTGCTCAGGAAACTCCCCGCCGCCTTTCCGAAAAGTCCCCTCCCGTGAAAAAGTAACTCCGAAACGACCGCAGTCGTTTCGGAGTTACAAATTATAAAAAATTTTCCGCTGTTATTGTTAGAGCGAAGCGGAGACAATTTTAAATCGTTTATCCTGAAAAGAGGAAGCAGTCATGCAAAATATCGACCTGATCTGTGTGGGTAAGCTGAACGCCAAATATTTCGCCGAGGGCGTGGCAGAGTACCAGAAGCGTCTGGCGGCCTTTGCCGCCTTCCGCATCCTTGAGCTGCCGGAGGAAAAGATCGAGGAGAAAAACGCCTCGGACGCCGTGGTGAAAAAGGCGCTGGATAAAGAGGGAAAAGCCATCCTTTCCAATGTGCGCAAGGGGGCTGCTATCGTGGCTATGTGCATCGAGGGCAAGCAGATCTCCTCCGATGAACTGGCGCAGTTTCTGGCACAGCGCGCCGGCAGCGGGGCAGGGGATGTGGCCTTTGTCATCGGCTCGTCCCACGGCCTGTCCGATGAGGTGAAAAAGGCCGCTGCCCTCAAGTTCAGTATGGGCCGCATCACCATGCCCCATCAGCTGGCGCGGCTGGTGCTCACGGAGCAGATCTACCGCGCCTGCACCATCAATGCGGGCATGAAGTACCACAAGTAAAATGGCTTTTTCGGCTCCCGGAGCGTTCGCAGGCGCTCCGGGAGCCCTTTTTGCGGAAAAGTGTAGAATCTGCCGGAAAAGTAATTTTCTTCTTTTCTTTTGGAACAGTTTTTATTATACTGATACCATAGAGCAGTACGTTGCAGAACGCAATGAAAACACAGGATGGAAGAACCATGAAAAAACACAGAAGAGGACTGCGGCTGGCGGCCTGTTTGCTGACGCTGGCGATGTGCGCGGCGCTGCTTTGCAGCTGCGGGCGTACCGGAAAAACGGATGACTATACGGCTGCAATGCCGGTCATCGTGGTGGGCAGCGATAACTACCCACCCTTCAACTATATGGGCACGGACGGCGCGCCCACCGGCATTGACGTGGAACTGGCCACTGAGGCGTTCGGGCGGCTGGGCTACCGGGTGAAATTTGTGACCATCGACTGGGAAAAGAAGAAGGAACTGGTGGAAAACGACACCATCGACTGCATCTGGGGCAGCTTTTCCATGGATGGCCGCGAGGAAGAATACCACTGGGCAGGGCCTTATCTGTACAGCCGTCAGGTGGTGGCGGTGCGCTCTGACAGCGATATCCACACCTTGCAGGATCTGGCCGACAAGGTGGTGGCGGTGCAGTCCACCACAAAGCCGGAGGAGCTGTTTTTGAACGCAGAGCAGAACGGACTGCCCCGGCTGCGCAGGCTGTATTCCCTGCAGAACCGGGATCTGCTCTATACCACCCTGATCAAGGGCTATGCGGATGCCTTGGCCGCCCACGAAAGCGCCATCCGGCAGTTCATGAAGGATTACAGTGTGGAGTACCGCATTCTGGACGAGCCGCTGATGACGGCACGACTGGGTGTGGCCTTTGCCAAAAATCGCAGCGATGATCTGCGCAGCAGCTGACGGAGGTTTTTCAGGAGATGCTGGCAGATGGCACCGTCCGGCAGATCGTGAGCCGCTATCTGGACGACCCCGGGCACTATCTGGATGGACTGGAGGACAGCACCCATGCATGACGGAATGGAAAAAGGGTCACTGGTTATCAGCCGGAAGCAGCACATTCTGATCTGTGCGCTTGCTGGGTTGCTGATACTGGGCGGTGTGCTGGGGCTTTCGGCCCACAGCGACCTGCAAAATGCAGAAAAGCAGTTTGAGGATACCATCAGCTATGTTAAGGAGCAGTGCACCGGCTACGACAACCTGAACCTTGCCACCGAGCCAAAAGCCTGATGCGGGTGATGGAAAACGCGCAGCATCTGTGCAGCGAGATCGCCCGGGACCAGCAGGAGAACCCCGGGCGGGTGCTGGACGATGCCGCTATGGAAGAATATTTGCAGGATTATACCCTCAGCGGCATCCTTGTGGTTTCGGCAGAGGGCAAAATTTTGTGCGGTGCCTCACAGGATGGCCGGGTGGCTGACCCGCAGGTCCGGACACAGATGGAAAAGGAACTGGCCGGTTCTATCGTGCTGAAGGTGGCCGACCACCCCCAGCAGGTCTATGCCGGGCGGACGGAAAAGGAGGACAGCTCCTATGTGGACACCGCAGCCTGTGCCCGGAAAGATGGGGACGGGCTGCTCGTGGTGTACTACCGCACCACGGCAGAATATGTGCGCAATTACAGTCTGTCCTACCAGAACTGCGTACAGGGCTATAACCCTGCTGTGGACGGCATTATCGTGGTGACCCGGGGCGACCGCATCGTGGCCAGCAACGACACCTCTCTGCTGGATACCACCGTGGACGAAAACCCCACCCTTTCTGCCTTAAAAGCGCGCAGCACAGACGGCGGTATGATCCATGTGCACAGCACCACCGGGCAGCAGTACGCCTACGGTATTGTGGGGCAGGGACGCAGCTTTTATATCTATGTTTACCGCCCGGAGCAGGAGGTGTATGCCTCTACCATGCGCAATGTGAGCATGGCGGCCTTTGCTTACATGGTCGTGCTGTTCCTTTTGCAATTGCTGCGCGGCAAGACTGCCCGGCGCTACCGGGAGCAGCAGCTGCGCCGGGAGCAGGAGTACCAGAAGACCCTCAAGGCGGCTGCGCTGAAGGCAGAGAGCGCAAACCTTGCCAAGACCGAGTTTTTGCAGCGCATGAGCCACGATATCCGCACCCCCATCAACGGCATCCGGGGTATGGTGGAGATCGGCGACCGCTGCCCGGAGGATATGGCGCGGCAGGCCGATTGCCGCAAAAAGATCTGGGAGCCTCCACCCTGCTGCTGGAACTGGTGAACGAGGTGCTGGATATGGGCAAGCTGGAGTCCGGCGAGGTGGTGCTGGAAAATGTGCCTTTGATCTGCCCGAGCTGATACACGAGATCACGGATGTGCTGGAAAAACAGGCGGAAGAGCGCGGTATTGTGCTGCACCGGGAATACGGCAGGCTGCCGCATCCCCGGCTGGTGGGCAGCCCGCTGCACGTCAAGCGGCTGCTGATGAATGTGCTCAGCAATGCCATCAAGTATAACCGGGAGAAGGGGCGCGTGATGCTGGACTGCTTTGAACTGAGCTGTACCGGGGACAAGGTGCAGATCTGCTTTGTCTGCGCGGATACCGGCATCGGCATGAGCGAGGAGTTCCAGCAGCGGATGTTCGAGCCCTTTACGCAGGAAAACGCCGGGGCGCGCTCGGTATACGGCGGCACCGGCCTTGGCATGTCCATCACCAAAAGCCTTGTGGATAAGATGGGCGGTACCATCGGGGTGGAAAGCAAGCAGGGCGTAGGCACCACCTACACCATCACCCTGCCCTTTGCTATCGACAATACTGCAACCGAAGAGCCGGAGCGGCAGCAGACAGACCTTACTGTGCTGCGTGGGCGGCAGGTGCTGCTGGCCGAGGACAACGCCCTGAACATGGAGATCATAGAGTTTTTGCTGAACGATGTGGGCATAAAGGTGACAAAAGCCGCCGACGGACAGCAGGCGGTGGAGGCCTTTGCAGCCTCGCCGGTGGGCGGCTTTGACGCCATCCTGATGGACGTGATGATGCCGGTGCGGGACGGCCACGAGGCACCCGCGCCATCCGCGCCATGGACCGCCCGGACGCAAAGAGCATCCCCATCTTTGCCATGACGGCACGCCTTTGCGGAGGACCGCCTGAAAGCGCTGCAGGCCGGTATGAACGAGCATCTGTCAAAGCCCATCGACCCGGATACCCTGTACCGCCTGCTGGTAAAATACCTGACAGAGCGCAGCTGAACTCTTTGCCGGGCTTTACAAGCGGGGCAAAACATGGTACAGTAAATATACTGTGCTTGTGCAAGCCGCAAGCACGCCCGGCGGTGGGAAAGCCGTCGGCACACAACACGATACGACACGGCAAACCAGCCGCGGACGGAAAGGATGTACTACAATGGAACAGAGCGAAAAGACCCTTGACATGATCGTCAATCTTTGCAAGAACCGTGGTTATGTGTTCCCCGGTTCCGAGATCTACGGCGGTCTGGCCAACAGCTGGGACTACGGCCCCCTTGGCGTGGAGTTCAAGAACAACGTCAAAAAGGCATGGCTGAAAAAGTTTGTGCAGGAAAGCCCCTATAACGTGGGTTTGGATGCTGCCATCATCATGAACCCGCAGACCTGGGTGACTACCGGCCATGTGTCCAGCTTCTCGGACCCCCTGCTGGACTGCCGCGCCTGCAAGGCACGCCACCGCGCCGACAAGCTGATCGGTGAGGAGCACCCCGAGGTGAATGTGGACGCCATGAGCTTTGACGAGATGGACGCTTTCATCGCAGAGCACGAGGATATCGTCTGCCCCGTGTGCGGCAAGCACGATTTTACCCCCATCCGCAAGTTCAACCTGATGTTCAAGACTGCCATCGGCGTGACTGAGGATAGCTCCTCCACCTGCTATCTGCGTCCCGAGACTGCACAGGCATGCTTTGTCAACTTGCCAACATCCAGCGCACCACCCGCCGCAAGCTGCCCTTCGGTGTGTGCCAGGTGGGCAAGGCTTTCCGCAACGAGATCACCCCGGGCAACTTCACCTTCCGCACCCGCGAGTTTGAGCAGATGGAGTGCGAGTTCTTCTGCAAGCCCGGCACCGATCTGGACTGGTTCGCCTACTGGAAGGACTACTGCGAGAACTGGCTGCTGAGCCTTGGCATCAAGAAGGAGCACCTGCGTCTGCGTGACCACGAGCCCGCAGAGCTGGCCTTCTACAGCCGCGCTACCACCGATATCGAGTACGCCTTCCCGTTCACCGACTGGGGCGAGCTGTGGGGCATTGCAGACCGTACCAACTACGACCTGACCCGCCATCAGGAGGCTTCCGGCAAGAGCTTGGAGTACTTCGACAGCGAGACCAACGAGCACTACATCCCCTACGTCATCGAGCCCTCTCTGGCTGCGACCGTGTGGCGCTGGCCTTCCTGTGCGAGCCTACGACGAGGAGCACCTGACCGACAGCAAGGGCAAGGAGGATATCCGCACCGTGCTGCATCTGCATCCGGCTCTGGCTCCCTACAAGTGCGCTGTGCTGCCCCTGAGCAAGAAGCTGGGCGAGAAGGCTATGGAGATCCGCAACGAGCTGAGCAAGTACTTCATGGTGGACTACGACGATACCGGTTCCATCGGCAAGCGTTACCGCCGTGAGGACGAGATCGGCACCCCGTTCTGCATCACTGTGGACTTTGACACTGTGGCGACGAGGCCAAGGGCATTGCTGCCGACAACTGCGTCACCGTCCGTGACCGCGACACCATGGAGCAGGTGCGTATGCCCATCAGCGAGCTGAAGAGCTACATCGAGAGCAAGATCGAGTTCTAAAAAATACACTGTTACGCAAAAGCAGCCCCGCCGGAGCACCGGCAGGGCTGCTTTTTTAGTGTCGTGACGGCTGAAAAAGTGGGTCAGAAACGTCCGCAGACGTTTCTGACCCACAAAACTCTAAAATCGTCAGGCGGGCGGGTTACTGCTGGGCAAAGATCTTTACCTCGTCCTTGTCCATAAAGGCGGCACCCGCGAAGCCTGCGGCTTCCAGCTGACCCAGCTGCTTGCCCAGCTTTTTGCCCTGCGGCAGCACGGTGACGTTGTACTGCTCGCGCAGCGCAGCGGCCTTGCTCAGCACGGCAGGGAAGTCGGTGTCCTTGCCGTACAGCAGGGCGATCTTCTGCTTTGCACCGGGGATCTGGTAGCCCTGCTCCAGCAGAATGCCGCACACCCGCTCGAAGCCGATGGAGAAGCCTACGGCGGGCACCTGCACGCCAAGGAACTTGCCCACCATGTTGTCGTAGCGTCCGCCGCCGGCCACAGCACCGCTGAACTGCGGGCAGGTCACCTCGAACACCATGCCGGTGTAGTAGCCCTGACCGCGCACCAGACTGGGGCAGTAGGCTACCTGATAGCGGTCGGCAGCCAACGTGTTGGCGGTAGCCAGCACATACTTCAGGTCGTTGGCGATAGCGGGGTCGGCGCAGCGGGCAGCTACGGCGTCCAGCGTCACGTCCCCGGCGGCAATAAAGTCTGCCAGTGCGTGGATGGCATTTTCCGGCAGCTGCTTCTCGGTCAGCTCAGCCTTCACGCCCTCGGCACCGATCTTGTCCATCTTGTCAAAGGTGATGCAGACGGAATCCAGCGTGTCGGCAGCAAAGCCCATGCTCTCCAGCATCCCGCGCAGGATGCGGCGGTCGTTGATGTTGACGGTAAAGCCGGTAAAGCCGATGTTCAGCAAAGCGCGGGTGGTCACGTCGATCAGCTCCACCTCGGCGTTGGGGGAAGCGTCGCCCAGAATGTCGATATCGCACTGCACGAACTCCCGCAGACGGCCCTTCTGCGGGCGTCAGCGCGGAACACCCGGTCGGTCTGGATCACCTTGAAGGGGTTGGGCAGCTTGTCCTTGTTGGCGGCGTAGTAGCGGCTCAGCGGCAGGGTGAGGTCGTAGCGCAGACCCATGTCGGACAGCTGCTTGGGGTCGCCGGTGTTCAGGGCAGCGGTCAGCTTATCACCGCGCTTGAGCACCTTGAAGATCAGGTTCAGGTTGTCGCCGCCCTCGGATTTGTCCAGATTTTCCATATCCTCCAGCATGGGGGTGGAGATCCGCTCAAAACCGGCAGAGCGGTAGGTCTCCAGAATCTTGCCCTGAATGTAATCGCGCAGGGTCTGTTCGGCGGGCAGCAGGTCCCGCATACCCTTCAAAGCCTGTGTTTTCATAATAGTAATTCCTCTCTATCTGTAAATTGTACCCGCCCTCGATGCCTGAAAAGGGGCGGGAGCGTTTTTAACTCAGTACTTTACCATTATAAAGGATAATGCCGGATTGTCAATCCAAATGGGCACACTATCGCAAATTGCACAAATCTTTGAGGTGAAAGTATGAAGCAGCAGTTTGCAGCAAAACATCCGTGGACCATTCTGGCTGCGGGGGCAGCCATTCAGGTGCTTACCGGCTTACCGGCGGCTTGGGGCGTTTTTCAGCAGCCGGTCATGGAGGAATACGGCCTTTCGGAGCAGGGGGCGGGTTACGCCTTTGCCCTGCTTATTGCCGCCTTTGGGGTGGGGTGTGTGCTGGGCGGTTTTTTACAGGATAAAAAGGGCCCGCGCTGCGCAGCATTGTGGGGCACAGCCCTGCTCTGCGGCGGTTTTTTTTGCAGCGGCCTTTCTGCCGGGCTGGCAGGGTGGGGGTTCTTTCTGGCCTTCAGCATCCCGGCGGGGCTGGGCACAGCCTTTTTGTACCCCTCTATCCAGTCCTGCGCCCAAAAGTGGTACGCGGGGCGCAAGGGGCTGGCGACCGGGGTCATCGGCGGAGCGGTGGGACTTTCCGGCGCGTTCCTTACCCTGTTCGTTCGGGCGGCGCTGCGGGGATTTGGCCCGGTACAGGGCATCCGGGGCGCCTTTTGGGCACTGGGTGCGCTTACTTTGCGGTGTGCCTTGCGGGCAGCGCGGTGCTCAGCGACCCGCCGCAGAAAAAACAGCAGCCAAGCGGCAAAAACACCCTCGACCTTTCTCCGGGGCAGATGCTGCGCACAAAGCAGTACTGGTTGTGTGCGGGCGCGGTATGCTTTTCCACTCCGGCGGTGCTGCTGTTCAGTCCCATCATCTTAAAGCTGGGCATGGAACGCGGGCTGGACGAGACTGCTGCGCTGTGGAGCATCGTACTGGGCAGCGTGGGCAGCGCTGCGGGACGGATGCTGATGCCCATGCTCAGCGACCACATCGGCCGCCGCGCCACCGACCTTGGGCTGTTTGCGGCTTCGCTTGCGCTGTCGGCGGCGTTCTGGGCAGCGCAGCTGGTGGGTGGTGGTGTGCTACGCCGGGCTCACCTTCTGCTACTCGGCGCTGGCGGCGGTGCTGCCCGCCCTTTCTACCGACCTGTTCGGCCTGCCCCACGCGGGGGTGAACTACGGCTTTCTGGCGCTGGGGCAGAGCGTGGGCAGTCTTGCGTTCCCCTTTGCAGCCAACTTGCTGGCGCTGGAGAACGGGCGGCACCTGCTTGCCATGGCCGGTGCGGCGGCGGGTTTTGCAGCCATCTGGGCGCTGCATCCGGTGCAGAAAGACCCGCGCTGAAACGCGCAAAAAGAAAAGGGTGCAAAAAGTTTGCCGGTGCTTACGGCAGAATTGACAAAAACTTGACGACTGATTTGTGTAAAGCGGTGGAAATGCCAGTTAGCTCTGCATGACCGTAAAAGCCGACTGTACTTTTTGCAGGAAATGACTTGCAAAATTCGTCCGTTTTCTCTATAATAAAATCATGCGTGGTAGTACCGGTGCAGGCGCTGAAAGAGAGCAGCGCACCCGGTTCGGATGCAAGCAGTATGGAGCAGCAGCTGTGCCGGCAGGGCGCGGCGGCGGTTTTGTGCTGCCAAAGCGACATTTGTCAAAAGGAGAGTATGATTATGACCTATTCGCAGCAAGTACAGAATATGTGCCCGATCACCAAAGGTCCTAAGCATGGTCCGGCTCCCATCCCCGAAGAGGGCGCATGGGTCAAGGCCTATGAGATCAAGGACATCAGCGGCTACACCCATGGTGTGGGCTGGTGTGCACCCCAGCAGGGCACCTGCAAGCTGTCCCTGAACATCAAGAACGGCGTCATCGAAGAGGCTCTGGTGGAGACCATCGGCTGCTCCGGCATGACCACTCTGCTGCTATGGCAGGCGAGATCCTGCCCGGCAAGACCATTCTGGAAGCTCTGAACACCGACCTGGTGTGCGACGCCATCAACGTGGCTATGCGCGAGCTGTTCCTGCAGATCGTCTACGGCCGCAGCCAGACCGCTTTCTCTGAGGACGGTCTGCCCATCGGCGCAGGTCTGGACGACCTGGGCAAGGGTCTGCGCTCCATGACCGGCACCATCTTCTCCACCAAGGAGAAGGGCGTGCGCTATCTGGAGCTGACCGAGGGCTACATCAACAAGCTGGCAGTGGACGCTAACGATGAGGTCATCGGCTATCAGTTCGTTAAGCTGGGCAAGATGATGGAGGATATCCGTCACGGCAAGACCCCCAACGAGGCTTACGAGAAGAACGTGGGTACTTACGGCCGCTTCAGCAAGGAGCAGGGCGCTGTGAAGTACATCGACCCGCGTGAGGAATAAGAGAGGAGGAACAACTCAATGGCAACTTTTGAATCTATGGATCGCCGTATGCCTAAAATCGAGGCATGCCTGAAGGCTAACGGTCTGGAGTCTCTGGACGCTTGCAACGAGATGCTCCTCGCTAAGGGCATCGACTGCGATAAGATCGTCCGCGGCGTGCAGCCCATCTGCTTTGATAACGCTGTCTGGGCTTACACTCTGGCACCGCTATCGCTGTGAAGCGCGGCCTGACCGATGCTGCCGAGTGTGCAGCTGCTATCGGTGAGGGTCTGGAAGCTTTCACCATCCCCGGCTCTGTTGCTGAGCAGCGTCAGGTCGGTCTGGGCCACGGCAACCTGGGCGCTCGTCTGCTGAGCGAGGACACCACCTGCTTCGCTTTCCTGGCAGGCCACGAGTCCTTTGCTGCTGCTGAGGGTGCTATCGGCATCGCCCGCACCGCAAACAAGGTCCGCAAGACCCCCCTGCGCGTCATCCTGAACGGCCTGGGCAAGGACGCAGCTTACATCATTTCCCGTATCAACGGCTTCACCTATGTGCAGACCGAGTACGATATCCCCACCCAGACCCTGACTGTGGTCAAGGAGATCCCCTTCTCCGAGGGTGAGCGCGCAGCCGTTAAGTGCTACGGCGCTAACGACGTTATGGAAGGCGTTGCCATCATGAAGAAGGAGGACGTGCAGTGCTCCATCACCGGTAACTCCACCAACCCCGTCCGCTTCCAGCATCTGGTTGCCGGCACCTACAAGAAGTGGGCCATCGAGAACGGCAAGAAGTACTTCTCCGTCGCTTCCGGCGGCGGCACGGGCCGTACCCTGCACCCCGACAATGTCGCTGCAGGCCCCGCTTCCTATGGTCTGACCGACTCCATGGGCCGTATGCACGGTGATGCTCAGTTCGCTGGCTCCTCCTCCGTCCCGGCTCACGTCGAGATGATGGGTCTGATCGGCGCCGGCAACAACCCGATGGTCGGCATGACTGTCGCCTGTGCTGTTGCTGCTTCTCAGGCTAACGCTTGATTTGAACTGAACCATTAGGCTTTTCGCCGCCCGCTCCGCAATGGAGCGGGCGGTTTTTGTGTTTGAAAGGCTCCTCCCCAAGGGGGAAGGCTTTTTTGCGCTTTTCTCTTGCTTTACGCCGCCCTATGGCATATAATAAAATCGAGTATATGTAAATTTTTACTTGGGAGAAATCACCAATGCCCAAAATTGACATCGACAACTACATAGAGCAGAGCGCTATGCGCAAGGCGCGCTTCGGCGGGTATGAGCCGGACGATGTGCGTCAGGCAATGCGGGAGCTTTGTGCCGATTATGAGCAGCACCTTGCAGCGGCGGCCGCCGAGCTGCGCACCGTCCGGCAGGAGAATGACGCCCTGCGCCGCCATGCCCAGACCCTTGTGATGCAGAACCAGAACCTTTCGGCCCAGAATGCAACGCTGGCCGGGCAGGTGGACAAGCTGCAGAGCTACCGCACCAATCTGGAAACGCAGTATTCCACCGCGAAGGAGCGCAACCACTCGCTGACAAACCAGCTGGATGTGCTGCGCCTGAAAAACAGCGACCTTGTGCGGGAAAACAAGGAACTGACCGAGCAGTGTGAGGAGGCAAACTCTGCGCTGCGGGTCAAGGGCCGCGCCCATGACCAGGCCCGCCAGCAGGTCATTGCCGACCGCGATAAGGTCATTGCCGAGGCCGAGGGCGATGCCGCGCGCATCCGCCAGCAGGCCCGCGACGATGCCGACAAGATCCTCAAGGATACGAACCTCAAGGCCGAGGCCATCGACCAGCTTGCGCGCGAGCAGGCCATTGCGCAGGCGCGCAAGATGGTCCAATCCGCCACCGATGAAACACGGGAGATCCAGAACGCCCACCGGCTGCGGCTGCAGGACTCAAGAGCCGCATTACCGAGATGGAAAAGACCCGCGGCGAGATGATGGACTACCTTGCAAAAATGATCGAGGAGCTGCAAAAAACGCAGGACTACGCCAGCCAGAGCGCGCCGCTCGTCCCCCATACGGAGGATCTGGCCGAGGCTGATGCCGAGCCGAAACTCGACCTGTCGGCCAACAAGGTCGATGCGGCAGCCTCGGCGCTGCGCGGCAGCGAGCCGGAGCCGCAGCCTGCGCCCGCAGACCCGGATACGAACCGTGTGGTGGCCCCCGCTTTGACGATGCCGAGCCGAGGACGAACACCATCATCACGCCGTCATCGGATTATTTTGATACCGACCCCAAGGAACAGCCCGGTGACCCGCATGAGGAGGTCGAGATCCCGGGGCAATCTTCTCCTACCCGATCCTGCGCAGCAGGGGAACCGATTCTGGACGAGGAAACCCCGCCCCAGCCGGTGCCCCACAAGCCGGTAATGCCCAGCTTTACGCTGGCGGATGAGGAGGAACCGGATGACGCGCTGCCCGCGCCCGCTGCGGTACCGGGCAAGCCGCAGTCCAAGCGCCGCCGCAAGGCTGTGATGGCCCTGCGCGCGCTGAACAGAAAGATCGGTGTATAAGACCTTGCCGCACGATTCCCGCCGGGGCTGCGGCGGGGCCGCAAGAGGAGCAGGAGGCAACCATGAGACCGCATAAGCTCGGCATCTGCGCAGCGCTGGCACTGATGCTGGCATTGCTCTGCGCATTCGGCGCGGCGGCGGACACCACCGTTGGCATGACCGGTGCCGGGACCTTCCGGATGGAGCAGGCCTATGTCAATGTGCCGGAGCTGGATGTCTATTTCTATGCGCTGGACGGGGACGGCAACCCCTATTCCTCGATCAAGGTGCAGGCGGCCGGCCCTGAACTGACACTGGGGGACCGCAGGCTGGAGGTGCGCTCAGTCGCAGTGGCCAGCGACCCGATCTGCTATATCCTTGCGCTGGACAACAGCGCCGACCTGCCCGCCGCGGACTTAACACGATGCTGGGCGGCGTGCGCAAGCTGGTCAACGCAATGGACGCGGATGACCAGCTTATGCTCTACACAACGGCCGGTACGGCCGAGTGTGTGCTGCCCGCGACCTCCGACAAAGCGCTGATGTACAAGGCGCTGGGTGCCGTGCAGCAGGCCGAGGGCCGCATGGATGCCGCCCAGCTGGTGTCGGCGGTCTACACCGATATACAAAGTGATTTTCAGGCGCTGGCCCCGCGCAAGGCTACGATGATCGTGACCGATGCCGGGCAGGTGCTGACGAATATGGCGCTGGTCGGCACGCTGGCCAGCGATTCGGGGACAAGATCGGCATGGCCGCCTATGTCTATTTAATGACCGAAAAGCCCCAGCTTTTTGAGACGCTGCAGCAGGCGTCCGGCGGCAGGCCTGATTCTCTGGTGAGGCGGCCGGGCTGGGGGATGAGCTGAAGGCAAAGCATGCTTATTTTGCCACGGCGCTTGAGATACGCACCGAGGTACCCGAAAGCCTGTACGGCGAGCGGCTGGAGACGCTGACGCTCGCCATGCCGCAGCTGGGCAGCGCTATCCGCAGCGCCCAGACGGTCTACATGGGCCACAAGCTGGCCAAGCCTCAGGTCACCGGGGTGGAAACGCTGCGCCGCGACCAGCTGCGGCTGACCTTCAACCAGCCGATCAACGAGAATGCGACAAGACCCAGCTGTATGAGATACGCTCCAAGGATATATGGAACTGGCGTGTCGGCGTCCACTCGGTCAAGATCGGGGAGGATGGCCGCACGGCGGTGCTGCAGATCGACCCGCTGTACAAGGGCGAATATACCGTCGCGCTGAACCGGGTATCCAGCCGGATGAGCGCCGCCAATGTCAGCAGCAGCCGCAATGCGACCGCCTTCCGGGTGGTCGTCTGGCCGCGGGACAGGGAGTTCTATTTTGCGCGGTTCCGGGTGCCGCTCGTGCTCGGCGCGCTGCTGCTGCTGACGCTCTGCGGCAGCTGGTGGGCGGTACGCCGCCGCGACCGTGCTGCCGAGCAGGAGGCGGAGGCCGAGCATCTGCTGGCCGGGGCCGGGGCACCGGACGCCTTGCCGCGCCGCTGGGTCACGCTGTTCTGGAGCCAGCGCTCCTCCATTGCCGAGAGCCGCTGGGCCGGCATGGTCGAGAGCAGCCTCATCATCGGCAGCGATGCCGCCCAATGCGATTTTTGTCTGCCGGACGCAAGCTTTGCCCGCAGCACTGCGCCCTCTCGGTGCAGGGAGATTCACTGCTGGTGCAGCCCCTGACGGATCGTGCCCGGGTCTATGTCAACGGTGAGCGCATAGACGGCGAGCATCGGCTGCAGAATAACGATACGCTGCGCATCGGAAAGACGACGCTGCGGCTGGTTTTGTAGGGGCGGCTGCCCGCATCGACCCCTGCGATCTTCCGTGCAGCTGCGCACCGCCCCAAAGGAGTTATATAGTATGAAGCTATCCAAATGTGCAAACGGCCACTTTTATGACAGCGACAAATACCCCGAGTGCCCCTACTGCAACACGGATCTGCTGAAGGATCACGCCATCGTCCATGAGGGCGAGGCAGAGCCGCCGGCTGCCGCTGCGCAGGCGGCCCGCCCCGGCGG
>ENA-OQEN01000531-OQEN01000531.1-human-gut-metagenome-genome-assembly--contig:-NODE-531-length-16782-cov-3.092885_pt1 | contig 16782 bp, 20 predicted proteins | sample MGYA00242791_ERZ504627 | MGnify/ENA primary metagenome ERZ504627 (study PRJEB26092, sample SAMD00036316) | human gut metagenome | host: Homo sapiens | study: EMG produced TPA metagenomics assembly of... | reverse complement strand
CGACCAGATGGTTCTCACTGTTGGCTATGACATTGAGAACCTGACGACCCGGCGCGGCGGGCAAGGTATCACGGCGCGGTGGAGAAAGACCCCTACGGTCGGGAGATTCCCAAACAGGCGCACGGCTCTATTAACCTCGACGGTCACACATCCTCTACCCGCAAAATAATGTGTGCTGTGTCAGAGCTGTTTGACCGGATCGTGGACAAGAATCTGCTTGTCCGCCGTATGTATGTTGTGGCAAATCACGTCCTGCCGGAAGCGGACGCACCGAAGAAAAATGACGGTGCTGTCCAGCTTGACCTCTTCACTGACTATGCCGCCGAAGAGGAAAAGCGGAAAACCGAAGACGCTGCCTTGGAACGGGAACGAAAAATTCAGAAGGCTGCTCTCGCCATCAAGAAGAAGTACGGAAAGAACGCGATCCTCAAGGCGATGAATCTTGAAGAAGGCGCAACCGCAAAGGACCGAAATGCTCAGATCGGCGGGCATAAGGCGTGAACAGCAATTCAATTTCAAGGAGAAAATATTTTGAGAACATACAAGGATAAAGAGGAATTAAAAGCCGAAATCAGCAAAGGTTTTGAAAAGTACATTGCTGAATTTGATTCTATTCCGGAAGCCCTAAAAGATATAAGAGTAGCCGAGGTGGACAGAACACCGGCTGAGAATCTTGCTTATCAGATCGGTTGGACAACGCTGCTTCTAAAATGGGAAAATGACGAGAAGCGCGGAGTTGAAGTGAAAACACCATCAGAACTGTTTAGGTGGAATCAGCTGGGCGATCTATACCAATGGTTCACAGATACATACTCTCATTCATCCTTAGTGGAATTGAAGGATCAGTTAAAAGGAAACATTACTTCTATCCAGACAATGATTGATTCTATGAGTGAAGAAGAGTTATTTCAACCGCACATGAGAAAGTGGGCAGATGATGCTACCAAAACAGCGGTATGGGAGGTTTACAAGTTTATTCACGTCAATACCGTTGCTCCCTTTGGAACATTTAGAACGAAGATCAGGAAGTGGAAAAAGGCAACGCTGTAACTATTATTCGACTGTAAAAGGAGATGTGGGATGCGCATGAAAAGCAAATATGATGAGATTATGGGGCGTCCTCACCACTCTCCAAGACGCGACCACAGATGCCAATGTCAGATCGAGCAGCGCAGTTTGCTCCCTTCGCCGCCCTCACGGGCTACGACTCCGCTATCAAGGAAACCGGGCGTCTGACCGACGAAAGGATTGAGCTTGACGAGGAAGCTCTGACTGCATTGGACATGAAGTATCAGCTTCTTATGGATGCCCTTAATGAAGCACCGAAAGTCACCATCACCTACTTCCAGCCCGATGAGCGGAAGGCTGGCGGCAAATATGTTTCCGCAGTCGGCGTGGTCAGAAAGGTCGATGACTTTGAGCGGCGGATCACCATGCAGGACGGCGCAAAGATTCCGATGGATGACGTTCTAAGCATTGACGGGGAGCTGTTCTCATCGCTGGAATAATGTCGCTTGCCATGCGACCAAACGAAGTGAATACCGAAGTACAATATGACTGTAAGGTGAGACACCAAGCAGTCATATTTTTATATACGGAGGTACTGGACATGAGAAAGAACATAACGGAGATCGTATTCATCCTTGACCGCAGCGGCTCGATGAGCGGACTGGAAGCAGACACCATCGGAGGCTTCAACTCCATGATTGAAAAGCAGAAAAAAGAGAAGGGCGAGGCATTGATCTCTACTGTTCTCTTTGACAATGTGAGCGAAGTTATTCATGATCGTGTACCGGTTCAGAAGGTCGAGCCGATGACCGACAAGGACTATTCCGTTCGCGGCTGTACTGCCCTTCTGGATGCTATCGGCGGAGCAATTCATCACATTGGAAATGTCCATAAGTACGCAAGATCTGAGGATGTTCCTGAACACACGCTGTTCGTCATCACGACGGACGGCATGGAGAATACAAGCCGCCGTTATGACAGCGAGAAGGTCAAGAAAATGATTGAGCGGCAGAAGGAAAAGTACGGCTGGGAGTTTCTGTTCCTCGGTGCAAACATTGACGCAGTTGAGACGGCAAAGCATTTTGGAATTGGTGCAGACCGAGCGGTCAACTACCACTCCGACCGCGAGGGAACACAACTCAACTATGAAGTGCTGAGCGAAGCGGTTTCCGCTGTCCGTTGCAGCGTACCGCTGGGTACGGATTGGAAAAAGCGTATTGATGAGGACTTCAATTCCAGAAAGGGCGGGAGAAAATAATGAGAACGATCACTGTAAAAGGGACAGGCAATGCCTCCGCCAGACCGGATTACATCATCCTCTCCCTGAACATTGAAGTCTTATCCGAAACCTATGACCGCGCAATGTCGGAAGCTGCCGTGAGGATTGAAAAATTGCAGGGTGTCGCTGTCCGCGTTGGGTATCGCAAAGAAGACCTGAAAACCACGAGCTTTGATGTCCAGACAAGGTACGAGAACATTAAGGATCGGCAAGGCAATTACAGGCGAGAGTTCGCAGGATATGCTTGCAGCTATCACTTGAAACTTGCCTTTGACTTTGACAGCAAATAGCTTGCAAAGGTCATTTCTGCGATTACGGATTGTGGGGCGCAACCGGAACTCAGCATTGCGTTCACCGTGAAAAACCCGGCAAGAGTCAGCGAAGAGCTGCTGACCAATGCGACGGAGAATGCCAGAGCGAAGGCGGAGATTCTTTGTAAAGCATCAAGCAACACACTTGGACAACTACTCAATATCGACTACAACTGGGGAGAACTCAATGTGTATTCCAGAACGAGATATGAGGTCGAAAGACTGTATTCACCCTCTTATGGCGATGAGCAAGTGCGCCGCACCTGAGATTGAGCCGGACGATATTGAAGTGTCGGACACCGTGGCTTTCACATGGGAAATCCAATGATTTTTTGACTTTTTTGAAATCCGGTACTCAACAAACGCTCTTATTGCGTCCGTTGTAAAGTGAAGGGACATTTCACGGAGGAATCTTCGGGGAATACGATTTTGGGAGATTAGCAAGCACAGCCGGTGTATATACACACGGCGATTTTGGATTAAGGAAACCCTCCCCTTAATCCCGAAAATGCTTGTTGGGATGTCTCCCAAACCCTTTATCTTTACGAAAGGACAAACCGCTTATGGCAAACAGAACACGACCAAATCAGATACTCTTCTTTGTTTCAGATGACGAGAAGCGGATTATCAAAGGAAAGATGAAACAGCTTGGTACAAAGAACATGGGAGCGTATCTTCGCAAGATGGCGATTGACGGTTACATCATCAAAGTGGACTACACGCAGCAGAAGAAACTTGCCGCCGCAGTATCTCGTGCAGCGGCAAATATCAATCACATTTGCCGCCGAATTAACTCCACAGGACACTTCTATGAGGACGATGTTGCAGAGCTGAAAGAAAGGCAGGCTGAGATATGGCGATTACTAAAATCAAGCCAATCCGAGGAACTGTGAACAAGGCTCTCGCATACATTCTTGATCCGCAGAAAACAGATGACCAGCTCTATGTCTCTTCCTGCGGATGTGCTGCCAGTGATGCCGCAGCGAAGGAATTTGAGTGGACAAGATCTCTTGCCGTTCAACAAGGAATGCAGATGCCAAAGGTGATTGCCAGACATCTGATTCAATCCTTTGCGGTTGATGAAGTCAGCCCGGAACAAGCGCATGAAATCGGTAAGCAGTTTGCCGACGAATGGCTCAAGGGAAAGTACGAGTATGTGATTGCAACGCACATCGACAAGGGGCATTGCCACAATCACATTATCTTCAACGCAGTCAACTATGTAGACTTCCATGCGTACCGAAGCAATAAGAAAACCTATCGTGAGATGCGGCATCTCAGTGATGAGATATGTGCTGAACACGGGCTGTCAGTTATTCCTCCTCTCAGGGAAAAGGCATGGACTACAAGGAATACACCGAAGCCAAACGCGGTACAAGTTGGAAGCAAAAACTCAAGCAGACCATTGATCGCTGTGTGATCACATCAAAGGACTACGATGAGTTTTTGAAGCTGATGCAGGACGCCGGATATGAAATCAAAACCGGCAAATACATCTCCTTCCGTGCCGAAGGGCAAGAGCGTTTCACCCGTGCAAAAACCATCGGAGATAACTACACCGAGGACCGGATCAAGGAACGCATTCAAGGACGCAATGCCCGCAGACGGCAGATGCAGAACGGTAGGAAGAACATCTCTCTCATCAGCGATATTCAAAACAGAATTAAGCAGATCGACAGCAGGGGCTTTGAGCATTCTATGAAGATTAAGATCCTCAAAGAAGCCGCCAGAACGCTCAATTACCTCACTGAGAACGAGCTGCTTCAATATGCCGATCTTGAAAAGAAGTCGAAGACATACATAGTTCTTATGAGCGTACCGGCGCTGACTTGAAAGTCGTTGAAGCGCAGCTCCGAAAGGTGCAGCCGCTTATCAAGAATATCTCAACCTATCAAAAGCTCAAGCCGGTCTATGATGCCTACTCAAAGACGAAGAACAAGCCGAGTTTTCGAGCTGCGCACGAGGCAGAGCTTGTCGTTTTTGAAGCTGCAAAGAGTACATTGCTTGCTATGCAAGATGGTGAAAAACTTCCAAGTATGAAGTCTCTGCAAGCCGAGCAGCAACGCCTTTTGGAAGAGCAGCAGCGTCTCTACGACGAACGAGCAAGGCTCAAAAAAGAGGCTAAAGTGATTGATACCATGAAGGCAAATGTCGATGATTTCCTCAGTCCAACGCTTTCACAGGAGCATGAAAAAGCCAAAAGTAGCGAGTTGGAATAACCACCAAAGCCTGAGCCGTATGAATAAATCGGCTCAGGCTTTCTTCTTCGTAATGCGCTCCATGAACTTGAAATATATTTTGAATTTTTGGAGTATCGTATTGAAAATTTGAAGCGTTTGGTGTATAATATAATGAGTCTCACTATAAGCGTTTGAGAGAGGTGCTTTTATGAAGATAAGCTATAAGAAATTATGGGTCATGCTCATCGAAAGAGAGATCCCAAAATCAACTTTACGCAAGGATATAGAGCTGTCTCCTGGCACGATGAGTAAGCTCAATAAGAACGAGGATGTAGCTCTCTCTGTTCTGCTGCGCATTTGCGACTATTTGAATTGTGACATTGGAGATATATGTGAAGCTGTGCGAACGGGCAAGAAGTAGGTCCGAGTTTCGTGCGGCTATTTTGTTATAGGTAGAGAAAAATACCTCAGCGAAAGGAGCATATATGGATGTCCTTGAGAATGCTGTGACTGAGAAAAATGCCCTCGTTGAAGCGGAGGCGTTTCCCACAGATGATCGAGTCACCTACAGAGACAGCACCTATGAAATTGTTTCTAAGGTTGCATATTTAATCGGTGTTCCGAAACGAATTTTTGATAATGAGCATGAAGCACCCAAAATAGAGATATACGAAAAACTTGATGCAGACAAAACGGCACGGATAATCCGTCATTTGTGTATCATAAGGACAGCGATTGAAAGAAACTTCAAGCATATCAACGAGCGTATGAAGTTTAGTTATCTCTCAATCAGCAGTATGCCGGAATATGTGCCGCAGGATAGCCTTCAACAACTAAATGCGGATGGCATTAGTTTTATAAAGAAGTCCAGCACGAAGCTAAGTCAGCATATCGTTGAGATAAACAAGCTGCTTTCTGATCGGATCAATAATTGCAAGAAGCTATTTCCTCTTTGGCTGAATTGGCTGTATGTAAAAAACCTCTTTCTCATGCCAGATGGCTTGAAAGAGGAAGGGACAAAAGCAGCAGCAGATATTTATTACGCTCACTTGCTCTTTTATCCTTACCAGATGTATATAAACTGGGAACCGGAGGATGTCGGTAATCTGCTCTATAACGATAAAAAATTCGTGACGCTGCTTTATCAAATGAACGGTGACTACTTTACAGAGTACAGTAAAGTTTCTGATGCTGGAAGTTACATTAAAGGAAGCATCTACGAGTTTATTGGTAGCAGCGAAAAGGTTGTCGTAGTGGTAGATTGTGAAAACTCTGATCCGTACAAGCTCTGCGCTACGCTCAAGAATCTTGACTATCAGTACACACAGAAGATAGCATCCATCATCCTGTTTGATGATGTGCATAGTGCATCTGCTTGGCGTATTCTGGATAGTTTTACCCACATCCCGGTCGAACACATGATGACCGAACGGGTAAAGCAGAACAAGTCTCTGGTCGATGTGATGCTGATTGCCCGAACTTGTCAGGAGCATTACAAAAACAATGTGGATTCCTTTATTTTGGTGTCCAGCGACTCCGACTATTGGGGACTGATTTCTTCTTTACCGGAGGCTCGGTTCCTTGTCATGATAGAGCGCGAAAACTGCGGACCGGATTTGAAGAACGCACTTGTCAATGCCGGTATATTCTATTGCTACATTGATGACTTCTACTCCGGCAATGCAGAGGATATTAAGATCGGCGCACTGTTCAAAGAGATGTATCATTACATAGATCAGGCGGTGCGGCTGAATATCTACGAGATGTTCACAGAGGCGTTAAGAGCGACTCGAATTGAAATGAGTTCTTCGGAACAGAAGCAGTTTGTGGACAAGTATTTGAAAACGATGCAAATGTCCATTGCGGATAATGGCGATGTGACATTGGAAATAAAACGAAAATGAGTCCGTTATATCGGACAGTAGCCGTGATAGAATAAAATGAGGATCGGTTGGCAACCAAAAATGATCCTCAAGTATTGGAGATGAAGATATGGCATACCAGAGCGAAGCGGCTCTTGAGCAACAATTCATAGAGCAGCTAAACAAGCAGGAATACAGCACAGTCGATATTCCTGATTATGACGCATTGGTGGAGAACTTCAAAGTTCAGTTTGAAGCCTTCAATGCGCCCAAACTTGATACGCCTATCACCGATAAAGAGTGGGAGCGTATCTTTAACCTCATGCTTGGAAAGTCCGTGTTCCAGAGCGCAAAAATTCTGAGAGACAAGTTTGTCCTTGAGCGTGAGGACGGGACGAAGGTTTACCTTTCCTTCTTCGATCAGGATCACACCAAGAACATCTTCCAAGTTACACATCAGACAACGGTTGTAGGCAAGTATGTCAACCGCTATGATGTAACGATTCTTGTGAATGGCTTGCCGTTGATTCAGGTCGAGTTAAAGCGCAGGGGGATTGACATTCGAGAAGCAGTCAATCAGGTCATGCGCTATAAGAAGCACTCCTATAACGGACTATATCACTTCATTCAGCTTTTCATTGTCTCCAACGGCGTTGATACCAAATACTTTGCCAACTCCGACAGGGACTTGATGTATAGCCTCGCCTTCTTCTGGACGGATTTCAACAACATCCGTATTACCAACCTGAAGGACTTCTCAATCTCTTTTCTGGCAAGGGATCACATCATCAAGATGCTGACACGCTATACCATCCTGAACGATACGGATAAGATTCTGATGGTTATGCGCCCCTATCAGGTGTATGCCGTAGAAGCCTTATAAGGCAGCTACGCTCACAAATCGCAACGCCTATATCTGGCATACCACCGGTGCAGGAAAGACGCTGACATCCTTTAAGACAGCTCAAATCCTCGCAGCCAATCCGAACATCAAGAAGGTTATCTTCCTTGTTGACCGTAAGGACTTGGACTCTCAGACCACCGAAGAGTTTAACAAGTTTGAGGCTGGCTCTGTTGATGTCACAGATCGCACAGACATTCTTGTGCGGCAAATGAAGGATAAGAACCGGCAGCTCATTGTCACGACGATGCAGAAGATGGCAAATGCCGTTAAGCGTCCTCAATACGAAAAGGTAATGGACGCATACCGTGACGAAAAGGTTGTCTTCATCATTGATGAATGCCACCGCAGCCAGTTCGGAGATATGCACAAGGATATTGTTCGGCATTTCAAGAAAGCGCAGTTCTTTGGCTTTACCGGTACGCCCCGTTTTGAAGTGAACGGAAAGACGGAGGGCAAGATCACACAGACCACCGAAATGCTGTTTGGGGAATGTTTGCATAACTATCTGATCAAGGATGCTATCTTCGATAACAATGTCCTCGGTTTCCATATTGAGTACATAAAGACGATGGAAGGCGATTTTGACTGGGACGATCCGACATTGGCTGACGCGATTGATGTTGGCGAACTCTATATGTCGGATGAGAGAATGTCCCTCATTGCAAACCACATCGTCCAGAACCACAAAGCCAAAACGAGAAATGGTCAGTACACGGCTATCTTTGCTGTTTCCTCCATTGAAGCTCTTGTCAAATATTACGACATCTTCAAGAAGATCAAACACGATCTGAACATCAGCGGTATCTTCTCCTATGGGCAGAACGAAGATGCTGAGGGTAAGGACGAGCATAGCCGAGATGCTTTGGAGCGTATCATCAAGGACTATAACGAGATGTACGGCACGAATTTCTCTACCGACACCTTCTCCGCGTATCACAAGGATATTTCAGATCGAGTCAAAGGGAAGAAAACAAAGTCGCTGGACATTCTCATCGTCGTGAATATGTTCTTGACCGGCTTTGACAGCAAGCAGCTCTCTGTGTTGTATGTGGACAAGGATTTGAAGTACCATGATCTGCTGCAAGCCTATTCTCGCACGAACCGTGTCGAGAAAGAAACAAAACCGTTTGGTATCATCATTTGCTACCGCAACCTCAAAAAACGGACAGATGATGCGCTGACGCTCTTCTCCAAGAGTCAGGACACCTCTGGCATTGTTGTTCCGGGCTATCAGTATTTTGTTGAGAAGTTCAATGAAATGGTTATGAGGCTCAAGGAAGTGGCACTCTACCCTGAGTCCGTCGATACCATGCAGAGCGAGGATGACCAGAAGAAGTTTGTCATCACTTTCCGTGAGCTGACAAAATACCTCCAATCCTTGCAGACATTCATTGAGTTCAGTTTTGATCAGGATGCGCTCATCATGTCCGAGCAGGAGTATCAGGACTACAAGAGCAAGTATCTGATGCTTTACTCCCGGCAAAAAACTGATCGAGAAGTCGTATCTGTCCTGAATGATGTGGACTTCTGCATTGAGATCATGGAGAGTGACCGCATCAATGTTGCCTATATCATGAACTTGATCCGCAACATCCACTTTGATGACAAGAAGCAGAAGGACTACGACATCAAGCACATCAAGGAAGAATTGAGCAGAACGGATAATCCGCAGTTGCTTCGCAAGGTTGAAATTCTTCAAGCGTTCTTGGATCGTGTCGTTGTCGGACTTGAAAGTGCGGATGAGATTGACGCTGCATACAACGACTTTGAAAATGAAGCAAAACGAGAAGAGATCGTTGCTTTCGCAAAGACTGAGGATATTGATTCCTCCATGCTGACGGACATCATTTCTGAGTATGAGTTCTCCGGCACAATGGATGCAGGAAACATCCGTGACCGCATTGAGAAGCCCATGCCGTTGCTCAAGAAGAGGTCTTTGGTCAACCGGATCGTCGAATTTATCCGGCAGCATACTGAGAAATACCAATAAGGAGAGAGAACAATGGATAATTCTATTCAGGCTCATCAGAAAGAGCTTTGCAACAAACTATGGGCGATGGCAAATGCCTGAGAGGTAATATGGAGGCATACGAGTTCAAGAACTATATCTTGGGCATGATCTTCTATTACTACCTCTCCGACAAGACCGAGAAGTACATGGTTAATCTTCTCAAAGACGATAATATCAGCTACGAGGATGCTTGGAATGACGAAGAATACAAGGCTGCCATCGTAGAAGAAGCTCTGCGTGACCTCGGCTACATCATCGAACCGGAGTATTTGTTCCGCAAGATGGTCAAGATGGTTGAAAACCGTTCCTTCGACATTGAGTTCTTGCAGAAAGCAATCAACGCTCTGATGGAATCCACTATCGGCAACGATTCACAGGAAGACTTTGACGGATTGTTCTCCGATATGCAGCTCGATTCTACGAAGCTGGGGCATACCGTTAAAGATAGAAGTGCTGTCATGGCGAAAATCATTGCTTCTCTGGACGAGATCAATTTCAGCGTGGATGACACGAAGATTGATGTGTTGGGTAATGCCTACGAGTATCTGATCGGTCAGTTCGCTGCCACAGCCGGTAAGAAAGCCGGTGAGTTCTATACGCCTTCGGGTCCTGCCGAGCTGCTGTGCCGCCTTGCTTGTCTTGGCTTGACCGATGTTAAGGACGCAGCCGATCCGACTTGCGGTTCCGGCTCTCTGCTGCTTCGCCTCAAGAACTATGCAAATGTGCGTAACTACTACGGTCAGGAATTGACCTCGACCACTTATAACCTTGCCCGAATGAACATGATCCTTCGCGGCATCCCTTATCGTAACTTCAATATCTACAATGGCGATACGCTTGAACATGACTACTTCGGAGACATGAAGTTCCGTGTTCAGGTTGCAAATCCTCCGTATTCTGCAAATTGGTCTGCTGATATGCACTTCATGGAGGACGAGCGTTTCAATGAATACGGCAAACTTGCGCCTAAGAGCAAGGCGGACTTTGCTTTTGTGCAGCACATGGTTTACCACATGGACGAAGACGGACGAGCCGTTGTCCTGCTGCCTCACGGCGTTCTGTTCCGGGGCGCAGCCGAAGAAGTGATCCGTAAGCACCTGATCCAAAAGCTGAATGTGCTGGACGCTGTTATCGGTCTTCCTGCAAACCTCTTCTTTGGCACGGGCATTCCGGTATGTGTTCTTGTCCTCAAGAGAGAGCGCAATGGCAACTCTGATAACATCCTCTTCATTGATGCGTCCAACGACTTTGAAGCCGGAAAGAATCAGAATATCCTCCGCGAGTGGGACATTGATAAGATCGTCGAAACCTACGAGCATCGTGTGGATGTCGATAAGTACGCCCATGTTGCCACTATGCAGGAGATTGAAGAGAACGGATTCAATCTGAACATTCCTCGCTATGTTGATACCTTTGAGCCGGAAGAGGAAATCGACCTCAATGCTGTTGCAGCAGAAATCCGCAATATTCAGGCTGAAATCAAAGGCATCGACGCACAACTGAAACCGTTTTTCGATGAGCTGGGACTTGATTTCCCCTTTGATGTGGAGGGCAAATAATTATGGCAAATGTATCCTCAAGTAACGGTCTTGAGAAGCGTCCGAAACTCCGGTTCCCGGGCTTCGATGAGCCATGGAAGGCAACGGCATTTGGAGACATTGTTCACGAGTTTAGCAATCGTACCAAAGTAGAAGATGAAGATGTTCTTTTATCCGCTGCCATTGAAGGTATGTTCCTAAACACAGAACTTTTTGGGCATCAGCGTGGTGCAAGCAATAAGGGTTACAAAAAGATAAAATATGGAACAATGGTGCTGTCAACGCAAAATCTTCATTTAGGAAATGCCAATGTAAATCAGCGTTTTGAGCACGGCATGGTTTCTCCTGCATATAAAACTTATGACATTTCTGGATGTTCTATTGATTTAATAGCCCAATGGATAAAGTCCGATGCTGCGAAACGGTTCTTCTATAATGCGACAACCGTAGGGGCAAGCGTATGTCGAAGAAATGTTGAGTGGGACACTCTCTATGAACAATCACTCTTTCTTCCTTCGCTACCTGAACAGGAGAAGATCGCAAACCTATTGACGCTTCTATCCAATCGGATCGAGAAACAGCGACAGTTAATAATTGCCCTCAAGAAGTATAAAAGAGGTGTCATGCAGTCAATCTTTCGCCATTCTTCACAAGATGGATGGAATACTGTTAAGCTCGGTACGATTTTCAAAAAAGTCTCCCGTAGAAATACAAACGGCGGTATCAAAAATGTAATCACAAACTCAGCGGAATATGGGTTGATTCCTCAAAGAGATTTTTCGACAAAGACATAGCCGTGGATGGAAATACATCAAACTACTATGTGATTGATGAAGGGGATTTTGTGTATAACCCAAGAAAATCTAATACAGCTCCGTATGGTCCGTTTAATAGATACACGCTCAAGGAGAAAGGCATTATTTCTCCGCTATACACTTGCCTTGTGTTGCAAGCAGACATAAATCCTGCTTATTTGGCATGGTACTTTAAGAGTGATGCGTGGTATCGTTACATCTACGACAATGGCTCTCAAGGAGTTCGGCATGATCGAGTTTCGATGACAGATGATCTCCTCATGGGTATTCCGGTTTCTTTTCCTGTTATCAGCAAACAGAGAAAAATAGCTGAGCTTCTGGATGCAATAGAATATCGCCAATCTGTTACCCAGAGCGAGTATGATATGATGATCAAGCTAAGAAATGGTTTCATGCAACAACTCTTCACATAAAGAGCTGATGCAACAAGCCTCTTTTGATAGAAGTGAGTAAATCAAGCTTTTGATTCTCTTTTTCTATCCGATTATCAATATGCGATAGCAACTTGCACACTTCCTTCTGCTTGCTTAACGATGGTGCATTGATTTTCAAGTTTCCGAGGGTATCTGTACTAAGGTTTTGCTGCTTTGTTCCTTGTGCAATTCTAATACCTATCCATTGACCGTTGTAGATGTACCAGTAGTAAAGGTACTCAACATCAATTTCTCCGGTTTGTTGAATTGCCATGCAAGCCTGACTGATAGTGGATGGTACACCCAGGATTGACGCAGTTCCCCTAACTCCTGCTGCTTCAAGTCCATACATCGCTATAAGTAATGTGTTAGCTGGATATTCCCGAAGATTGCACATGGACGCTGCCTCAGAGGAAATATGTTGATTTGTTTCGTATAGGTATTTGGGTTTCAATTCACCACTGGACACCCATCTAATAGAGCCAGAATAAAATGCTTTGTTGGTGCTACTTGGTGTTGAGCCAGAGGAGAGGCTGAAAAAATCATGTATTTTCCCTTCGTACTCGATGTCGCTTGCATCATGAACAAACGGCGCAAATTCACGGAATAGCAATCCTCTTTTATACTTCTGATCAAGTAAGAAGAGATAGCTATATGACAGACAAAATCCCTTGCAGTAGCGGAATATCTCTGCTACCGCAAGGGATTTACCTTTGCTACAAGCCAGTATTTAGTTGCTGAAATAGCCCTCAAGTAACGGTCTTGAGAAGCGTCCGACGCTCCGCTTTCCGGGCTTCGATGAGCCATACAAACAGTGCCGCATTGGTGACATCTATGCAGAGCGAAGTCAGCGTGGAGCATCCGACATGGAATTACTGTCTGTTACAATGAACGATGGTGTCAAGCCGCGTTCCGAGATAGAAGGAAAGGACAATTCCAGCGAGGACAAAAGCAATTATAAGATCGTCCGCAAGGGTGATATGGTTTACAATTCCATGCGAATGTGGCAAGGTGCAAACGGTATTTCTCCGTGCGACGGTATTGTAAGTCCTGCATATACCGTTCTTATGCCCAAGCAAGAGATCAACAATGGATATTTTGCGGCACTCTTCAAAAGCGCGAACTTGATCAATGAGTTCAGGAAGAACTCACAAGGTATGACATCGGACACATGGAACTTGAAATACCCTCAGATAGAAACGATAAAGATACAGATTCCATCTGTTTCTGAGCAGGACAAAGTGTCAGAACTGTTCGGTGTCCTTGATGCAAGAATAGTCGCACAAGCTCAGTTAGTTGAATCCCTCAAGAAGTATAAAAGAGGATTACTGCGAGAGATCTTTGCAAAATTGAGTGAGAGTTGCGAGAATCGAAAGCTCAAGGATGTCTCCGTATTGTTTGCCGATGGAGATTGGATAGAATCTAAGGATCAAGCATCAGACGGAATCCGACTTATTCAGACGGGAAATGTAGGCTTCGGAATGTACTTAGACAAACCTCAAAATGCTAAATACATTTCAGATGATACATTCCATCGTCTTAACTGTTTGGAAATATATGCTGGTGATATTCTCATTTCCAGATTACCTGAGCCAGCAGGAAGAGCTTGCCTTTTGCCCAAAAGCACAGAAAGAAGGATTACTGCCGTTGATTGCACTGTTATCAGAACGGACGCATCTGTCATAGATAGGAATTACCTTCTTCAATTTCTCTGTTCTGAGCAATACCTAAAAACTGTTAACTCCTTTCTTGCTGGTGGAACACGCCAAAGGATCAGTCGCAAAAACCTTGAAGGGATAGAAGTTCCTTACCCTTCCATCGACAAACAAGAATACTATGGTGATTTCTTATGTAAGGTTGATACTCTCGTCTTTAACGAAGAACAGCGTCTAAGTTATATAACCAGACTGCGTTGTTTTATGTTGCAACGGCTCTTCATATAAAGAGCTGTTGCAATAACGAAGTACGCATTCGCAATAATGCCTCATAAGTACGGTTTGCATGAGCTATGCGAGAATCCAAAACAGTTAGCATTTCCGCGATTTCTTGTTGTGTACTGTGAGGTGGGCAGCAGATTTCTACATTTCCCACTAACTCAGAATTGAGGTTGTTCACGCAGCTACCAGCAGCAAAGCGTTTGTATTGAGCTATCACATTATCTGAGCCAAGATAGTAACATAAAAACCTCTTTTCAAAAACATTGTCCTCATCTCTAATTAGCAGCCAGCCGTCATGGATACAACCGTCAATCTGAAGGATGTACGGTCTTCCAAAGCTCATAGAATTGGATAAGATCAAATCCCCCTGAAAAACTCTTCTTGATTTCTTCGCACCGGAGGGAATGATTTTTTCTCTTGTCCGGGTGATATATAGTTCATCAGCGGAAGTATCGCCAATCTTTATCCAGTTGATGCCATCTGGATCATCAGTAATGTAAGCATCTATTGGACGAGGTGAGCCGCTCGAAGAATGCTCACACAATCGCCCAAGCGTACTGTGTTGCATTCTCTTTCGATCTCCGAAAAGACTTTGCAAACGACACCTCTTTTATACTTCTTGAGGTTTTCAACCAGAGCGCGTTGCATTTCAATTTTCTGGTCAATTCTCTCAAGAAAAGATGCGATATGCTCTTGCTCTTGAGCTGCCGGAAGATTGATCGGCATCGCAAAGAAAGTGTCATCCTTAATACTTACTCTGTCATGACGCGCTCCGCTATCACCAGACAAATAGACATATCTGTGCCATGCCGAGGAACGGAAGTACCATTCAAAAAACGCAGGATTGATCTCCTTCTTGGCTCTAAAGCAAAGATATAGCGGTGATACAATACCGGCTTCGGCATATTTATAGCTGCTTATAGGACCGTATGGAGCATCTGCTGATTTGCGAGGATTATATACGAAGTCATTTTCCTCAATGATGTAATATCCGCTGGTGTTGTCACTGTTGGCAATATCCTTATCAAAGTATTCGCGCTGCGGTATCAAACCTTGCTTTGCAGAATTACAGATAACATTCGTTATTTGTCCATCCGTATTCTTCTTGGTATTCTTTGCAAATACGGATGATAGTAAAGTAGATTGCCACGGCTCATCGAAGCCCGGAAACCGGAGTTTCGGACGCTTCTCAAGACCGTTACTTGAGGAATATACTGCCCTGATTATCCCTCCAACGGATAATGTTCGTGGAGGTGGTCAATATGACTAACAATACACAATTCAAGACGCTTGTGAACACTTGGCTAAATCAAAAGCAGCCAATGATCACGCCGTCAACCCATGCCAGCTTTACGCTGATTGCCGAAAATCATCTTATTCCATACTTCGGCAAGCGTAAGATCGGCAGCATCACCGAAACGGACATCCAGAGCTACATTTCGTATCTCCATGATGCCGGTAGGTTGGACAAGACCGGAGGGCTAACGGTAAAGACCATCCGGGATGTGATCCTCGTTCTCAGACTTTCAATGGAGTTTGCGTACAAAGAAAGGGCGATTCCGCTGCTGAACTGGGATCTCGTCGAGTACCCGAAGGAACTTGGCATTAAGAAGGTAGTTTCTCTTTCAAAGGATCAGGAGCAAGCTCTGATTCAGTGTATCTACATGAACTTGAACAGGAAGACTGCTGGCATTCTCATTGCACTCTTTACCGGAGTACGCATTGGAGAACTCTGCGGATTGCAGATGAAGGACATCTCGTTGACAGATAAGACCATCAGCATCAATAAGACTGTCCAGCGCATCTATGACAAAAAGAAGGGCGAGTCCTATCTTCACATCGGACCGCCCAAAACGAAAACCTCTGCAAGGACGATCCCTGTTCCGTCTCTTCTGATGAACATTATCAAGAAGTTCTACACGGATAACCCTAACCACTACTTCTTGACCGGCAAAACAAAGCCGACAGAGCCTCGTACTTATCGGCAGTTCTTCACCCGTTTTCTGAAACGAAACGGATTGGAAAAAGTGAAATTCCATGAGATCCGACACACATTCGCAGTCAGGGCGATTGAGATACCGGAGTTTGATATTAAGTCGCTCTCTGAAATCCTCGGTCATAAAAATGTGTCCTTTACGCTGAATGTCTATGGAAGTGCAAACCTCCAACAGAAGGTCAAGTGCATGAATTTACTGAATGATCTCCTGTAACCTTATACAGTTCTAATTCGGCTTTTACAGTACAGCAGAAACGAATAACCGTTTCCAGCGATTCAAAATCATTGACTCGATGCGCTGTTCACAAGAGACACTATTCGACTTTCCGAAACAGAGTGACTTCTTCTTGAGCCGTGAAAAGCTGCACAAAAAAATGAACGCAGTACACAGATTCCATAATCGCGGAATCGTGTACTGCGTTTGTATTTTGGAAATGTATTATGCGATTTAAGCAGGATTGATTTGCGGAGGCGTTTTTTGGCATTTACAACCGTTCAACCGTGAGTGTTGCCGGATTGACTTTGATG
>ENA-OQEN01000530-OQEN01000530.1-human-gut-metagenome-genome-assembly--contig:-NODE-530-length-16784-cov-2.070961_pt1 | contig 16784 bp, 26 predicted proteins | sample MGYA00242791_ERZ504627 | MGnify/ENA primary metagenome ERZ504627 (study PRJEB26092, sample SAMD00036316) | human gut metagenome | host: Homo sapiens | study: EMG produced TPA metagenomics assembly of... | reverse complement strand
CATCGATAATACGTCCTATGCCTGTGCCACCGACGTGGCCCGGCCGATTTTCATGGGGACTTACCTCGATGTCCAGGGCGACCAGATGACCATGGTCGCTACGGATACGCACCGCCTGGCTTTGAAGACGGCCACCTTGGATGAACCTGTGGATAATCCGCTACAGGCCGTTATCCCCAGCCGACTGTTATCAGAAATTTCCCGCCAGCTGCCAACGGATATCCCGGAAACGGTAGAAATCACGGCGGTCCGGAATTACCTGGCCGTCCAGTTCGGCAATGTCTACATCCGGACGCGGCTCATCGAAGGGGAGTTCCCAAATTATCGGCGCGTCATCCCGAGTGACTTCAAGTGCGTCGTCACCGTAGACCGGGCGGAATTTACGGGCGCCGTCGAACGCGCTTCCATCGTAGCCAAAGATGCCCAGTACAACGTCATCAACTTCATCGTCGCCGACGATCAGATCAAGCTCATGAGCCAGCATCCCGATTACGGGACCGTCGAAGATTACGTTCCCTGCCATCTGGAAGGCCAGGGCCTGGACATTTCCTTTAACGGGAAATTCATCCTCGATATCCTGAAACATTGCCATGATTCGGAAGTCATCTTGAAATCTAAGGAAAACAGCCCCATGCTGGTCCAGGATAAAGAAGATACGTCTTGTGTATTTGTTGTAACGCCTATGAGGACAAAATGATGGAAACAGTAACTATTACGACCGCGATGATCCAGCTCGACCAATTCTTGAAATGGGCCAGTATTTTACAGAGCGGCGGTGAAATCCGCTTCCTGCTGGACGAAAAGAAAATTTTTGTAAATGGAAATTTATGCACTGCTAAACGCAAAAAACTCTATCCGGGAGACAAAGTCGAAATTAAAGGTATCGGTACGTATTTGATTAAAGGTGAATAATTATGATGATTGAATCGGTCCGGCTCCACCGTTTCCGCAATTATGAGGACGAAGTGATCACTTTTCCCAAAGCCATCATCCTCCTGTACGGGAGGAATGGCCAGGGCAAGACGAATCTCCTGGAATCCTTATATATGGGAGCATCGGCAAGTCCTACCGGGGCATAGCCGACGCCGACCTCATCAGCTGGAACCAGGACCAGGCCAGCGTCATCATCCAGTTCAGGCGGAGCGAAACGCGGCAGCAGCTGAAAATCATCTTATCGAAGACGGCCAAGAAAGAACTCTGTCAATGAAACAAAAGTTCCCCAGAAGGAACTTGTCGGGACGCTCAACGAAGTCCTGTTCTCGCCGGACGACCTGCAGCTCATCAAGGGCAGCCCGTCCCTGCGGCGCCGGTTCATGGACATGGAGATTTCCCAGGTCAGCCGGTCCTATTACCAGGAACTGCTGCAGTATAACCGGGCTATTTCCCAGCGCAATCTCTTGCTGAAGAAAATGAAATATGAAGGCATCCATCCCATCGAGGAATGGGACCGCCAGATTGCCGGCTTTGCGGCCTCGCTGGTAGCCAAGCGGCTTTCGGCCTGCATAAGCTGGCCTTTCTGGCCGGCGTCCTCCACAAGCGATTGAGCCGGGGCCAGGAGATGCTGGACCTAACATATGTTCAGCCCTACGGCGGCGGCGACCGGAGCCATCAGACCGATCCGGAATGGTACTATACGCTCTTGCAGCGCCATCTGGAAGAAGACGTCCGCCGTCAGGCAACATCCGTCGGCCCTCATCGGGACGACCTCGTCTTTTCCGTCGGCCCGGCAGACCTGCGGAAATACGGTTCCCAGGGACAGCAGCGGACGGCCGTCCTGGCCTTGAAATTATCAGAGCTGGAATACGTCAAGTCCGAGACGGGCGAATATCCCGTATTGCTCCTGGACGACGTCATGAGCGAACTGGACCCGGATCGCCGGCAGGCCTTGCTCGACTTTGTCCGCGACCGTATCCAGACGTTCATTACGACGACGGAGCCGGACATCTTTGCCGGCATGGCCGGGTGTCATCCCATTTGTATTGAAAAAGGGAAGGTGCTGTCTCATGGAGGAACGCAGTCTTGAATTAAAAAAAGCCGGTTTAGCCATACCGAAGGTATTGGAGCAGAACCGGCTTCTTTTGCCCTATCACCTGTACCAGGCCAAACGGGACTGGAAGCAGATTGCAGGCGAACAGATTGCTAAATATTCATATATATTAGATTTTAAGGATAAACAGGTCATCATTGCCGTCATGAACCCGGTCTATATGAATTACTTGTTTATGTATAAAAATAAAATAATAGAGGAAATTAATTCTTATGTCGGGCATCGGGCCATTGCCGATGTCCGTTTTGTCAAAAAAGGAAAGAAGCCGGTCCGGACGGTCTATGAGACCCTGGAAGGCGAGGTGGAAGATGTCTTTCCTAAAGAGACTATCAGCAGGTGCGCCTGGATGACGCAACGGTGGCCCATATCCGCCGGGAAACGGCTCATCTGCCAGAAGGCTGCGGGAAAAAGTCGTTCAGCTCCGCTTTGCTCAGGCCAAACGGAAGAAGGCCTATGAGCTGGAAGCTTCGCCGCCTGTCCCCACTGCGGCCGCTGGATGGCGCCTGGCGAAAAGGAATGTCTCTTTTGCCGCAGTGAGGCCCGGCAGGCCCTTGAAACGGCAGATCCGTTCCCACCTCGACGACATGCCCTGGCTGTCGTGGGAAGCCCTGGCCGCTTATCTCCAGGTACCGGTGACGGCAGGCGATGTGGAACAGGCGTATAATGAAGTCCGCCGGAACCTGATTTATACGTATATTGAAAAGGTCTATTATGAATACGATACGGCGGCCGATGATTTCACTCTGGCTATGCTCATCACCCGCCGCGTTCCCGGCGAGATTCCGCCGAAATTCATTGAGAACCTCGTTGCCAAATATAGGAGGAAAGACGACCATGTATCTTCACCTGAGCCGTGAGATTTCCATCCCTGCCGGCGATATCGTCGCCATCATCAACCTGAACGGTCATCCGGGCCGGTCCGTCCGCAAGCACCTGTGCCTTCCCCTGGTGGCTGTCGACGGGATACCGGAAAGGGACTGGCGCTGCCTGGTCATCACGGGAGAACAGGTCTTTGCCCTGCCGGTCACGGGGGAAACGATGGTCCGGCGTTATCAGAAGTGCCTGCGCCAGGCAAGGTATGTATTCAAAAATGTTTGAATTTAAGGTATAATAAAGTGTTAGATTGCCTAAATGGATCACTAAAATTGCAAGAAACAGGAGTTGAGAATCTCTATGTCGAAAGACAAAGCTAGATATGGTGCCGAACAGATTCAAGTATTGGAAGGCTTGGAAGCCGTCCGCAAACGGCCTGGGATGTACATCGGCAGTACATCGACACGAGGCTTCATCATCTGGTCTACGAAGTCGTCGATAACAGTATCGACGAAGCCCTGGCCGGATATTGTACGCACATCGAAGTGACGATCCAGGAAGATAACAGCATTACTGTCGTCGATAATGGCCGTGGTATCCCCGTAGCCATGCATAAGATCGGCAAGCCCGCTGTCGAAGTCGTCCTGACTGTCCTCCATGCCGGCGGGAAATTCGGCGGCGACGGCTATCCTATCTCCGGCGGCCTCCACGCGTCGGTATTTCCGTCGTCAACGCTCTCAGTGTCTGGACGAAGGTCCAGGTCAAGCGCGATGGCTACTTATGGGGCATTTCTTTCACCCGCGGCGTGACGGACGAACCGCTCCGGAAAATCCGTCCCCTGGAAGCTGGCGAAGAAACGGGGACGAAAGTTTCCTTCAAGCCGGACCACGAAATCTTCCCGGATACGGTCTATGATTTCAATACTTTGAAGACGCGCCTGCGCGAACTGGCCTTCCTCAATAAGGGCCTGCACATCACGCTGACTGACAAGCGCGGCGAAGGCAAGAGCGAAGTTTACTGCTACGAAGGCGGCCTGACGTCGTTCGTCGAATTTCTCAACCAGAGCCATCAGGCCGTCAACCCGACGATCATCAACGTCGACGGCGAAAAGAATAAGGTCATCGTCGATATTGCCATGCAGTACAACGACGGCTACAGCGAAAATATCCTGACCTTCGTCAACGATATCTTCACCGAAGAAGGGGGCACGCACCTGAGCGGCTTCCGGTCCGGCCTGACGCGTACCATCAACGATTATGGCCGCAGTGCGGGTATCATTAAGGAAAATGAAGACAACTTGTCCGGCGAAGACGTCCGCGAAGGCTTGACGGCCGTCATCAGCGTAAGGTCCGGGAACCGCAGTTCGAAGGCCAGACCAAGACCAAGCTGGGCAACAGCGAAGTCAAGGCATCGTCGACAATATCATTTCAGATGGCTTGAAGGAATTTTTTGAAGAACATCCGTCCGAAGCCAAGGCTATCATCACCAAGACTATTTCCGCGTCCCGCGCCCGCCAGGCCGCCCGTCGTGCCCGGGAACTGACGCGCCGCAAGAATGCCCTGGAAATCAGCAGCCTTCCCGGTAAATTGGCAGATTGCTCGGAAAAGAATCCGGACCAGACGGAAATCTACCTGGTTGAAGGGGATTCGGCTGGCGGCAGTGCCAAGCAGGGCCGTGACCGCCGTTTCCAGGCCATCCTGCCCTTGCGCGGCAAGATCATCAACGTCGAAAAAGCCCGCCTCGACAAGATCCTGGCCAATGATGAAATACGTTCCATGATTACCGCTTTCGGTACGGGCATCGGCCAGGAATTTGACTTGAGCAAACGCCGTTATGATAAGATCATCATCATGACCGATGCCGACGTCGACGGCGCCCATATCCGGACGCTGCTCCTGACCTTCTTCTATCGCTTCATGAAGCCCCTCATCACGGATGGCCACGTCTATATCGCCCAGCCGCCGCTCTACCAGGTACGTAAGGGCAAACAGGTCTGGTATTTCTATACGGATGAATCGATGCAGGCCAAGCTCGATGAACTGGGCCGCGATAACAACAGCGTCGTCGTCCAGCGCTACAAAGGCCTGGGCGAAATGAACCCGGAACAGTTGTGGGAAACGACGATGGACCCGGAAAACCGGACGATGCTCAAAGTCGAACTGGAAGATGCTGCCGAAGCGGACCGCATTTTCTCGGTCCTCATGGGTGACAAAGTCGAACCACGCCGCAAGTTCATCGAAGAAAACGCCAAGAAAGTCCGCAACCTGGATTTATAAGAGGAGACATTATGCCGAAACTTTCCCGAAAAATCGAATTGTTCACAGAATCGGTCATCGCCCGGATGTCGCGCATTGCCGAAGCTTCCGGAGCCATCAACCTGGCTGAAGGGTTCCCTGATTTCCCGCCGCCTCAGGCCATGTGCGACGCCGTCAGCCAGGTCGCTCAGGAAGGACTCATCAGTACAGTATGGACCCTGGCGCAGCAATCTGCGCCAGGCCATGGCCGACTGCGCCGGCAGTTCACGGGACAGACTATCGACCCGGAAAAAGAAGTCGTCGTCACCTGTGGCGGGACGGAAGCTTGATGGCAGCCATGATGACCCTCGTCGACCCTGGCGATAAAGTCATCCTCTTTTCGCCTTTTTACGAAGCGTACAGCACGGATGCCCTGCTCTGCGGCGCCGAACCGATTTACGTTTCCCTGCGGGAACCGGACTATACTTTTGATGGCGATGAACTGGAAGCGGCTTTTAAACAGAGGCCGAAAGTCATTTTCCTGTGCAACCCGTCCAATCCCTGCGGCAAGGTCTTCAGCCGCGACGAGTTGCTGGTCATTTCCGGCCTGGCTGAAAATACGATACTTTCGTCGTCATCGACGAAGTCTATGAACACATCCTCTATGAACCGACGGAATATACGTATTTTCGACCCTGCCCGGCATGTACGGACGGACCCTCTGCTGCGGTTCCTTGTCCAAGACGTATTCCATCACGGCTGGCGCCTGGGCTATATCTTTGCTCCGCCGGAAATCACGGAAGCCATCAAGAAGCTCCACGTCTACCTGACCATCAGCGCGCCCAGTCCGCTGCAGGAAGCGGCCATCACGGGCCTTCGTTTCGGGCCGGACTATTACCAGGGGCTGCGGGCCATGTACACGCGCAAGCGGGATTTCGTCATGAAGCGCCTCGATGATATCGGCATCGGCCATAATGTACCGCAAGGGGCTTTCTACATGCTCGTCGATATCGGCGGCTATGGCTATGACGACGATGAGGCATTCTGCCGGGATTTGGCGGAAAAAGTCGGCGTCGCCCTGGTGCCGGCGTCGACGTTCTTCATCGAACCGGTCCATCACCTGGCGCGGCTGCAGTTCGCCGTCCGCGACGAAACCCTGGAAAAGGCTATGGAACGGCTCGAAAATATTTCTATCTTGAAAAAATGATCTGCTTTACCCTGTGTATGGGAGGGGATTTCGATGAAAAAATGGCAAATACTCTTGACCAGTCTTTGTTTCACCGTCACGGCCATGACCGCCCTGGCTGCAGAGGCGCCGGCAGCTGGCAGTACTGAAAAAACGGCAGCCATCGTCCTGATAGACCCGACGGTCAATGTCAAGAACCTCAATGACTTTTACATCCTGAAAGGGAGTACCTACGATAAGGTCACGGGACTGCTGCAGAATTTGCCGTCCCAGACGACGGGACTCGTTGGCAGCTACTATTTCCGCGTCGATAAGAACCTCGTCGGCGATTACTTCTATCATGTAAAGGCTATGATACGGCATCTCACGTCCTCATGGGCAACTATTTCGTCGCCAAGGATGAAAGCTGTGCCTGGAAACTGCAGGCCGGCGATGATGCGGCCCTTATCTACGGCAATACGGAAAAACTCATGGACAAAGTCGAAGTCGTCGTCTATCCGAAAAAGATTCCCCTGGGCAGCTACGGCATCATCCGCGTCCACGTACCGGGCATGATTCCTTATGACGTCAAAGCGACGAGTTTGAATACCAAAATCGCCGATATTACGGAAAAAATGAATATCCATCCGCTACAGGCCGGAAAGACCGACCTGGTCATCGACGTGAAGATCGGTGATACTGTACGGACTGTGACCAAGACCCTTACCATCGTCGACGAAGCCGACCGTCATGGGAGTGAATCGTCCCACAGCGGACCCGGTGTGGGCGTCGGCATCGGCATTGGCTGGGGCGGCGGCTGGCACCACCACGGTGGCATCGGCATCGGCGTCGGTCCTTGGTGGTAGCGAGGTAAAAGGAGGGTGTATCTATTGTGGAGTTTTCCCTAGGGAAACAATTTCTCGTCATCATTTTGCTGATTTTTGGCAATGGCATCTTTTCGCTGTTGGAAATGGCCATCGTCAGCTGCCATCAGTCGCGGCTGGAAGCCCTGGCCGATGAAGCAGCAAATCGGCGGCCATCGTCCTGAAACTGCGTGAAAATCCGAATAAGATGTTTTCCATGGTCCAGTTCGGCATTACCCTGGTCAGCCTGCTCACCGGTGTCTACGGGGGCACGGAAATGGCCGGGCCCTTGTCGAAATACGTCGCCAAGATCCCCGGCCTGGAAAATTATGCCTATACGATCAGCCTGACGGGCATCGTCGCCTTCATCACCTATTTGACGATCATCCTCGGTGAAATCGTACCCAAGCGCATTGCCATCGACAAACCGGAAAAAATCGCCTGTCTCCTGGCCCGGCCGATGCTCTATTTTTCCGTCCTCTGTACACCGGTCGTCTGGATCCTGTCCTGGTCGACGGCAGTGGTCACGAAAATCATGGGCGTCAACAAGCCGGAAGTCCTGCCCGTCACAGAAGATGAAATCAAGCTGCTCCTGGAACAGGGCGTCGAACTGGGGGCTTTTGAAAAAGAAGAGCCGGACTGGTAGACCGCGTCTTCCGCCTGGCCGATATGGACGTCGGCGATATCATGACCAACCGGACCCAGGTCGATTGGATTGACGTCGAGGACCCGGAAGAGACGATGATGCAGGAACTGGTGGCCTTCAATCACAATACCCTGCCCGTAGGCCGGGGTTCCCTGGATGATTTCATCGGCATGATTTCCGTCAGCGAAATCTTTCAGAAATACTATGCAGCTGTCCGCAAGGAAAAGGACGTTTCTTTGACAGCTATCGTTGAAGAGAGCGTCACAAGCCGATTTATATTCCCGAATCCATGGACATCATGAAGGTCGTCCACGTCTTTCGCGAACACAGTGTCCATGAAGTCGCCGTTCTCGATGAATACGGCAATTTCAGCGGCATCCTGACGCTGCACGATATCCTGGAAGAATTAGTAGGCATCATGCCGGCCGGTGAAGAAGAAAAGAAAGAAGAAGCGAACCGCATCATCCAGCGCGGTCCCAATGAATGGCTCATGGAAGGCCTGCTGACCATCGAAGAGTTCAAGGACTTCTTCGACATCGAAGAGGACCTGCCCGAAGAAGACGAGGACCTCTATAAGACCCTCGGCGGCCTCATGACGTATGGCGTAGGCCGCATCCCGCGGGAAACCGATACGTATGAATGGGAAAATTTCACTTTTGAAGTCATGGATATGGATAACCTGCGGTCGATAAGATTTTAGTGACCCGCAAGGAAAGCCCGGATAGCGATGAAAAAGCGGAGAAGGGCAATGAAAAATAGTCAGCCTTTAAGAAAGGAAGGTTATATGGAAAGGGAAGAACGCCAGGCCATTTACCAGGTGTCTACGCTGCAGGCCCTGGCCCGCGGCAATTATTACGGCAGCACGGATATGGAAACACTGCTGCTCCATGGAGATACGGGGCTGGGCACGTTTCATGCCGTAGCCGGTGAACTCATCGTCATCGACGGCCACGCCTACCGCGTCTTAGGCGACGGATCGGCAGTAGAAGCGGCTCAGACCGATACAACGCCCTTCGCGACGGTAACGTGGCTGCGGCAGCAGGAACCAGTCTTGCTGAAACATCAGCCTTCGATTGAAGCCTTGAAAGAAATCATGACGGAACATGTCCGCCGGCTGGGCATCAACGACGTCTACATCGTCCGCATCGACGGTCATTTCCGCCGTGTGTCGGCCCGGACCGAGCTGGAGCAGCAGGAGCCTTATAAGCCTTTGCCAAAGTCCTGGAAACGGATGAACGCCGCTTTACCTTTGAAAATATAGACGGCAGCCTCATCGGGATTTACATTCCCACTACTTGAGCGGTGTCAATACGTCGGGCTGGCATTCCCACTTCATTTCAGCAGACCGGAAAAAAGGCGGCCACGTCTTTGACCTGGATCTGGAAGAAGGCCGGGTCATCTTCAACAAAGCCGACCGCTTCATCCTCGACATGCCCCATAACAAGCAGTTCGAACGAGGTGACCTGACAGCAGCTTCACAGGAAGAAATCAAACAGATTGAACAAGGGAAATAAAAAATAACCTGTCATTAGCATTTTTTGACAGGTTATTTTTATTTCGTATAATATCGTCAGGTGTTGTCACGAACAATAGGCGGTTACTTAAGCCCCAGAAATGGGGTGAGGCCCATGGATAATCTGAATATTACATTGTTACTTCTGATTGTCTTATTTGCGGTTTTAAATAAAAAATAATCGCCTTTGCATCTCCAAGCAGTAAGGCGATTATTCTTTAGTGCTATTTGGGGCTGACCCGTTACGGACAGCACCTTTTTCATGTTTATTTTACCCTTTCCGCTAAATTACGTCAAGTTCATTATTCATATTTAGTAGAACGGAGAAATAGATTTTTCAGGACTTCGTGGGGGTCCTTTTTTTCTTTGATGATGGCATGGACGGCTGCCGTAATGGGCAGTTCTACGCCGTATTTTTGGGATAAGTCGAGGAGGGCTTCGGTCGTGCTGACGCCTTCGGCCAGTTTTTTGAAGGGCCTGCCTTCGATGAAGTCCTGGCCGAAGCGGCGGTTATTGCTGTGCAGGGAAAAGAGGGTCGCTTCGTAGTCGCCGAGGTGGCTCAGACCGTAGACGGTCATGGCCTGGCCGCCCATGGCGGCGACTAGGACCGAGAGCTCGTGAGCACCGCGGGCCATGAGGGCCCCTTTCAGGCTGGTCAGATGGCGCCGTCGAGCATACCGGCGGCGATGCCCATGACGTTCTTGGCGGCAGCGCCGATTTCGATGCCTAACAGGTCCTGACCATAGTAGAAGCGGATGAGGGGACTGGTGAAGGTATCGACTAAGAAATGGGTCAGGCCTTCATCAGCCGAGGCGATGACCATGCAGTTGGGCATGCCGCTGATAAAATCCTGGACGTGGCCCGGACCGACCCAGACGGCCGTGCGTACGGCCGGTTCCAGTTCTTCGGCCATGACCGTCGTCAATCGTTTGCCGCTCCCTTCCTCCAGGCCCTTTATGGCCAGGACAAAGGGCAGGGATGGGGCAAAGCCGGCTGCTTTCAGCTGACGGGCAAAGGAGCGCAGCTGCTGGGCGCTGATGGAGATGATGCAGATATCGGCAGCGTCCAGGGCGGCCTTCAGGTCCGATGTCAACGAGATGGAAGCGGGAAGGCTCAGGTATTCGTTCTTCCGGGTCTCTAAAAGTTCCTGCAAGTGCTGCGAACCGGGACGGCCCCACAAGGTGACGTCATGGCCGATGTGGTCGGCGTACCAGGCGTGGAAACTGCCCCAGCGGCCGCAGCCTAAGACGGTAATCTTCATGGAATACCTCCTTTGAGCTTACAGTTTGGCAATGACGGCGTCGCGGTATTCTTCCGTCGTGGCGCTGCCGCCCAAATCCGGTGTCAGATGCTGTTTTTCGGCCAGGACTTCGTCGACGGCTTTGCGGATCTTGGCGGCAATAGCCGTTTCGCCGATATATTCCAGGAGCATGCAGGCCGACCACAAGAGAGCCGTCGGGTTGGCGATGTGTTTACCGGCGATATCCGGGGCACTGCCGTGGACGGCTTCGAACATGGCATAGTCGTCGCCGACGTTCATGGACGGGAGCAGGCCCAGGCCGCCGATGAGACCGCTGGTCAGGTCGGACAGGATGTCGCCATAGAGGTTGGGCGTGACGATGATATCGAACTGTTCCGGACGCATGACCATCTGCATGCACGTGTTGTCGACGATTTTGTCGTCGCTTTCGATTTGCGGATAATCCTTGGCGATGGTGTGGAAGATGTCGAGGAACAAGCCGTCGCTCATCTTGAGGATATTGGCCTTATGGACGCAGGTAACCTTTTTGCGTCCATGGGCTACGGCGTAGTCGAAAGCGGCGCGGATGATGCGTTCACTGGCCTTGCGGGTGATGAGCTTGATGGCGTGGACCGTGTCTTCATTCATCTTGTATTCGACGCCGATGTACAGGTCTTCCGTGTTTTCCCGGAAAGTGACGATGTCGACGTTGGGGAAGGGCGTCTTGACGGCTGTGTTCGATTTGGCCGGACGGATATTGGCATAGAGGTCGTATTTGTTGCGCAGCGTGACGTTGAGCGAGCGGAACCCCTTGCCGATAGGCGTGGTGATCGGCGATTTCAGCAGGAGATGGGTCTTTTCAAACGAAGCAAAGGCGTCGTCCGGGATGAGGGCGCCGTGGCGTTCATATTCGGCAGCGCCGACGTTGAAACATTCATACGAAAGGGGCGCTTTGGCGGCGTCGAGGATCTGCAGGACAGCGTCGGTGATTTCCGGGCCGATGCCGTCGCCTTTGAATACGGTAATTGTCTTCATGATTTATCTGTCCTTTCTGGGAATATAATCCATCAGTCGCCGACGTATTTCGCTGCCGGACGGACGATACGGTTATCATACAGCTTGTGTTCGATGTTGTGGGCCAGCCAGCCGACCATACGGCTGATGACGAAGAGCGGCGTGTAGAGGTCGCGCGGGATGCCCAGCATATTGTAGGCGAAGCGCTGTAATAATCGACATTGCTGCACATGTTTACGCCTTTCTCTTCTTTCAAGGTCTTCATGGCCAGCTTTTCGAAGCGGTTGTAGAAGCGGAAGATATCGGTCATGCCTTTTTCCTTGGCCAGGATGCCGCAGTAGTGGCGCATGATTTCGGCGCGCGGGTCCGACAAGGTGTAGACGGCGTGGCCGAAGCCGTAGACCAGGCCATCGTGACAGCCTTTGAATTTCTTATTGAGTATCTGGTGGATGACGTCGACGATTTGTTCATCTGTGGCCTTAATGCCGATGCGTCGATGACTTGTTCCATCATCAGGGAGACGCGGATGTTGGCGCCGCCGTGGCGCGGTCCCTTGAGGGCGCCGACGGAGCTGGCCATGCTGGAGTAGAGGTCCGTATCCGTCGACGAGACGACGATATTGGTGAACGTCGAGTTCGTGCCGCCGCCGTGGTCGGCGTGGAGGAATAAGAGGAGATCCAGGAGCTGCGCTTCTTTCGGCGTGAACTTGCTGTCCGGCCGCAGCATGGACAAGATGTTTTCAGCCGTCGAATAGTCTTTGCGGGGATAGTGGATGACCAGGCTCTTGCGGTTGTAATAATGGACTTTGGACATATAAGCATAGACCGCGATGGACGGCAGCTTGCTCATGATGTTCAGGCCCTTGCGGAGGGTCTGGTAGACGTCGGTGTTATCCGGATCGGGATCGTAGTTATAGAGGGTCAGCAGGGCGTGCTGCAGTTTATTCATTAAGTTCTTGCCGGGCAGGCGCAGGAGGTTCATTTCCAGGAAGTCGTCCGGCAGGTCGTAGCCGTTTTGTAAAACCTTGCAGAAGGCATTCAGTTCATCTTCAGTCGGCAAATAACCGAAGAGGAGGAGAAAGCTGGCTTCTTCGTATAAATAGCCTCTATAATTTTCCACTTTAGCCAGCTCGCGAATGTCGATGCCGCGATAGTACAAGACGCCGTCGCAATCGACTTTTTGGCCTTTTTCGTCGCGCTGGTAGCCGACGACATCGGCAATGCGGGTCAGGCCGACGAGGACGCCAGTATGATCTTCATTGCGCAGGCCGCGCTTTACGCCGTACTTGGTGAACCATTCGCGGGGAATCTGTGTGTAGTTCTGTGACTTGCCATAAAACTGGCTAAATAAATATTTTTGTCCAAGATGATTCCTCTCTTTCCTGCAAGTATGAATATGGAAGAATAACTTATAAAATATCGGTTATCTACGAATATTCATAAATTTTATTTTGGGAATAATTTTTAACATATTCCTACAAAGTATAAGTTATTATAGCATAATTATGGAGAAAGTAAAATGAAAATCGCGTAAAGTATAAAACGTTTTAAGGGTAGCCATGGCCGTTTTAATTATGATATAATATTTACTGAAATGCTTAAATTTTTATATTGTGAAAATGGATTGCATTGTTTTCACGATGAGAAAAGCCATCGCCCAGGCGGTGACAAAGGAGGGCTTGGAATGATTCAGTTATATGATGGAGGCGCGTACCTGGTTCACGGGACAGATGTCGTACCGGAACAGGATGTGGCCAAACTCAGACAGCTCACAGGCAAGACTATTTCGAAAGAAGAAGGGCGGAAGGGGACCATCGCCTATTCTATCTTGAAAAATCACAATACATCAGGGTCCATGGAACACTTGAAAATCAAGTTCGATGCCATGGCTTCCCATGACATTACCTTTGTCGGCATCATCCAGACGGCAAAAGCCTCGGGAATGGAAAAATTCCCGCTCCCGTATGTGCTGACAAACTGTCACAATTCGCTCTGCGCCGTCGGCGGCACGATTAATGAAGACGACCACGTCTTCGGCTTGTCGGCAGCCAAGAAATATGGTGGCATCTTCGTTCCGCCTCACGTTGCCGTCATTCATCAGTACATGCGTGAAAAGATGGCCGGTTGCGGCCGCATGATCATCGGTTCCGACAGCCATACGCGCTATGGCGCCTTAGGGACCATGGCCGTCGGCGAAGGCGGCGGCGAGCTGGTCAAGCAGCTCCTGTGCGATACCTATGATATCGCCTATCCTGGCGTCGTCGGCGTCTACTTGACGGGGAAACCGAGCCCGGCCGTCGGCCCTCACGACATTGCCATCGCTATCGTCGGTGCCGTCTTCAAGAACGGCTATGTCAAGAACAAGGTCATGGAATTCGTCGGTCCTGGCGTCGCTTCCATGACGATGGATTACCGCAACAGCGTCGACGTCATGACGACGGAGACGACCTGCCTGTCGTCGGTATGGCGGACCGATGAAGACACGAAGGCCTATTTGACCCAGCACGCCGCGGCGATGCTATAAGGAATAATCCGGCCGACGTCGCCTACTATGACGGTATGATTTACATCGACCTGAGCACGATCAAGCCGATGATTGCCATGCCCATGCATCCCAGCAACGCCTTTACCATCGATGAGCTCAATGCCAATCTGGAAGATATCCTCCACGAAACAGAAGAAGCCATCAACGGCCGCATGAGCAATAAAGATTTGAAATACAGCCTGACCGATAAGATCCAAAAAGGGAAACTCCAGGTCCAGCAGGGCGTCATCGCCGGCTGTGCCGGCGGCAACTACAGCAATGTCATGGCTGCCGCCCACATCCTGAAACAGGCTTCCTGCGGCAATGGCAACTTTACCCTTGATGTCTATCCGTCGTCGCAGCCGGTCTACCTCGACCTGGTCCGCAAAGGTGCTGTCGCTTCCCTCCTGGAAGCCGGTGCCATCTTCAAGACGGCTTTCTGCGGCCCCTGCTTCGGCGCAGGCGATACGCCGGCCAATAATGCCTTCAGCATCCGCCATACGACGCGTAACTTCCCGAACCGCGAAGGTTCCAAGCCGGGCAACGGCCAGTTCGCTTCCGTCGCCCTCATGGATGCCCGTTCCATCGCCGCGACAGCAGCCAATGGCGGCGTCCTGACGTCGGCCGAAGGTATATGGACGACTACGTTGAAACACCTTACGATTACGATGACCAGCCCTATGCTACCCGCGTCTACCAGGCTTCGGCCAGGCCGATGAAGGCGCTTCCCTGGTCTATGGCCCGAACATCAAGGATTGGCCGGACATGGAACCCCTGGCCGATTCGGTCCTGCTCAAGGTCTGCTCGAAAATCCTCGACCCGGTCACGACGACAGACGAACTCATCCCGTCTGGCGAAACGTCGTCGTACCGGTCCAATCCCCTGGGCCTGGCGGAATTTACCTTGTCCCGCCGCGATCCGGAATACGTCGGCCGGGCCAAAGCCGTCGACAAAGTTGAACGGGCCCGCCTGGCCGGCGACTGCCCGGCCGGTGTCGATCCGGCCTTGAAAGACGTCTTTGCCGTCTTGCGCGCTCATTTCGGCGACGTTTCTATGAAGGACGTAGAAATTGGCAGCATGATCTACTGCATCAAGCCCGGCGACGGTTCGGCCCGCGAACAGGCTGCCAGCTGCCAGCGCGTCCTCGGCGGCCTGGCCAACATCTGCCAGGAATATGCGACCAAGCGCTATCGTTCCAACGTCATCAACTGGGGCATGCTGCCTTTCCAGATGGAAGGCGAACCGGACTTTGAAATCGGCGATTACATCTATGTACCGGACATCAAGAAATCCCTTGACGGCGACATGAAAGCCATCAAGGCCTATGTCGTCGGCAAGGAATTGCGCGAATTGTCGCTGTACATCGCTCCCATGACGGACGATGAAAAGAAGATTGTCAAAGCCGGCTGCCTCATCAATTACAATAAGAACCGCTGATTATTCGTCGAAGGTATCGGGAAAAGCGCGGATCCCCTCTTTAGGGGACGTGTGGTAGTGATTTTTCCAGGCCCGGTAGAACGTCGAATAATTGGTGAATCCGCAGTCATAGCAGATTTCTGTCAAAGCCCGCCCCTCCTGCATGAGGTGGCGGGCTTTTTGCAGCCGTTTCGTCGTGATGTAGCTGGCGGCGGTCATGCCCGTCTCGGCCTTGAAGAGGTGCATGAGGTAATCGGGACTTATGAAAAAGGCCGCGGCCAGGCTGGAAATGGACAGGTCGCCGCTCAGGTTTTCTTCGATATAGGCCAGGATGCGGCGTATCTTTTCATTCTGATGGCCTTTCTGGACGACGTGGAGCTTGTCTTTCTGCAGGGCCCGCGTCAGGTGGATCATGAACTCCGTAAACAGCGTTTCCTGCAGGAGCGGGCTTTCCGGGCCCATGTCGGCCCAGGCCCGGCGCAGGCGGCACGATACATTGTATAAATTGTCCGCTTCCTGGGGCTGGCGCAGGATGGGGCGTTTTCCCGCGTGAATATCTGCCCGGCCGGACAGCCGCGGCGTTCATAGCCTGTAAATAAGATGGAGAAATATAGGCTATGATGCGTTCGTAGATGGCATCGCCATAGATGATGGGGCGGTGGATCCTGCCGGCCGGGATGACGACGATGTCGAAGGGCTGCAGGTCGTAAGCCGTCCCTTCCACGTCATACAACACATGGCCCCGGAAGAAAAGGGTAATCTTGTCGAAGTCGTGATAATGATAGGGGCAGGTCCACTGCCGCTTGTCTGAGAGATGGAAGAGTTTCAGTTTTTCTGCTAAATAACCGGTTTTCTGAGCCATGGCCGTGTCACCTCGCCTGATATGCGTATAACAGGATTTGCAATATAAACAGCATTATTTTCATATATTTGCCACTTTCCGCTATTGTATAATAACAACTGTAAGGATTCAAGTAAGCAATGAAATCAGAAATAGATATTTTTTATGGAGGACTCAACTATGAAATTCGTAAAAATGCACGGTTTAGGCAATGACTTCGTCTTTTTGGAAGATAAGAATGGCGCTGACAAGGATTTTTCCCAGCTGGCCATCAAGATGTGCGCCCCTCATACGGGCATCGGTGCCGACGGCATCATCGTCATCGTGCCGAGCGATAAAGCCGACGTCCGCATGCGCATCATCAATGCCGACGGCAGTGAAGCAGAAATGTGTGGCAACGGCATCCGCTGCTTTGCCAAATACGTCTACGACAACGGCATCATCGACAAGAAAGAATTTGCTGTCGAAA
>ENA-OQEN01000529-OQEN01000529.1-human-gut-metagenome-genome-assembly--contig:-NODE-529-length-16787-cov-2.755042_pt1 | contig 16787 bp, 20 predicted proteins | sample MGYA00242791_ERZ504627 | MGnify/ENA primary metagenome ERZ504627 (study PRJEB26092, sample SAMD00036316) | human gut metagenome | host: Homo sapiens | study: EMG produced TPA metagenomics assembly of... | reverse complement strand
GTTGAATAGTCCGATGCTATCGATATTCCAACACTTTCATGCAATACCGCTACGTAGCCCCTCATCTTACTTCGTTCGAAATGGCGTCTCACTGGATTTTCGCGTCGCTTCACTCCTAAAAATCCAGTTCGCTTGCACAAGCCCTTCGGGCAGCTCCCCCGATGGGGAGCCAAGAACGTTCTGCCGCTTAACTTAATTGCATTACTCTCCAGGGTCTGCTCAGCTCGCGAGGATTTCCTAGTCCCTAGCTACTAGTCCCTAGTCCCTAATTTTTCCCATTCATCACCATCACGTCTCCCGCTTCAAGCACGGTATCTCCTTTCGATGATGACTTCTCCCTGCCTCAGGATGAGGACGACAAGATGACCGTGGGGAGGTGGAGAGAGGAGAGACTCTTCTGGTAATAGCGGCTCTTCTTCGTGACATGGATCTCTGAGAGGGCAAGACCTGTGACAGGAGTGACGCTCAAAGCGGAAAGGACGAGCGTATCTCCGGCAGAGAGCCTCGTGTCGCCATTCGGGATGATCTTCTCGGCGCCGCGGGAAAGAAGGATGGCGAGCGTTTCAGGAGGGAATGCGATCTCCGAGAGTGCCTGCCGCACCACGCATGCCCCGCGGGCAGGGTGAACTGGATGAATTGTACCGGCATCTCTTCTGTGTAGTCGGTGAAGGATTTCATGACATCGCTCTCATGATCGATCATAGAGAGCTTCTTCGCTGCGAAAGGCAGAAGCGCGCCCTGAAAGAGGATGGAAAGAAGAACGATGAAGAAGGTGACATGGAAGACGATGTCATTCACCGGCGCCTGCGTATAAGCGACGATGGCAAAGACGATGGCAGAGGCGCCGCGAAGGCCTGCGAAGGAGATCAGAGCGCTTGCGGCAGCGGGCGTTTGAAAGGGGCAAGGAGAGCGAAGACGCCGAGAGGCCTTGCCACGAAGGTCAGAAAGAGCGCGATGAGGAAGGCAGGCCATGCGATCTCAGGGAGCTTCGATGGCGTGGAGAGAAGCCCCAGCAGGAAGAAGATCATCATGGAGAGGAGATTCGTTGCGCCATTGAAGAAATGAACGATCGAGCGCTTTCCGGGGAAATCGCTGTTTCCTAAAATGATGCCGGCAATATAGGCGGAGAGGTAGCCATTTCCATCCAGCATTGCGGGAGCGGCATAGGCAAAGATAGCGATGGCGGTCAAAAGCACCATGTCGAAGCCGCCTGCGAGATAGTCGGTCTTTTTCAGCGCCCACTTCGAGATGGCTGCGATACTGAAGCCGAAGGCAAGGCCGAAAACGATCTGCGCTGCGAGAAGCATGAGCGTCCCCAAAAGGTCAGCGGAACCATGCATGAGAGAAATGCAGATGATCGTCATCATGTAAGCGGCGGGATCGTTACTGCCGCTCTCTACTTCCAGGAGCGAGGCGGTGTGATACTTGAGATTCAGCCTTTTCGCACGGAGGATGGAGAAGACGGATGCAGCGTCAGTCGAGGCGATGACCGACCCCATGAGGAAGCTCAGGAGCCATGGTTCGCCTAGGATGAAGTGGATGAATCCGCCTGTCAAAAGGGCTGTCATGACGACGCCCGCACTCGAAGTACGATCGCAGGAGCGGCGACAGGCTTTGCATGGACCAGTTCGTCCCGAAGCCCCGTAGAACATGATGAAGATGAGTGCGGTCGAGCAGATCTCTTCGGCAAAGTTGTAGTTTTCAAAAGCAATATTGACGGGACCATCCGAGCCGAAAAACATGCCGAGCAGGATAAAGGCGAGAAGCACAGGGATGCCGAGCTTGTCCGAGACACGGTTCAAAAACACACAGGCAAAGATCACAATGGCCGTCAAGAGCAGGAAAGAAGTCATAGGCGGTCTCCTTTTACAACAAGTGGAAAATCGATTTTCTTTATTGTATCGGAAAGGAAGAGAAAGAACAATGTTGGAAGCCGTTTCATGCGTATCGTCATTTCGAGCGAAGTCGAGAAATCCTCCTTGCAGACCGATAAAGGACGCGCGAAAGTAGAGAGAGGCAGAACACAGGTGTTGTTTTCTTGGGATGACGACACGGAGAAACCGTATTTTCAACAAGCGCGCGACCAACCCCGTCTCGCTGCGCTCGCCTGTCCCTTCCAGAGGAAGGGGCGAGAATGGTGAATGACGTTCCATCCCCCTAGTCACCAGTTACCATTCACTCCCCAATCCCTAAATTTCTTTTTGCGCTATAATAGAGACAGGTGTAAAAACAAAAGGAGGAACCATTATGAAAGCTGATTGTGCAAACTGTCCGCATCATGCCTGCTATACCCGTGGGGCGAATTGTACGGGTGTGAAAGAAGAGGAGATCCGTAAGGCCTATACCGAAGAAGAACAGAAAATCATGGAGCGGCGGCCGCTATGTCGAAGGGACATACTACAGCGACATCTGCCGTCTGCAGGAGACCGCTGAATTTGCCAAACGGATGGGCTACAAGAAGCTCGGCCTGGCCTTCTGCATTGGTCTTCATGAAGAAGCCAGATACATCGTGAAATACTTCCGCCAGCAGGGCTTCGAGGTCTACTCCCTCTGCTGCAAGAACTGTTCCTTTGCGAAGAAAAACTTCGGCTTAAAGCAGGTGCATCCGGAAGCGGAGCATGAAGCGATGTGCAATCCGAAGTTTCAGGCAAAGTTTCTGGCAGAAAAAGGCGTGGATCTCAATATCATCTGCGGCCTTTGCGTGGGACATGACACGATCTTCACATCGAATGCAGTAGGCCCCGTCACATCTCTTGTCGTGAAAGACAGACTTCTTGCGCACAATCCGCTGGGGGCGATCTACTCGAGATACTGGAGAAAGAAACTGCATATTCAGGACGAGGATGAGATATAATTGGGAGGTTCAAGGTTCAAGGTTCAAGGTTCAAGGTTCAGGGTTCAGGGTTCAAGGTTCAGGGTTCAGGGTTAGTCTCGAGGGTGTGCCGCCCCTTGATGGGGAATGAGATCTTTGCTCGAATTAGGAATGAAAGATCTAAGCGCCGCGGAGTTTTAGAATATACGCTATTCACGCAAGATGAGAAACCTGTGAACCTTTTGAACCTTCAAGGACCCGTTTAACCTATGAAGCTTCATAAATAGGAAATAAGAATAGCCTGCTTTCAAACTTGAAGTATATAGAGCGCTGCACTTACTTCGATTTCTCCCTCCTTCCTCTGGAAGGAGGTGGCGCGTAGCGCCGGAGGTTGGCTTCGCTCTATTTCGCCTTCGGCCAACCCCTTGCCCTTCCAAGGGAAGGGGATAGAAGAAGTGTAACAACGCTCATCTTAAGGAAACGCTGCGTATAAACAAGGCGATTCCTGAAGGTTTCATGGAGAGCAGGTTCCCCGTTTGATGTTTCCAAACATCGACCACCTGACCGCAAATGGCAAAGAATTCTCGCTTACGCTCGAAATGACAATGCGAGAGAGTCCCCAGTCACATGCCACTTTCGGGCATTGCCCTATATATTCGCGGCGAAGCCGCCACCTTCATTCCTCATTCCTCACTTGAGCAGAGCTTTCATTCAGGGGCAAGGGGCAGCACGCCATAGAGGCTGACCCTGATCCCCATGAAATGACCCTGCCATTTCATTTCTCTATCTTGCTAAAAGGATGAAATCAGTGTATGATAATTCTATATGACACTGGTTTTATAAGGAGTATTTTATGGATTACATTCTTCGCATCCTGCCGAATATGTTTGCCGGGCTGGGCGTATCGGCACAGATCTTTCTGATCACCATCGTGCTCTCGCTGCCGATCGGTATCCTGCTGGCACTGGTTCGCATTTCCAAAGTCGCTGTTTTCCGCAAGCTCGCGGAGATCTATATTTACGTCATGCGCGGCACGCCGCTCATGCTGCAGATCATGTTCATCTACTACGGGCTGCCGCTCATGCTGAATGTGCAGATCAGTGATTTCCCGGCGGCGATCCTTGCCTTCGTGGCGAACTATGCGGCTTATTTTGCGGAAATTTTCAGAGGCGGCATCCAGTCTATCCCGAAGGGGCAGTATGAGGGGGCAAAGGTCTTGGGCTTCACCTACAGGCAGACCATGTGGCATATCGTGCTGCCGCAGGTCGTGAAGCGTGTCATCCCGCCGCTCGGTAATGAGACCATCACCTTCTGAAGGATACCTCGCTCGTCTACATTCTGGCGATGAATGACCTCATGCGTGTCACCCGCGCCTTCGTGCAGCGTGACTTCGATACCATGCCGTTCCTTGTGGCAGCCGTTTTCTACCTCGTATGCACCGCGATCTTGACGAAGATCCTGACGTATGTGGAAAAACGCTATGCGGTCTATGAAGAATAAGGAGGACGGACATGAGTTTTATTGAAATGAAAAATATCCGGAAGGATTTCGGCAAGCTCACCATCCTTCACGGCGTCGATATGACACTGGAAAAGGGCGAAGTCATCTCCATCATCGGGCTTCAGGGGCCGGCAAGAGTACGCTTTTGCGCTGCCTGAACCATCTGGAAACCATCCAGGGCGGCTCGATCGCAGTCGATGGAGAATTTCTTGCCGAGGACAAAGATGGCAAGGTCACCTACGCGAGCGAAGCCAAGACGAAGGAGATCCTTGCAAGATGGGCATGGTCTTTCAGTCCTTCAATCTTTTCCCGCACATGACCGTGCTGGATAATATCATGGCCGCTCCCATCTATGTGAAGGGCATGAAGAGGGAAGAGATCCAGCCGATCGCGGAAGATCTTTTAAGTAAGGTCGGCCTGCTCAATAAAAAAGACATGTATCCCGCAGTCTTTCCGGCGGGCAGAAGCAGCGTGTCGCCATCGCGCGGGCGCTTGCGATGAGCCCGGAAATCATGCTCTTCGATGAACCGACCTCCGCACTCGATCCGGAGCTGACGGGCGAGGTCTTAAAGACCATCCAGCAGCTGGCGGATGAGAATATGACCATGGCGATCGTGACGCATGAAATGGCTTTCGCAAAGTCTGTCTCAGATAAGATCCTCTTCATGGTCGATGGCCGCGTCGAGGAAGAAGGGACGAGCGAAGAGGTCTTCGATCACCCGAAGAGCGAACGAACCAAGGCCTTCCTGAAGTCGATATTGAGAGCCTGATAAAAAAGGATGCGCCGAGAAATGCAAAAGCATTTCTCGGCGCATCCTTTTTTACAGCCCGAATGCGATCCCGCAGACAGCGCTGATCGCTATATAGAGCACAGGGTGCTTTTTATATTTCTTAAGACCGAAGTAGATCGCAATGGCAAGGAGAATGGTCGGCCACTGGAAGAGGGCGGCGAGCGAGCCGCTCTTTTCATAAAGCGCGGTATCTAAGAGAGATACCTTCGCGACGCCAAGACCGGCGGCTGCGATGAGTGCGGTGGAGGCAGGGCGCAGGCCGTAGAAGATCCGCTTCACAGCGTCCGATTCGCGGAAGCGTGTCAGCATCGCATAGATGATCGTGATGATGATGAGCGCAGGCGCTGTGAGGGAGAGCGTCGTGAAGATGCCGCCCGGGATGCCAAGCGCCTGAAATCCGGCGTAGGTCGCCATATTGACGCCCAAAGGCCCCGGGGTGGACTCTGATATCGCGATCATATTCGCGATGTCTTCTGCGCTGAACCAGCCGGTACGTTCAGAAATATGATAGAGAAAGGGAAGTGTCGCGAGCCCTCCGCCGACGGCGAAGAGACCGGTCTTGAAGAATTCCCAAAACATGGAAAGCCAGATCATGATGGATGCTCCTTTGGGTGACTGGTGACTAGGGACTGGTGACTAGGGACTGGTGACTAGTGACTAGTGACTAGTGACTAGTGATTAGTGACTAGAGACTAGGGACTAGGGACTAGGGACTAGGGACTAGGGATTAGGGACTAGGGATTAGGGGGTGGAAGTAAGGAGTGAAGGTGCGGCGTCTCTCGTCATCCTGAGCGGAGAAAAACGTCGTATGTTAGAAAATATGGATCATCTGAAAATATGAGAACTGAGTCGAAGGATCTAAGGAAACGCTGATTCAATCTGACAACGATTGAATCAGTGCTTCCCTAAGCGCCGCAGAGTTTTATGCAAATGCCAAATAAGCTGCATGATATCGTGAGGGGGATTGGGTAATGCTATTAAGCTAAGCGGCAGAACGTTCTTGGCTCCCATCGGGGGAGCTGCCCGAAGGGCTGAGGGGGCTACGTAGCGGTATTGCATGAAAGTGTTGGAATATCGATAGCGTCGGACTATTCAACATAGCACGCTATACCGCCAGCATGCCACATCTCGCTGCGCTCGAAATGGCGTCTCACTGGATTTTAGCGTCGCTTCGCTCCTAAAAATCCAGTTCGCTTGCACATATTGCCTTCGGCACTTCCCCCGAAGGGGGAAGCAAGACGTTACGTAGCTAACGATTTCCTTAACTTAATAGCATTCGGGTATTGGGGGGCACTTTATGAATGGTGAGCCACATCCACCACTTCTCACTTCGCTCTCCTCGGCATCAGATAGTATCCTGCGATGCCGGCAAGGACGACGGAGAAGACGGGAGAGAAGGGAGCGAAGAGAGCGATGAGAAGGATGCCGATGAAGATCGCAAGTGTGCGCTTATCCTTGATCGACTTCTTGCCGAGCTTCACGACGCGTCCAGAATGAGGACGCAGACACAGGCACGGATGCCGGCGAAGGCGTGAATGACATAGGGATTCTCTTCGAACTGGGTGAGAAAGAGCGCGATCACCGTGATGATGATCATGGACGGGGTGATGACGCCGAGCGTCGCGAAGACGCCGCCCCAGAAGCCTTTCAGCTTGCAGCCGATGAAGGTCGCGACATTCACCGCGATCATGCCGGGCGTGACCTGACCCAAGGCATAGTAATCCATCAGCTCTTCCTCGCTGCCCCAGTGCTTGTTCTCTACGATCTCGCGCTGGAGAATCGGCAGCATCGCGTACCCGCCGCCAAAGGTGACGGCGCCCATTTTGGCAAAGATAAGAAATAATTCGAGCAGCAGCTTCATAGATGGGATACTCCTTTGATTGGGGGAATGGGGAGTGACTGGTGACTAGCAGCTAGGGACTAGTGACTGGTAGCTAGGGATGAGTAGCTAGGGATTAGGGCGAAAAGTGACTGGTGACTAGTGGCTAGGGATTAGGGACTAGACGCAAAGACTAGGAGCTTAGACATTAGATATCAGAGGTCTGAGTCTAAGGCCTAACATCCCAAGCAGCATCGCCTTTTATATATTCGCGGCGAAGCCGCCACTTTCATTTCGCATTTCTCATTTCTAATTTCTCATTCAATCGAGGCATTCAAACGTAATCAAGGGACGCACGCCCCACGGGCTAGCCCCGCACCCCGATTCAATTTCCTCTATCATACTGTCAGCGGTAGAGAAAAGCAATCAAGAGAACGTAAAATTTGTATTTTCGAAACAAGTGTGGTAGAATATATCTTGCGATTTAGCGTATTTTGTAAAAATAAAAGATGGTTCAATATTGTCGGAAAAACCGACTTAAGGAGGAATAATTTTTATGAACGTAAAAGTAGAGGCACTGGATCAGCACAAGGTATCTCTCGCCATTGAACTGCCGGCAGAAGCTGTACAGAAAGGATTCAACAGGCTGTAGCTCGCATTGCAAACCAGGTCAGAATCCCGGGTTTCCGCAAAGGCAAGGCAAGCCGCAAGGTACTGGAAATGCATTTCGGCAAAGAAGCTGTCGTCGCTGAAGCGAAAGATATCGTCATCAATGGCGCTCTCACCGAAGCTATGCAGCAGGAAAAGATCATCCCGATCACCCAGGCGGATGTGAAGGAAGATCTCTTCTCTGAAACCGAAGGCGCAAAATTCACCGCTACTTTTGTAAAACGTCCGGAAGTAGAACTGGGCGAATACAAAGGCCTCGAAGCAGCCCATGAAGAACCGGAAGTGTCCGATGCACAGGTCGAAGCTGAACTGAAGAAAGCAGCTGAACAGAGCGCACGCCTCGAAAAGGCAGAAGAAGGCGCTGTCCTTGCCAAAGGCGACTACGCTGTCATCGACTTCAAAGGCTTCGTAGACGGCAAACCGTTCGAAGGCGGCGAAGGCAAGACCTATCCGCTGGAAATCGGCTCCCAGAGCTTCATCCCGGGCTTTGAAGAACAGCTCGAAGGCCATAAAGCAGGCGATGATGTAGAAGTCAAGGTCACCTTCCCGGAAACCTACTTCGTCGATGCGCTCAAAGGCAAAGAAGCAGAATTCAAAGTTCACATCAATGATGTAAAACGCAAACAGCTGCCGGCTCTTGATGATGCTTTCGCAAAATCCATCAGCCAGTTCGATAAAATGGATGACCTGAAGGCTTCTGTGAAACAGCAGATGCAGCTGCAGGCTATCCAGCAGGCAGAAGAAGCCTACCATGAAGCTCTCGTAGCGCAGGCGGTAGCAAATGCCAAGGTCGATATCCCGCACGAAATGGTCGACCAGCGCATTGATGAGATCGTCGAAGAGATCTCCATGAACCTCGAATCCAGAGACATGAAGCTCGCTGACTACCTGAAGAACATCGGCCAGACCGAAGAACAGCTCCGTAAGAACTACGAAAAGACCGCTGAAGAACAGGTTCGTCAGGGCCTTGTCCTCGAAACCATCGCAGAAAAAGAAGAACTCGATGTAACGAACCAGGACCTCTCCATGGAAGTCTACAGCATGGCTCACCAGTTCAACGCTGACCCGAAAGATGTCATGAAGATCATCAAAGAAGAAGGCCGCGTGAACATGCTGATCAACTCCGTCCTTCGCAAGAAAGCAGCTGCTTTCATCTACGGTGCTGCTAAAAAAGCAGAAGCAGATAAGAAAGAAGCAGAAGAAGCTCCGGCTGCAGAAGCAGCAGCTCCGAAGACCGAAGAAGACTTCAATGCTATGACCGTCAAGGATCTCAAGGCTTACGCACAGGAAAAAGGCATTGCCATCGAATCCAAAGCCAAAAAAGCTGAGATCATCGATACCATCATGGCTGCTGAAAAGGAATAATCCGTTAGAAAATTGAATGAGTACTGCTGCGGCAGTGTGTATTGGAAGAGACGCGGGGGGACCGGCGTCTCTTTCGAACATATGGGGAAATTGGGGAAAGGCTTGATCCCGATCTCGATTTTATGAATTGACATAGGGATAGCCCGTGGGGCGTGAGAAGTGCCGGTGCGGCGCATTTCGTCATCCTGAGCGGAGAAAAACGTCGAATATAGCTTATCTGAAAACAGGAGAACTAAGTCGAAGGATCTAAGCACGGCAGAGTATAGATGGCGGCGATGCCCGAAGGTGGTATTTAGTCACCAGTCACCAGTCACTTTCAATCCCTAATCCCTAATCCCTGGCTGCCAGTCACTACCTATTATTTAGTCAAAAGAAAGGGTGTTATCACATGGCATATGTACCGATTGTTGTCGAACAGACCGCTCGCGGAGAGCGCTCCTATGATATTTATTCCCGGCTTTTGAAGGACCGCATCATATTCCTTGACGGCCAGATTGAAGACCATATGGCCAATGTCATCATTGCGCAGCTTCTCTTTCTGGAAGCTGAAGACCCTTCGAAAGATATCCATCTTTACATCAACAGCCCCGGCGGCGTCGTGACCGCCGGCCTTGCGATCTATGATACGATGCAGTATATCCATCCGGATGTTTCCACCATCTGTATCGGATCCTGTGCCAGCATGGCGGCTGTCCTCCTGACCGCCGGTGCGAAGGGCAAACGCTATGCCCTCCCGCATGCGAATGTCATGATCCACCAGCCGCTTGGCGGCGTACAGGGACAGGCGACCGAGATCGAGATCCATGCAAGAGAGATCCTCCGCCTGCGCGAAGAACTGAACGGCATCCTTGCCAAGCATAGCGGACAGTCCCTCGAAACCATCAAAAACGACACCGAACGCGATAATTTCATGACAGCCCAGATGGCGAAAGACTATGGTCTCATCGACCACATCCTCACCCGCAATGAGCTGGCGAAAGTGACACAGAAATAAAGGAGAAAGACCGTGAACGGAGAAGATAAAGAACCGAAGATCTGCAGCTTCTGCGGCCGATCCAGCGACGAAGTCGAAAACATGGTCACCGGCCCCGGCGTCTACATCTGCAGCGAATGCATCGACATCTGTCATAACATTCTTCTGGAAGAGCGGAAAAACAAAGCAAAGCAGGGCAAAGAACCTGCTGACACCAAGTGCCGACACCGGAAGAGATCAAAGAATACATCGATCAGTACGTCATCGAGCAGGACAATGCCAAGATCGCGCTGGCCGTCGCTGTGTACAATCACTACAAACGTCTCTTTTTCAAAGGCGAAGATGACGGCGTAGAGCTGCAGAAATCCAACATCATCCTGCTTGGGCCGACCGGCAGCGGCAAGACACTCCTTGCCCAGACCCTTGCCCGCTACCTTGATGTGCCTTTTGCGATTTCTGATGCCACTACCCTCACACAGGCCGGCTATGTCGGAGATGATGTGGAAAATATCCTCCTTCGCCTCATCCAGGCTGCTGACTATGACATCGAGAAAGCCCAGCGCGGCATCATCTACATCGATGAGATCGACAAGATCGCCAAGAAGACCGAGAACGTCTCCATCACCCGCGATGTCTCCGGTGAAGGCGTCCAGCAGGCTCTTCTGAAGATCCTGGAAGGCACCGTGGCGAACGTGCCGCCGCAGGGCGGACGCAAGCATCCGAATCAGGAAATGATCCAGATCGACACCAGCAACATCCTCTTCATCTGCGGCGGTGCTTTCGCCGGCCTCGATAAGGTCATCGACAGCCGTCTCACCAAAAGCGTCATGGGCTTCGGCGCCGATATCGAGAAAGCAGAAGACAAAGACATGGACGAGCTCCTCCAGCAGGTCCAGCCGGAAGACCTCCTGAAATTCGGCCTCATCCCCGAATTCATCGGCCGTCTCCCCGTCATCGTCGCCCTCCACCCGCTGAAGGAAGAAGCCCTCGTCAAAATCCTGACCGAACCGAAGAATGCCCTCGTCAAGCAGTACAAGAAACTGCTGGCCATGGACGGCGTAGAACTCGTCATCGAAGACGCTGCCATCCACGCCATCGCCCGCCAGGCGATCGAGCGCAATACCGGCGCCCGCGGCCTCCGCGCGATCATCGAGAAGATCATGCAGAAAGTCATGTATGAGATCCCAGGCATGAAGGACGTCGTGAAATGCACCATCACGGAAGACAACGTGGTGAACCACACCGATCCGCTGCTGGAACGGAAAGCGGCAGAAAAATAAAAAACACCTCCCTGTGACTCGCTCATAGGGAGGTGTTTTATTGTGAGGCGGATGACGATAAGTGGGCGGGCATTGGTAGATCGCCTGACCTACCACTCCCATATCCTTAACATGAATGGTAAATCGTATCACTTCTAAAATGCGCACAAAAGGAAGTCGTAGTTTTTACGGTCAAAGTGGCTCAGAAATTCACGGCCATGTGGCTCACTTTTTCATTGCCATTCACAGGGAAACGCCGATTAAATTGTTGTCAAATTTAATCAGCTTTCCCTTAAGCTTTTCAAATCTATTCCTATCATACGGTACATCTAACCAGGCGGAAGTGACATCATTATTCGAGTAATAAAAATTCTCAATCTTCTCAGTGTCCACATTGTAAATGCTCACAGTAAATGCGGTAAACACGTCATTCCCCAATAAATATGACCATGTGTAGTCAGTATCGAATGGGGTCGCGCCTCCACCTCCTTTGGGCATAAGCTCTAATAATACACCATTTCGATTATTTCCATAATTGATAAAAGAAAATGTTGAAAACGGCTTTAATGCTCCTGTCTCCAAATCCATAATATAAGTTTCCCTATTTGGCGTACTCACAAAAACAGATTGTCCTGTTTCATGCCAACCATCAAAACGCATGTCATTGGGTACGCAAAACAAAAGAGAATCTCCACTCTCTGAATAAGCTCTAACTTCATTATTATATTGATAAACAATCCCATTTTTATAAGGATAAGCCCGCACTTTATTCAAGCCAAAATCTTTAACCAGTCGAAGAGTTTTTGTAATATCATCTATTTCATAAAGTTTTTGATCTAATTTTAGAAAAAGAGTATTCCCACTTTTAATGAATCCACTAAATGCCCAATTTAGGCAACTTAGATTTTCTGCGATTTGATTTATGCCAACCGGAGACACATAGAACAATTTTACCTGTGGATTTTTTTCAGATTCAGTAGCCATAACATAAAATCCATTTCCATCAAAGAAAATGGAATCAATATATCCTACTCCTGTATACTTTTTTACAAAACTAAAATCAAATTCTACATAGTCACTGACTTCATTAGGATTCAACAAAATCAAGTGATTACCATCAAAATTCTCACCACTTTTCCAAGTTGATATGGTTCCTTCCAAGCGTGAATTATTGATATATTTTTGATATGTTATACACTCATCTCGCCAAATAAAACCAGCTAAACAAAGAAGAGTTACACCTATAAATATAAGAAGGGCATTTTGTTTTTTCATTTCTTTACCTTATTGCCTCTCTTTACATCAACCACCAATCCTTTACCGCCGAACCGTTCATAATCTGCTCTTAAAATATTATCGACTTCCGTTGGAGATATTGCATTTCTCAATAGCATTAAGGTTAACTCTGCTCGTCCTTGCCAATCTGATTTTCCTTTATTAATTGCATCTATAGTTGTAGTGACACAATTATTGAAGAATAGATTATAATCAAGTGCCCCCTCGCCTTTCCGATAATGAGCAAAATTCCCCCTTCTATCTTCTGTAATTCCAATATTCCCAAACGAACGTGTATAATCATTATTTAAAAATTGATTATTGTAGGCATCAGTTACTCTAGGTGCTGAAACAATCAAAGGATCCAACATATAAACCATTCTGTCACTTTCAAATGGATTATAGTTGTTATCAGTGATATACGTTCCTCTACCAATTGGAGTTTGCCTTAAGCCTGAGCTCGGTGTATCATTGCCACCATATCTTCCATAATCACCTTCCGCCCATGTTCCATCCTCAAAATTAATTGTTAATGCCACATGACCTAAACCTTCAGTTTCAACACCAATCCCAACTATTTTAGGCTTTGTATTTTCATGTCCTTCTCCTATGTAATTCCATTTAGAAGCGTCTAAGGATACATTGATACTAGATGATACATCTTTGGATAAAGGACCAATGGCTGCACCCACTCCGGCACCAATCCACTGTACCGTATCAGGATGTTTCTGTACCCAATCTTCCCCTTTGAGCTTTGTCAGATATCCCATGACATATTCATTCACGCTACCAGATAAAGCACCAGTTGTAGCACTGCCGCCTGCCATGTCTCCCATGAGTGCACCAAAGGCACCGTGAAGCAGCATCTTCTCGGTAGAGCCATCTTTCCAGCCTTTGCTTTCAGCGTATTTGTGGATAGCCTGATTGCCATACTTTTCTAGCATGCCTACCAGTTCTTGTCTTTCTTCTACTTTTGTCTTGTCAAAAATTTCTTGCAGTTGGTTGAGGCTATTCTTTGTATTACGATTGAGATTTGCAATATCCTGTTTCTGCTGTTCTTGGTTTGTAATATGAATCGTACCTTCTGCCACTGCCGATTTCGTTGTACTATCAGTCTTATCTTTTACCGTAGGTGTCAGATTGGGAGTCAGTCCTCTCTGGTTCAGTTTGCTGCTCTTATTATTTGGCGAATAAGATACACCAATACCGCCTGCTTTATAATCCGCTTTATTTCCCTTATCTTCCCAGCTCAAAGTGCCAGTAGTCAGAGTATTTTTATCCTTGTTTGCAGCACTATCAATCACTCCACCTTTCAGATCGGTATTTTCTTTGACAGAGATATCAAAGCCTTCACCGCTCGCTCGGATGCCTGCCTGATTGATGACGCTTTCATAGTGACTCTTCATGTTTCCTTTGGACGCACTACCGCCATAGCTGGTTTTACCGGCTGCTGTACTAAAGCTCATACCTGCCGATATGTTTTCTTCGCTATACTCTTTCTTGGTCTGTAAACTTTCGATGTTTAGATTACCGTATACATCGGCCTTCACTTTGTTTCCGCTGACCGTACTGCCGATGAGATCGGTGTCTTTTCCGCTCTTCATGGTCAGTGTATCATTTGCATTCACGGTACTTGCTTTATAGCTGGTAGTGCTGCCGTTTTCTTTGCCTTTACCAGCATAGAATTTACCATCTACAGAAACTACTGAACCGCCAGAAAGACTGACGCCAAGACTACCGCCTTTGCTGCTTTGGCTGCTCTTCTGGGTTTCTTTTTCTTCTGTAGCCCAAATATGTATATCGTTATCAGCTTCTAAGTGGATATGGTTGCCTACGATATCAGAGCCTTTGACCTTCAAATCTTCTTTCGTCTTAATGGTCATGTCTTGTCCTGCCTGCAATGAACTGCCTTGCGCTTCTGTTATGGTGCTATGGCTTTCTGACTTACTGGAGCTACTACTGATACCGATAGAAACCGTAGGAGAAAATTCCCCCTTGACCGCAGCTTTTAATGCATCTCCATTTTCCTTTATCTTTTCTGCTGTCTCATACCCATAGAGAGCTTTCAGGCGATGATCGGAAACTTCTGTCATCCGTGTAGCCGGCGCTGCCACCGACTCTATAGCTTCGATACCAGCACCGCCTACAGAGACAGTGAGCCCGCTCTTCTTGTATTCGTGCTTTTCCTCGCTGTGATAGATATTGTCTTTGCTTGAAATATTTACGTTTTCGCCGGTCATTGAAATATCTTTCCCCGCGATAATATCCGATGCATTCACATGGATGTCTTTATCAGAAGTAATAGTAACGTTACCAGAGATACTGCCAACAGTAGAGCCTTTCTGCAGAATGTCAGCATCGCTATACTGATCCTTCCGTTTTTCCGTCCCGATGGTGAAGCCGAGTCCGCCACCCGAGAGCAGGCCGCTCTTCTTGACCTGCTTGGCGTAGTCATGCCGTTCGTACTCTTGTGCGCTGGAAATGGACGTATCTTTGCCGGAAGAAATCGCGACGTCATGTGTGCCGATGACTTGGGATCCAGTCATATTTGTATTCCCGCCTGCGGTGATCTGCGCGGCATCTCCCGAAAGGGTCGAGGCTGTCACGGTCTTGCTTTCATCACGGCTCTTGATCGTTGTGGTCTTGCTCGAGAGGAGACCGCGTTCCTTGTATTTCAGGCCGTAGTCGTCCCTGGACTCATTATAGCCGTTTTCCAGGTTCACGTCACTCTTGGCGGCAACCGTTATTTGACAGTTTTCTGAAAGGACCGTCGTGTTTCTGGCACTCAAATTCTCACCCGCCGCGAGGGTGATGGTTTTCCCGGCTGCGAGTGTGTTTGTCGTCTCTGTTTTTCTATAGGTGCGGATATAGTTGTCGCTGTTCTCTGTCATGTCTTTCTTGGCATCGAGAGTATCCGTTACGGATACAACCCTTGCTCTTTTAACTCCTCAATCCTAGGTTGTGCCTTTCCCTTTAAGTGTGCATACGCATTTTGTTCTTCTACCGTTAAGTCGGACTCATCCTTGACTACGGTAAACTGGTTCCCATAGGCATTATACTTCGCAATCGTCTCATCCAATTCCCGTGCATCCTTAGAAGGCATATTTTGATTTCGTAACAGCTTGATATGAAACGGATCTGCTTGAATTACCCAAAAACCATTTCGCCCATATACATAAAATATCTTATACTGATAAAACCATCCCATTTCAACTTCATAGTCATATACATTCTCATCTAGCGATGTTGCAATAAATCCTCTTTCTGGATGAATTTGTTCTTCAGGTCTAACATCCGCAACAAACCAATTCCCATTGTATTTGTTTAAATAACGTATCTCTGTACGAAGTTCTTCCCCGAATGCAACTACTGTATTATCATGCCATCCATTAGGATATTTAAAATCTATAAGTATCCGTGCTCCCACCAAATATAACATGATATCCTATTATGAGCAGAATCAATCCAAATCCTATTTTTTTTGAAGGCAACTTTTTCATTTTTCGTTTCCTCCATGAACATGTCCAGTATATGAACTCGACTTATTTATCTTTTAGGAAATAGTGCTATCGCAGAAAATAATATAGAAAAAACATATAATAAATCACATTGAAACAATTCTGCTATCACTAATATTATCCCTGCAATTAATAATAACTTCCAGCCCAAATACATTTCTATATTCTCCAAAAGCATCTTTCTAATCTAACACTCTATTATCTAACCATTTGTCAAAGTCTTCATCACTCTTAGATGCATTTTCTTTTTTGTAGTCTACATCTAATAAATGTAAGGTTACAATCCCCGTAGCAAGCATTTTAGCTGATCCAAGTTTCTTTATAAATTTTATTCCTTATTACTCATTCTAGCACTAACAATGAGTATTGGGAAAGCCTTATGAGCACCTTTCCTTTATAGCAAAAGGTGGTTTCACATGATTTGGCAGATTTTTAACTCTATAATGATCCCAGAGATCCAGGCCAGCCCCTTGGCTTTTAAGCGTGGATTTGGAGCATAATTAGCTTAAACAGGAGATCACCATCATGCCAATTTCATTCACAGAGCGGCAGAAGGACTTTGATCAGCACAGTGCCTTTGTCTAATCTTCTAACTGCTAAGGAATCACGAATACAAAAAGCGATGTGAACTAACGATCATCTCATTTTCGCGTTCCATCTGCGCGAGGGACTTGCAGCTCTCATAGGAGTGACCGGGAAACCTTATCCCAGCTGTCTTTCATGCCATAGTCCACCCTATCCGCCCTTCGGGCACTTCTAGCGGGGAAGGCTGCGATACGAGAAATACCATCTTCTAAAAAAGCGGC
>ENA-OQEN01000528-OQEN01000528.1-human-gut-metagenome-genome-assembly--contig:-NODE-528-length-16789-cov-2.295343_pt1 | contig 16789 bp, 27 predicted proteins | sample MGYA00242791_ERZ504627 | MGnify/ENA primary metagenome ERZ504627 (study PRJEB26092, sample SAMD00036316) | human gut metagenome | host: Homo sapiens | study: EMG produced TPA metagenomics assembly of... | reverse complement strand
TACCGGAGCGAGATGAGACGGACTGGCGACGCTGCGCGCCGACTGCTTTCGAATTGTCGCGATAGGTTTCCATGGGCGCCTTGTTTGATTGAAGTGTGATTGCGCTACCGCTTCATTATGACACGCTCGCGCACCCTCAAACCGGAGACTTTCGACGCATCCGTCAAATGCGCACGCCCAACGTTTCTCGAACGACGCCCCGCGCTCCCCCTCTCCCGCCCAACCGTGGCCGTTACCGCAGGGAAGCCCTGGGAAGGGATTCCGAAGCGTGTTTCCCGCAGGAGTCAGCTTTGCTGAACTCCGAGGACCACACGCGAAGCAACCCTTCCCGGGGCTTCCCGCCGAGCTGCGAGGACCAGCGAAGGAGGAATCCGGGGCTTCCCGCCGGGAGGTATCGCTACCGCAGGTTGTAAAACGCCGTGCGGCCCGCGTACTCAGCCGAGGTATACAGCCCGTCCTCGATGCGGATGAGCTGGTTGTACTTGGCGATACGGTCCGAGCGGCAGGGAGCGCCCGTCTTGATCTGGCCCGCATTCGTTGCCACGGCGAGGTCGGCAATCGTGGAATCCTCGGTCTCGCCAGAGCGGTGGCTCACGATGCAGGCATACCCGGCGCGCTTCGCCATCTCGATCGCCTCGAGGCTCTCGGTAAGGGTGCCAATCTGGTTCACCTTCACGAGAATGGCGTTGGCAGCACCCATCTCGATGCCCTTCTTCAGGCGCTCGGTGTTGGTGACGAACAGATCGTCTCCCACGAGCTGGACCTTCTTACCCAAACGCTCGGTAAGCTTGACCCAGCCGTCCCAGTCCTCTTCTGCGAGGCCGTCTTCAATCGAGATGATGGGATACTTCTCCACCAGCGCGGCCCAGTAGTCGATCATCTCGTCGGTCGTGAGCTCGCGGCCTTCGCCCTTGAGCACGTATACGCCGCGCTCGGCGTCGTAGCATTCGGTGGTGGCCGGATCCATGGCGATCATGAAATCGTCACCAGGCTTGTAGCCAGCAGCTCGATGGCCTTGACGATGTACTGAAGCGGCTCCTCGTTCGTCGCCAGATCCGGAGCGAAACCGCCCTCGTCACCCACGCCCGTCGCGTGCCGCTCTCCTTGAGCACGGACTTGAGCGTGTGGTACACCTCGGCGCACCAACGCAGGCCCTCGGTGAAGGTGGGTGCGCCCACCGGCATGATCATGAACTCCTGGAAGTCCACGTTGTTATCGGCGTGCACGCCTCCGTTCAAGATGTTCATCATGGGCGTGGGCAGGGTGTGGCCGTTCACGCCCCCGAGATAGCTGTAAAGCTCGAGGCCCGCCGACTGGGCAGCGGCGCGCGCGACGGCGAGCGACACGCCGAGGATGGCGTTCGCGCCAAGCGCGCCCTTGTTGGGAGTTCCGTCGGCAGCGATGAGGGCGGCATCGACTGCGCGCTGGTCGAACGCATCCATGCCGATTACCGCCTCGGCGCACTCCTTGTTCACATGGTCGACGGCCTTGATCACGCCCTTGCCCAAATAGCGATCCTTATCGCCGTCACGCAGCTCAACAGCCTCGAACGCGCCAGTCGAAGCGCCGGAGGGAACCATCGCGCGGCCGAACGAGCCGTCGTCGAGCGTCACCTCGACCTCGACGGTGGGATTGCCGCGCGAATCAAGCACCTCGCGGCCATAGACGTCCAAAATCTCACTCATAGTGCGCCCCTTCCAAAAGGTTAGCCTTAACAAACTTGTCTCAGTATTCCACAATCTCGGCGTTTCCATACCGGGATTCGAAACATCCTTCGACGGTCGAGGTGCCAAAGCTCCAAAAGGCCCGATCGGTGCACGATCCGCGCAGGACGCCTACTCCGCTTTCTTCACTTCATCCCACAGGCGGTTGAGCTCCTCGGTCGACAGCTCCTCAACCCGGTGGCCTGCGCCCCAAGCACGGTCCTCTACCGCTTCCCACCGTGTGCGGAACTTCGCCGTACTGGCACGCAGCGCGCGCTCGGCATCGATGCCCTCTTTGCGCGCAACGTTCACGAGGCGAACAGCATGTCGCCGAACTCGAGCTCTCGCGCGGAGGAGCCGATCGGCTCGCGCTCGTACTCGGCGCGCTCCTCGGCAACCTGATCCCACACATCTGCGACGCTTTCCCACTCAAAACCAACGGCAGCAGCCTTGCGTGAGACCTTTTGCGCCTGCATGAGGGCCGGCAAGGCGCGGGGAACGCCCTCGAGAAGCCCCTGGGGGCGCTCGCACCGCCTGCCGCTGCCTCCGTATCGCTCGATGCCTTCTCGGCAAGCTTAACCTGATCCCAGATATCGAGCACCTCTGCGGTATCGCGAGCAACCGTCGCCGAGCCGAACACGTGAGGATGCCGGCGAATCAGCTTCTCATTAAGCTCGTTCACCACATCCTCGACCGTGAACTCATCGGCGTCGGCCGCAATCTGCGCATGAAGCATGACCTGCATGAGCACATCGCCCAGCTCCTCGCGAAGGTGCGCGGTATCGCCCTCCTCGATGCAGTCAACCGCTTCATACGCCTCTTCGATCATGTTCTTTGCGATCGAGGCATGCGTCTGCTCGCGGTCCCATGGGCAGCCGTCGGGCTGTCGCAAACGCCAGATGGTCTCGGTCAGGGCATCGAAGGCATCGCGGGCGTCAACGCGGGTCGTGCGGTCGCGCTTGCCCTGCTCCGACAGATCCATAGGCTCCGGCATCGCCTACGCCTCCTCGAGCACAACGTGGCGGAAAGCACTCTCGAGCACCTCGCCGCTTTCATAGATGCCATAGCTATGCGATCCATCCTTAGGGATAGACACACTGCCCGGGTTGAACGCCAGATACCAGGCCGGGCACCCACAGCCTCGTTGACCTTGACATGCGTATGGCCATAGACGACCGCCGAACCCTCCGCCAATGCCGGGATGTTGTCGACACTGTTATGGAAGCCCGCTCCGAACACGTGGCCGTGCGTGAGGAAGAGCGTTCTGCCGCCGTCATCAACCAGCTCGGCGTAGTCGGCCATGCAGGGGAACGAGAGCACCATCTGTCAACCTCGGCATCACAGTTTCCCCGCACTGCCACAAGGTTGCCGCCATCCGCGAGGCCGTTCAGCAGGGGGATGACGCGCTTCGGGTCGTATTCGCGCGGGAGGTCGTTACGAGGACCATGGTAGAGCAAGTCGCCGAGCAGCACGATCCGGTCGGGCTGCTCCGCCTCGACGGCGCGGACCAGCCGCTCCGCCCAGTACGCGGAACCATGGATATCGGATGCGATGAGAACCTTCATGAGCCGTCCTTTCCATCGGTGACCCCACAAGGGTAGCAAATCCGGCCCTGCGCAAGCGACGGCGAGCCGCCCCGTGCGGCAAAATCGATGCTGCACCGAGAGCGCACTCGGCAGCCTGCTCATCGCATAAAAAACCTCCCGCATCCCAAGCGTTGCGCAGGGAATGCGGGAGGCAAGCTGGCATGCAAGAAGAGGAAGAAAGCCGCAGACCGGCTTTACCGGCTATTTGAGCGCTTCGAAGCGCACGGCGCGCGAGAGTGGTAGTACACCGCGACGATGACCAGATTGACGATTGCCGGCCATACGAAACCGTTCAGAAGCACGTACACCACAACCGCCACCGCGTTGAGCACGAGCGCGAGCAGCGTCACCCCCACGTACATCGTCGCGTATGCACGGGCAGGCCGGTTGGCTGCCCCGATGCCCCAGACGCCCAGGAACAGGTCGAGCACGCAGGGCACCACCGAGCAGATGGCAAGCAAGAGCCCTGGCGAGGTGTTGGCGAACGCAATGGCCATAGACGACCACCACGCCATGCCGAGCGCAGCTATGACCGCGACGAAGCTCATGATCTTCAAGATCTTCTGGTTCTGAGACATGGTGCTCCCCCTTCGCTCGAGCTATCTCGAAAGGCTTCTTCAGCTATCTGTCCCCATGATACCCAACTGAACAGCATCCATCACCTTTTGGAGCGGGATGCCTGCGGCCCGTGCAAGCGCTGCGGCATCCTCGTATTCAGGGGAAACGCGGTGCGATCCATCGGGAAGGCCAACGGTCTTCACGCGCACCGTGCCCCACGGCGTCGTCACGGACGACTCCGAACGTGCAAGCACCGTGCGCTCACACTCCCAGCGCCGAATGCCGATCGTGGTGGTCTCGGCGAAGATGATGCCCTCGAGGCGCTCTGTGTCATCGGGCGCGGCAACAACCTGCAGCTGCCATGCAGGGCGCCCCTTCTTGGCATACACAGGCACCCAATGCACCTCACGGCGCCCGCTTCGCGCAGCGTTCCGCCGCGTACGCGAGCACCTCGCCCGGAGCGTCGTCGATATCGCATTCCAGGCGCACCACGGGACCGGCGTAGGCTGCATCGACCGTAGGCTCTCCTGCAGAAACAAGCGGCAGCTGGCTGGAGCAAGCAGCGTTTTCGTGCGCGGCGGGCGCATCGAGGGGAGAAAGTTCGTCGATCAGCATGGCGCGCAGGATGCTCGGCCGCTCGTACACGCGCTTGCCCGCGCCGATGCCCACCCTCTCCACGCGAAACCGCGCAGGAAGCTCGAACCCGGATGCAATTGCCGCAACGATAGCAGCGCCCGTGGCGTCACAAGCTCCCCCTCGACGCGCAAACGGAAAGCGGCAGGCCGTGCTGCTGAACGATGTTCAGGGTGGCAGGCACCGGCACCGGGATGATGCCGTGTTGACAGCGAATGGTGCCGCGCCCGTCTACCAGCTGCGGCACGAGCACGCAATCGACGCCCAAATCATCGAAGAGCACCGCTGCGGACACGATGTCCACGATGGAGTCGACAGCGCCGACCTCGTGGAAATGGACCTCGTCAAGCGACACGCCGTGGGCTTTCGCCTCGGCATGCGCAAGCACATCCACGATGCGGTGCGCAAGCGCTTTGGCGCCTTCGGTAAGCGAGCCCGCATCGATCATCGCATCGATATCGGCCGAGCCGCGGTGCTCGTGATGATGACCGTGATGATGGTGGGGCTCACCGTGGTGGTCGTGATCGTGCTTATGGCTATGGCCAGCGTCACACCCATGTTCTTCTGCGTGGCTCACCTCATGATGGTGGGAGTGCTCATGGTGATGGCCATCCTCGCCATCATGCTCATGCAGATGATCATGACCGTGCAGGTAAGCCATATCGTGATCATGGTTTTCGTGCAGGGCATCGAGTACTACGTCGAAATCGCAGCAATCGAGGCCCGCCTTGCTCACGCGGCTCACGCGCAGATCGTAGCCACCGAGCGGAAGCGACGCGAGTGCCGCGCGCAGACGCTCCTCGCTGGCACCAAGGTCTAGGAGCGCAGCCGCGAACATATCGCCGCTGATGCCGCTCGTGCAATCTAGATAGAGCGTCTTGCCCATGTCTCTCCTTTTTCACGCGGCCAAACATCGGCCGCCTTATCACCTAGACCTAACTCCAAGACAACCGCCCGCCCGGTCCCAGCCCGCATCTATGTCCGTAACGCAAGGCGCCGGGCCTCTTCTGAGCGATTCCGCAGGCCTGGGACGGGCATGCGGCATCGGCCCCGGACGCCTCACAGCCCGGTTCCCAGCCCGCATCTATGTCCGTAACGCAAGGCGCCCGGGCCTCTTCTGAGCGATTCCGCAGGCCGAAGGCCGAGGACTAGCGAAGAAGAAGCCCGGGCGCCCCCTGGGAGCCTAGGACTTTAGAGCTCCTTGTTGATCTGCGCGATGATCGCCTGAGTATCGAGCGTCGCGAAGGCGTTCGCATCGATCACGTCGATCTTCTTATCGGGGAACGTCATCTTCACGACATCAAGCTTGAAGGCAACCTGGGGCGTAAGAAGCAGCAGGTCGGCATCCTTGCAGGCATCCTCGGAGCCAGAAACGGACGCAGCCTTGACATCCATCTCGAGACCGAGGTTATCGGCAGTCTCCTGCACCTTCTGGGCAAGAATCTGCGTCGACGTACCGGCAGCGCAAAGCAGTTTGACAGTCTTCATCAAGAGATCCTTTCTCTATTTTCCGAGCGCATCGAACATGAGGCGCTTGTACGCCTCTACGCCTGGTTGGTCAAAGGGGTTTACACCCAAAAGCTCCCCAGAAGCATAGCACGCGAACGCGAACCAGTAGAAGAGCATGCCCATATGCTCCTCGTCAAGACGATCGAGCTCGAGCGTAAAGCATGGCAGCATCCCGGCATGCGCCTCGCGGGTCGCCGTGAAGCTCGCCTTATTGATATCCCAGAAGTCCTTGCCGTCCAGGTAGCCAAAGGCATCCGCCACGTCGGTGCCGCCCAGCACGAGGCTGTCGCCCGTACCCGGTTCCAAGATATCAAGGAAGGTCTCGAAAAGGATGTGCGTACCGTCCTGCACGAACTGTCCCAGACTATGGAGTTCCTCGGAGCACTCTGCGGCAGCGGGGAATATGCCTCTGCCATCCTTTCCCTCGCTCTCGGCGAAGAGCTGCTCCCACCACTTTGAGAACCACCGGAAACGAGGCTCGAAAAAGCTCAGAAGCTCGACACGATACCCGCGGTCCCACAGCATGTTGCGAGCCGATGCATAGGCAAACGCTGAGTTCTCCCCACTGGCGCCGTACGAAGAAGCCGCTCCATGGTGCGGGCGCCGCAACGAGCGCGCGAATGTCCACGCCCGCAACCGCCATGGGCAGCAAGTGCACCTCGGTAAGTGCGGTATAACGACCTCCCACGTTGGTGGCGAAGGGCACGAAGGTGTACCCCTCGGCACGACAGAGGTCCTCGAGCGGCGAGCCGATCGTACCCGTGCAGACGATGCGGCGCGCGGCCTCCTCGCGGCCATAGCGCTCGACGAGGTACTGGCGGAGCAGGCGGAACGATGAGCCGGCTCGAGCGTCTCGAAGTTCTTGGCGATGCAATCGATCACCACATCATGCCCTCAAGCTCATCAAGCACGCGGTTGAGCTCCCAAGCCGAAAGCGTATTCCCCGCCCACACAAGCCGTGCTCCCTCGGGGGCAAGCGCAGCCTGCACGGAACGTGACCCGTTATTCGAGCCGCCTACGCCGATCACAACGAAGATGTCGGCCATGGAGCGAATCTGCTCCGCAAGCGCGCAGGTGCGGTCAAGGATGGCGTCGCTCGCCCATTCGTCGACGGAGAGCCAGCCGAGCGAATCCGCATAGCGGTCCTCGCCCGCCTGGCAGCGCGCCAACACGTCGGCATGCTCATCCATATAGCTAACAAGCTCGTCCTCAGCAACGAATGCCGAGGCAAAGCTCCTGTTCAACTTCAACATTGCAACTCCTTTTACCCCGACAGGAGGCCGCCACATCGTCCCCTGCTCGGGCAGTCCTCGCTCGCTCCGCTCGCTGCGGAACTCGCGATGGACGATATGGCGGCCTCCCCTTCTGCGCTGGGAACTTGCTGTCCAGCAAGATAAACCTGGCGTGCTGAGGGCACGGGGATATCTCACGGCGCAGTTCCGCAGCGCGAAGCGCGAGGACTGTTTGAGCACGGGAGATATCCCCGTGCCCTCAGTACCGAGTGGATTTAGCAACCGCAGGGATGCGCGGGGGCATCGTCGCGGAAGTGGCTGTTCTGCGACGAATCCTTCATGCACAGGTGCGGCACGGCGCGGTTGTACGCGTGCGGGAGCGCCAGGATGTTGGGGTTGCCGTCGGTGTACTTGCGCGTGGCATCGGCGATGGCCTCCTCGAAGGTCGGACGGGTCTTGAGGCCCATGGTACGGGCGATGCCCGGCTTCTGCGCGCCCACGATATACGTAGCAGAGAGATACTTCTCGGCAAGGTTTCCGCAGGTCATCATGCTGAAGCCATGGAACGGATGGAACGCACCGGCAAAGCGGTACTTACGGATGTACTCCTCGTTGGTGGCGAAGTACTCGCCGTACTTGATCATGTCGTCGAGCGTGTTCATCTTATCGGACTGCCACAGCTCCCACTGCTCGCGCAGGTACGGCCAGCGCTCGTCGTGGAACCACCCATCGCAGTAGCTCGCGATCACGAAGACGCAGTGATCGGAGAGGATGCGCTTATGGCGGATGACCTGGCGGAAACGGCCTGCATCATCTGGATGGGATTCGTGCCCATGCCGTCGCCATAGTGGAAGTTGGTGGCATGCCCATGACCACGATGTCGTATTTCTTCTCGGCCCAGTGCACATAGGTGCGCTTATCGGCAACCTTCCAGCTCACGGGCTGCATCTCGGCAGCGTAACCCGAGAAGATGGCGATCTGGCGGCTCCAGGTGTCGAGCACCGCGTCCACGCAGAAGAACTTCTTGCCCATCTTCTCTTCCATGAACATGCCCTGGCTGTCGAACTTGTCGCGCATGAGGCTATGGGTAGACACCGGCACGAAGTCGGGGCGGCTCATGACGCGCGGCACGTGGTGGGCACCGATAGAGCGCCAGTGGGTGATGCCCGTGGCGCAGTGCTTGTAACCGCCCGAGTAACCGCCATAGGGGTTGCCCTGGGTATGGCCGATAAGAATGGCGATGTCGGCATCGTAGACGTACTTGTTCATGATCACGTGGTCGCCCTGAGCGGTGTAGCCAGATCGACCAGATGGTCGTAGTCCTCGGAATCGTGGCTCGTGATCTGGCCGGTTGCCTCGAACTCGTTGTAGAGGTCGCTGCCCAGAATCTGCTTGGCCTCGGCAGTGGAGGTGCGGGGGTGCAGGCCGTTCGAGAAGAGGAGCAGCACGTCGTCGTGCTTCACGCCGTTCGCGAAGAGCTCATCGAGCACGCGCGGATGGCGACCTTGCGGTGCGCGGTGGGCTGGGTGCCGCCCTTCACGATATCGGGGATCACGATGACGACCTTCTTGCCCGGCCCCGCATAGGAAGCGAGCGGCTCCATGCCGATGGGGTTGCGGATGCTCTCGAGCGTTGCCGCGTAGAGGCTATCCCAATCCTGGGGCAGGCACTCGGGTCCTTGACGGTCTCGCCGGTGACGAAGACGTCGGTTGTATCGGGGAGCTCGGCCCCCATCATGCCGGTGCCCCATTCAAAGTCCAGATGCATGGTCATTCCTTTCTTACTGATGCGTCCAATGAGCTAGGCCTCTAGATACAGCTTGACGATTTCCGCATATTCCTCCGGGTAGAAGCCGATCTCGCCGGTGAAACGGGTGAGTGCGATGAGGCCGCCGTCGATCTCGGGGATGCCGGCGAGCATCTGAGCGTTATCGGCCTTGAGACCGCCGCCGTAGACCACGTCCACACCGGGAAGCGTCGCCTTGATGAGACGGGCCACCTTCTGGATATACGGGGCATCGGCGGGCGTCTTACCCGGCCCGATGCTCCACACCGGCTCGTACGCAACACGCACGCGAGAGAGATCGGCGCCCTCGAGGCCGCCCGTGAGCTGGGCGGTGAGCACCTCTTCCCACGAATCGACTTCCTCTTCGCGCTCTCCCATGCAGAAGAGCACCGTGAGGCCCGCTGCCTGAGCCGCAGCCACCTCGCGCGCGAGCACGCGATTCACCGCCGCTTCCACGGCATCGGGAGCAGCACCTGCCTCACCCATGATGGCGCGCAGGTTCATGCGCTCCTCGCAGTGGCCGATGAGCGCCCAGGTGCAGCCGAGCTGTGCCACGCGTTGCCCGTCCGCAGGGTCGTGAAGGCGCCGAAGTTTCCGCCCGGCGCCGTGTCCGCCGTATGGACGCCCTGGCAGCCCACGCCGAGCGGGCTTCCGGCAGCGCCGGCGACGGCACCGATGAGGTGCGCCTCGGGCAGGAAGGCGGCGAACTCCGCATCGGCATAGCGAAGAGCGACGTCTTTGATCGAGGATGTCACCGCTTCGCCCCATGCGGCGGGCTCCGCCAAACGGTTCACGCCGCCGTGCTCGGGCGTGATATCGAAGCGCTTGAGATTCAAAAAGATGTGTTTCATGCACACTCCTTCAGACGCGGGGGCAAAGACCAGGGTCCGCCCCCACCGGTCTTGCTACAGGAAGCTTACAAAGCTCGGCAATTCGCCCACGAGAGGGGCCGCCCACTCCTTGAATGCCGTGGTGACGCCGTTGCCCGCTTCGTTGATGAAGGCGTCGGGCAGGCAGCGCTCGATGAGGCGCACACGCTCCACGTCGATGAGGTTCGTCTCGATGGCGTATGCGTCGCCCGGCACGCGCTGGATACCGACCATCTTGCCGTCTCGCCGGAAAGCGCGGCGCGTACGGCGGCGCGACCGACTTCCTCCGCCTCGTCAACGTCAACTTGGCTGCGAAGCGCAACCGATGCGCGGCCGAGCAGGCCCGGCTTCTCCGAGCGGGCCTTGTAGCCGAGCTTCGCCACGATAAGGTTCGCAAGGTGCGACGACACATCACGAAGTACGTCTCGCGCTCGACCTCCATGATGGGGTCGACGATGGGGCTGCCCGCCGCGTCATGCAGGCCCTCGCTCGCCACGATGACGCCGCCGCGCTTGGTGTCGATCAAGCGCTGGCAGTCCGCGAGAAACGCCTCCTCGTCAAACGCGCGCTCCGGCATGTAGATGAGGTCGGGGCCGCCCTGACCGCAAGCATCGGCGAGCGAGCTCGCTGCCGCAACCCAACCGGCGGACCGGCCCATGACCTCAACCACCACGAGGTGGATGGGCATGCTGTGTACGTCCGCGCACACTTCGCCAACGCTTTGCGCCACATAGCGGGCGGCACTGCCGTAGCCCGGCGCGTGGTCGATCTCGGCGATGTCGTTGTCCATGGTCTTGGGCACGCCGATCACCTGAATGTCGCTCCCGCCTCGTCGATGGCCTCTTGGAGCAGCGCGCACGTATTCATGGTGCCGTTGCCGCCCGTGGGCATGACGATATCGATACCGTTCTTGATGAGGAGCTCCACCATGGCCGGATAGTGGCCGGCGAGCGCGTCGCGGCCCGTGCCGATGGCAGAGCCTGGCGCGTCGCGCAGGCGCACGAGCTCGCTATCGGGCATGCGCCAGATCGATGAGGGTGCCGTTCACGAGGCCAGAGGGGCCGCCATGCGCGCCGTAGATGTGCGCGATCTCGCCATGGAGCTTGCCTTCTGCACGATGCCATAGAGCGAGGCGTTGATGACCGCGGTCGGGCCTCCGCCGTGCATGACGAGGATGTTCTTGCCTGCCATAAGCTACCGACCTTCCTTCGCGTAGCGCTCCGCCATCTCGTCGAGCGTGGCGATCTTGACCAACGGCGCCTTGCCGTAGCTGCCGAATTGCACGATGAGCGTTCCGACGGCTCCTTGCGCCCGCCTCGATGGCGGCGACGAGCTTCTCCTGCGCCTCGTCGGCAACGGTGCCGTACATGACGAGGTCGTACACCGGCGGCAGGAAGGCGCGCGGTCGAACTGCTCGCGCTTCTCATCGAGCAGCTGCCACACACCTGCAAGCGAGCTCTCCTTGAGCTCGGGCTCGCGCTCAAAGAGCTCGCGCATGTTGCGCGTCACGGCGAGACGGATGTCCGTATCGACGTTGATCTTGTTGATACCGGCGGGGATGGCCTCCAGAAGCTCGGCGACAGGGATGCCGTGCGCCTCGCCGATCTGGCCTCCCAGCTCGTTGATCTCGCGCACGATGTACTGCGGCACCGTTGAGGAGCCGTGGCTCACGAGCGCGCAATCGAGGTCCTCGTGCGCCAGGCACTCGCGGATGGCGATGGGAATCTCGCGGCGCAGCTTGACGTTCTTGCCCTTGGAGCGCCGTGCATGGTGCCATAGGAGATGGCGAGCGCGTCAACGCCGGTGTCACGCACGAACTCCACCGCCGAGAGCGGGTTGGTATAGGTGGACGATGCCGCGAACACATGGTCCTCCACGCCGGCGAGCACGCCGAGCTCGCCCTCGACGGAGACGCCACGGGCGTGCGCGTACTTCACGACCTCGCGCGTGAGCTCCTTGTTCTCTTCAAACGGCAGCGAAGAGCCGTCGATCATGACCGACGTATAACCGCCCGCGATGGCAGCCTTCACGCTCTCCATGTCGCGCCCGTGGTCGAGGTGGAGCACCACGGGTACGGGCGAATGCTCGCCATAGAGCTTGACAGCGTCACCGATGTTCTTCGCGCCCGGATCTTGTCCTCGACGGTACCGTTCGCGAAGTCTGCCCGGCCCCCATGAAGGCGTTGGCGAGGTCCGCCCCCTGCAAGATCACGGGGCTGCGGAACATCTCGTGCACCTCGATGGCGGCCTTGGCCTGGCACACCGCGTTGACGTTGAACGCCCCCTGCGCGTAGCCATGGCGCCGGGCGGCGTCGAGAACGGGTTTGAGCGGAACGAGTGGCATAGAAATCAGGCTCCTTTGCATCCAGCCGGCGGCGCCGGCGCGTTTCAGTAGATATCCTCCCCATAAGCACCTCGCGTGCCATCGAGCACGTTCGTGAGGTGCAGGAGGCGGGCGCTCGAGGGCTTGCCGTCGATAAGCGAGAGAAGCTCATCGGCGCACGCCACACCGGCGTCGAAGTTGGGCAGGCGAACGCAGAGGTCGGGGTAGAAATTGCTCTCGCCGTTGTTGGCAAGCTCTGCCGTCAGAATTCCCCGCTCGCGGCAACGGTAGCGGATGGGCTCGGTCCACCCCGACCAGCTCGCGATGACCGCGTCGCCCCGCTCCAAGCCGCGCGTGGCTCGCGAAGCGCTCGGGCGAAGGTGGCGGTGAGCTCGTCGCCCTCGGGCGTAGCGCCTATCGAGTAGCGGAGGTCCCACGTATCGAGGTTATCCAGCGTGATGGGAACCGTAAGCTCAACAAGCTCGGTCTCGGGGCTGTTCTTCAGGCATCGGAAAGGCCCTCGACGCGCTGGCGCTCCTGGGGAGCGTCGATGTCGGGCACGATGTAGAGGAGCCGGCGCGGCGCCGGCGCGAGCACGCGCTCGGCAAGGAGCCGAGCACCGCCCCGGTAGTCGAAATCGACCGTGCTATACGCGCTCGCACGCTCGACACAGTCATAGGCAACGAACGGAACGCGCTCGCGCTCGATCACCTCGACGCTCTCCGCGCTGGGCCCAACATTATCCTTGCCGAGGAAGATGATTCCATCGACACGGCCCTCAAGATAGGCGATGAGATAGTCGCTCAATCCGCCCTTCTTGACCTTATTCGTGCACAGCAGCAAGTTATAGCCGATATCCTCGAGCCTGCTCTGGATACCGCGGATGGTCTGCGAGAAGCGCGGGACGGCGAGGTTCTTCTTGGCCACCACGCCCACGCACTGCGAGCGACGGGCGCGCAGGGTGCGCGCCGCGCTATTGGGCACATAGCTCAGCTCGCGCGCGGCCTTGAGCACGCGCTCGCGCGTCTCGGGAGCAATCTTTTGGCCTGGGGTGTCGTTGAGAACATACGAGACCGTCGCGTGGTGACACCGGCAGCGATGGCGATGTCCTTGAGCGTAACGCGCTTGCCCATGCACCCTCCCGAATCTCATGGCCGACGTATAAAACGAGCGAACGAGCAGCGCTATCGCGGTATCGTTCAACTTATACGTTTAAGTTACCACAAAAGCGCAGGAAACACGCGAGAATCACACCTTTCTTTCCGCTATACCGCTGAGCGGCGTAAACCGACCGTTTATAGAATATCCCCCCGCATGATTTAAGGTTCGTTTTAAGCACATCTACCTGCTGTTTAATGCGTCTGAAACGTTCTTTTGCGGGCTTTGGGCGCCAATCTTTTCCTGTTTTTCCCATCGCATCATGACTAATATTCTAGGTGAGTTCGGTCATTGCTCTACTTATACGTTTAAGTTGTGGTCATGAGCAGCCACGCCTTACCACGCTGAGAAAGGAGCCCTTCGACATGCAGGAAAAGAAGAAACCGATCTGGGCGAAGATACCAACGCCGTTTGGGTGCTCATCTCATTCGCCTGCGCGATCGCGTATGGCTCGTCGCCTCGAGCCAGCTGCCCGCCGTCTTCGCGCCGCCGGCCGAGGTGGGAGCCGCGTTTGTGAGCAAGCTCGAGAGCGGCATCTTGCTCGAGCACGTCTGGGCATCGCTGTCGCGCGTGCTCATCGCTTCGGGCTTGCGTTCATCACGTCCATCCCCGTCGCCTTCCTCATGGCATGGTACGACCCGATCCGCCACATCGTTGAGCCGTGGATCCAGTTCGTGCGCAACATCCCGCCCCTCGCCTACGTCTTCCTGCTCATCGCCTGGCTCGGCATTGGCAACGAGAGCAAGATCGCGGTCATTTTCATCGCGTCCTTCCTCGTTCAGGTGGTAACCATCTACCAGGGCATCAAGGGCGTCGACACCACGCTCATCAAGGCTGCCCGCGTGCTCGGCGCCAAGCAGACCGACATCTTCTTCAAGGTGACCATCCCCGCCACCACGCCCTTCATCCTCGTGGCGGCGCGCCTCGGTCTGTCCACCTCGCTCACCACGCTCATGGCCTCCGAAATCGTCGGCGGCGACCGCGGCCTCGGCATGATGATCCAGCAGGCCAGCGGTTACTACCAGATGGATACGGTGCTGCTCGGCATCATCATGCTCGGCATCATCGGCATCTGCTTTGAGAAGATCGTTCGATTCCTCGAAAGGAGGTTCACCGGATGGCAGGAAACGGTTCAGCAGTAAAGGTCCACATCGACCATGTGGTGAAGAAGTTCCAGACTCGCAAGGGTGAGATGGTGGCCCTGAACGGCGTCGACCTCGACATCCACGAGAATGAGTTCATCACCGTCGTGGGCCCCTCCGGCTGCGGCAAGTCCACGCTCTTGAACATCATCGGCGGCCTCGAGACGCCCACCGAGGGCCAGGTTACGGTCGACGGCAAGCCGGTGGATGGGCCGAGCCCGGAGCGCGGTATCGTCTTCCAGCAGTACGCGCTCTTTCCGTGGCTCACGGTTATCAAGAACGTCATGTTCGGCCTGAAGCTTCAGGGTAAATCGAAGGAAGAAGCCGAGGAGATCGCCCACCGCTATCTCAAGATGGTCGACCTTGAGGACTTCGCCAACCACTATCCGAAGGAGCTCTCGGGCGGCATGAAGCAGCGCGTGGCCATCGCGCGCGCCTATGCCACCAACCCCCAGGTGCTCCTTATGGACGAGCCCTTCGGCGCACTCGACGCGCAGACGCGCACCCAGCTTCAGCAGGAGCTCATCGAGACCTGGGAGAAGGAGCGCAAGACCTGCTTCTTCATCACCCACGACGTGGAAGAGGCCATCATCTTGGGTCAGCGCTGCGTGATCATGAGCGCGCGCCCGGGCCGCGTGAAGGACATCATCGACATCGATATCCCCTATCCGCGCGACCAGGCCACGAAGATGACGCCCCGCTTCCTCGAGCTCAAGAACGAGATCTGGAGCCAGGTCTACCAGGAGTACCTGTCGGTTCGTAAATAACGGGCGCCTCGGGCGGCCGCCTGAGGCGCCGCCCAGCTCTCAAGTGGGAAAGCGCACCGTCCCGCACGGTGCGAGGTTGAACAAGAGAAGGAGAAGATCATGTCCAACCTGAACGATATCAACATCACCCGTCGCAGCATGCTCGCCGGTCTCGGCGGACTCGGCCTTATGGCCGCCGGCCTCGCCGGCTGCAGCGGCAGCAACACGCCCGCTGGCAGCACCCAGGGCAGCGCCGCCACCGGCGGCTCGTCCTACGATCCGTGACGCTCCGCGTTGCCTTCATGCCCAACCTCGCTCCGCCGGCACGCTCTTCGCTGCCATCGACCAGGCTATTTCGATGAGGTAGGCATCACCGTCGAGACCGCTCAGTTCCAGGGCGGCCCGGCCGAGATCACGGCCATGCAGTCCGGCGACATCGACATCGCCAGATCGGGCACGGCGCGCACACGCTGTGCATCTCCGGCGACGCCGTTGTCTTCGCCTTCGACCAGCTCTCCCAGGCCGACGCGTCGTGGTCGACAAGACCAAGGTCCCCACGGCCGCTGACCTCAAGGGCAAGACCGTAGGCGTCTCCACCGGCACCTCCTCCGAGATCATCCTCGGCCTCGTGCTGCGTGACGCCGGCCTCACCGAAGACGACATCACCAAGGTTGAGATGGACGTCTCCGGCATGACCACGGCCTCATCTCCGGCCAGATCGACGCCGCCGCCACCTGGTCGCCCAACACCGTGACCATCCAGGAGCAGCTGGGCGACAACTACCTCGTCCTCGGCACCAACACCGACTACTCCGACGAGGTCGCCTTCCCCGGCAGCTACGTGTGCCTGCCCGAGTACGCCGACGAGAACGCGAGGTGCTCGCTCGCTTCGGTGCCGCCATCGCCAAGGGCCATGTGTATCGCGCTGAGCACATCGAGGACGTCGCCAAGCTCCTCGCTTCCGAGCTCGACCTTCCCGAGGAGACCCTCCTACAGTCCACGGGCGAGGGCGACTGGCAGGGCGCCGTCGACTGCCAGGCGACACCGACACCATTTTGGGCTACTACCAGCCCAGCAGCAGGTCTTCCTGAACAACGGCACCATCACCGTTTCACCTCTGCGTATAAGATAATTGTTGCAGTTCACCGATACAAACACATCCGAGTTGTACTTGTCATTGTCCTTGAACAGCCTTACCGCCACAAGCTCAGTTAAGTTTTCTTTCATATACTTCTCCTTTGCAATATTATTCCCCTTACCCTCCCGCACTGCCGTTGCTGTCACCACGCCTTGCAGTGACCCTGTGCCGCTTATTCCGGTTTTCCTTTACCGGCTTTAATTTGCGCTCGTCTTTTCCGAATAAACAGGAGAACAGCTCTCTATTCTCACCATATACTCGTCAGTAAGTATCTCGGCTGTGCGTACTGCCTTCCAGCCACGCTCGCTCTCTGGTTCAGAGGATCGTCACCGTAGCCCAGCTGCTTTACTATGTGCTGAAGACCGCCGCCGGCAACGTCCGTCACCGCATAAGCGTGCGCTCCTATAAC
>ENA-OQEN01000527-OQEN01000527.1-human-gut-metagenome-genome-assembly--contig:-NODE-527-length-16792-cov-2.075188_pt1 | contig 16792 bp, 21 predicted proteins | sample MGYA00242791_ERZ504627 | MGnify/ENA primary metagenome ERZ504627 (study PRJEB26092, sample SAMD00036316) | human gut metagenome | host: Homo sapiens | study: EMG produced TPA metagenomics assembly of... | reverse complement strand
CCACAAATGAATGATATACCACAGCCATGTAAATACACAGCCAGTAAACAATAACGTTTTATCAGGAGATGTACAGGACGAAACATCAGTCATCACAGCAAGTACTGTACTCACAGGAGATTTACAGTCATCAGGATCATTTGATATTCAGGGAACCATCAACGGAAATGTAATGTGTAACGGCAAGATTGTTGTTACAGGAACAGTCAACGGCAACACAAATTCATCAGAGTTTTTCGCTGATGTAGCTAAGGTTGAGGGTGAAATTGTTTCAACAGGAACTGTAAAGATAGGTGCAGGATCTGTTATCATCGGCAATATCTCAGCATCTTCAGCAGTTATTGCAGGAGCTGTAAAGGGCGATATAGATGTTCAGGGACCTGTTGTAGTAGATACTTCTGCAGTTATCATGGGTAATATCAAGTCACGTTCAGTACAGATTAACAACGGTGCCGTTATCGAGGGCTTCTGTTCTCAGACATACGCTGATATCGATGTTCAGGGACTTTTCGAGGGTAAATAAATATGAGTAGAATATTACTAAAATTAAGTGGTGAAGCACTTGCAGGTGATAAGCACCACGGCTTTGATGAGGCTACAGTCATTGAGGTTGCAAAACAGGTTAAACAGATTGTTGATAATGGTACACAGGTAGGTATTGTTATCGGTGGTGGAAACTTCTGGAGAGGCAGAACGAGTGAGACCATCGACCGCACAAAGGCTGACCAGATTGGTATGCTTGCTACAGTTATGAACTGCATTTATGTATCTGAGATTTTCAGATATGTCGGAATGAAGACAGCTGTTCTTACTCCGTTTGAGTGCGGCAACATGACAAAGCTTTTCTCTAAGGACAGAGCAAACAAGTATTTCGCACATGATATGGTTGTTTTCTTTGCAGGTGGTACAGGCCATCCTTATTTCTCAACAGATACAGCCACAGTGCTTCGTGCAATTGAGATTGAGGCAGATGGTATTTACCTTGCCAAAGCAATTGACGGAGTATATGACAGTGATCCAAAGACCAATCCTGCTGCAAAGAAGTATGATGAGCTTTCAATCGAAGAGGTTGTTGAGAAGAAGCTCGCAGTAGTTGACCTCACAGCGTCTATCATGTGCCTTGAGAACAAGATGCCTATGTATGTATTCGGACTCAATGAGGAAAACAGCATTGTAAATGCTCTTACAGGCAAATTTAACGGTACAAAGGTTACTGTATAGTAAATTGCATATAATGCATATCAGGAGGATAATATGGATTCAAGATTAAACCCTTTCCAGGATAAAATGGAAAAAACATTAAATAATCTCGAGGAAGAGTATGCAGCATCCGTGCAGGAAGAGCCAATCCACATATTCTTGACAAGCTTCGTGTAGATTATTACGCACACCTTCACCAATTCAGAGTGTAGCCAATGTAAGTGTTCCAGAGCCTAGAATGATTCAGATTCAGCCATGGGAGGCTTCTATGGTTAAGGAGATTGAGAAAGCAATAAACTGCTCTGACATCGGAATTAATCCTACAAACGACGGAAAGCTTATCAGACTTGTTTTCCCTGAGCTTACAGAGGAGAGACGTAAAGATCTTGCAAAGGACATCAAGAAAAAAGGCGAGGAAGCTAAGGTTGCTGTCCGCAATATCAGAAGGGATGCAATCGACAGCATCAAGAAGACCGGCAAAGAGGAAGGCATTTCAGAGGATGAGATTAAAGGCCTCGAGGATGACGCTCAAAAGCTTACCGACAAGTTTGTCGCAAAGGTTGACGCTGCGGTTGATGCAAAATGTAAAGAGATACTTACTGTATAGTATTTATATCACGTATACAAACAAGGGACATGTTATTCGTGTCCCTTATTTGCTTATTCCCGGTTTTACTGTTCACACTTAACTGTGTGACCAGCAAATAAATGATGCGTCATGATTGTAAATATATAATATGCATAAATGAAAGGAAATAAAATATGAGTACTCCGGAACATATAGCAATCATTCTGGACGGAAACGGCCGCTGGGCCAAAAGTAAGGGTATGCCAAGAAACTACGGTCATACAGTAGGAGCCAAAAATGTTGAGAATATATGTAAGGCTGCAAACGACCTCGGCGTTAAATATCTAACACTTTACGCCTTTTCCACTGAAAACTGGAACCGCCCTGAGTCTGAAGTCGCTGCACTAATGAAGCTTCTTGAAAGCTATCTTAAAAACTGCATAAAGACTGCCAATAAAAACAATATGCGTGTGCGCGTAATTGGTGAGATAAGCAGGCTTTCAGAGAATTTTTCAGGAGAAAATAAGAAACCTTGAAGAAGTTTCATCAGTAAATACAGGTCTTAACCTGACAATTGCAATTAATTACGGAAGCCGAGATGAGATGATACGTGCTGTAAAGCATATGATAGCTGACCATGATGATGGAAAGCTTTCAGCTGACGATATAGATGCAGATACCTTCTCATCATATCTTGACACAAGAGAGCTTCCGGATCCTGATTTACTCATCCGCACAAGTGGTGAGCAGCGCCTGTCAAACTACCTGCTCTGGCAGCTTGCATACGCTGAGTTTTATTTTACAGATGTTCCGTGGCCTGCATTTGATAAAAATGAACTCAAAAAGGCTATAGATGCATATAATAAAAGAGACCGTCGCTTTGGTGGATTAAAAGAAACGAACGACACGGAGGATAAATAATGTTTAAGACAAGACTGCTTAGTGGTATAGTTCTTGTAATTGCCGCTATATTTCTTATAGTAACAGGAAACGAGGTGCTTCTTTTTTCAACACTTCTGATTTCGTGTATAGGTATGTTTGAGCTTTTCAGGGTGTTTAAATTTGAAAAATCGCTCTTATCGGTTGTACCGTATATTGCTTTGATTTTATTTTACATCAACTTAAGGTGGAGCTTCATACCTGATGTAATGATGCTTTTCATGGGCTTTCTTATTGTACTGATGTTCGTGTATGTGCTGTCATACCCGAAATATGATGCAAAGCAGCTCATGGCAGCCTTTTTTGGTATGTTTTATGTAGGAACAATGCTTTCATATGTCTACCAGATACGTACACTCAACAACGGACTTTACCTTGCCTTCTTGGTATTTTTATGCTCTTGGGGCTGTGATACATGTGCCTACTGCGTCGGAGTGCTGATTGGAAAGCACAAAATGGCACCAAAGCTTTCACCAAAGAAGTCTATAGAGGGTGCAGTAGGTGGTGTACTCGGCAGTGCGCTTCTTACAGCATTATACTGCTTTATATTCAGAAATCATATGAATATAGACGGCACAGAGATTGCTATACTTGCTGTTATAGCTGCTGTTGCAGGCCTTATTTCAATGGTTGGAGATTTGTGTGCATCAGCCATAAAGCGTAATTATGATATCAAGGATTACGGACATCTGATACCCGGACATGGTGGTATTTTAGACCGCTTTGACAGCATGATTATCACAGCACCAATCATTTATTATCTGGCTAGCTTCTTTTTAAGTTAAAAAGTAACTTTTAAGAACCATTGAAAACAAAAAGCTAAGGTAACTATTCAGAACCACTGAGAAAAATATAAATCGAGGAATTATCATGAAAAAATATCAATACTTGGTTCAACCGGCTCTATCGGAACACAAACACTTGATGTGGTAAGAGAGCATGGCGATATGCAGGTTGTGGCACTTTCCTGTGGCAGAAATCTCTCCCTTATAGAGAAACAGGCAAGAGAATTCAAGCCACAGTTTGTCAGTGTAAGTGATGAAAACGATGCCAAAAAGCTTCGCACAAGCCTTGCGGATACAGACATCGAGATTGGTTATGGCATGGACGGTTTAATTAAATGTGCCACCATTGAGCCATGTGACATAGTTGTAACCGCAATTGTCGGTATGCTTGGAATACGCCCGACAATTGCCGCAATAAAGGAAAAAAAGACCATTGCACTTGCAAATAAGGAGACTCTCGTTACAGCGGGGCATATCATTATTCCACTTGCGAAGGAGTATGGTGTGTCCATTCTTCCGGTGGACAGTGAGCACAGTGCCATCTTCCAGTCACTGCAGGGAAATTCTATGAATCCGATTAAAAAAATTCTTCTGACAGCATCCGGAGGTCCGTTCAGAGGCAGAAAGCTCTCTGAGCTTGAAGGTATAAGGGTGGAGGACGCGCTAAAGCATCCTAACTGGTCAATGGGTCAAAAAATCACTATTGATTCATCAACCATGGTCAATAAGGGGCTTGAGGTAATTGAGGCAAAATGGCTTTTTGATGTCGATTTGTCGCAGATTCAGGTTGTAGTGCATCCTCAGAGTGTCATTCACTCGGCTGTTGAGTATGCGGATGGAGCAGTTATAGCACAGCTTGGTACTCCTGATATGCGTATACCTATACAGTATGCACTGTATTATCCAAGCAGACCTGCGCTTTCCGGTGACAGGCTTGATCTCTTTAAGCTTAAGGATCTGACCTTTGAGGCACCGGATCTTGATACCTTTAAAGGGCTTGCTCTCGCCATGAAGGCTGCAAGGGCAGGAGGCAATATTCCTACGGCCTTCAATGCTGCAAACGAGAGAGCGGTGGCACTGTTTTTGAATAGAAAGATTAAATATCTGGAAATAATCGATATAATCGAGGCATGTATGGAGAATGCATCATTTATTGAAAATCCTTCAGTGGATGAGATACTTGATACAGAGCAGTGCGCATATGACTATATCAGTAAAAGGTGGTAATTTTGAACATTATTAGTATTATTATTGCAATCATATTATTCAGCATCATAGTAATTTTTCACGAGCTCGGACATTTTTGGCTTGCTAAAGCAAATGGCATAAAGGTCAATGAATTTTGTCTGGGACTTGGACCGACTCTTTTTGGAGTGCAGCGTGGAGAGACAAAATACTCTATAAAGCTGCTTCCATTTGGCGGAGCCTGTATCATGGAGGGTGAGGATGAAAGCTCAGGTGATGACAGGGCATTCAACAACAAATCCGTGTGGGCGCGCATAAGCGTTGTTTTCGCAGGACCGTTTTTTAATTTTATCATGGCATTTATTTTTGCTCTCATTATCATCTGCTCTGTAGGCTATGACAGTCCAAAGCTTGCAGGTGTTATTGAGGGTTATGCGGCTGAGGAGGCCGGTATCAAGGCCGGTGATGAGATTGTAAAGCTGAACAATACGAATATACACTTTTACCGCGAGATAAGCCTCTACTCGATGCTTCACGAAGGTGAAACAGTTGATGTGACATACCTTAGGGATGGCAAAAAGCACACCACCACATTGAAGCCTAAATATGACGAGACAACAAAGAGGTATCTGTACGGCTTTAACGTGTCGGGAGAGCGTACAAAGCCCGGCTTGGGAAAGGCGCTGCTTTATAGCTGCTACGAGGTGAAATACAACATCTATACAACAATAGAGGGGCTTAAAATGCTCTGTACCGGGGCTGCCTCTGTAAATAACTTAAGCGGACCTGTCGGCATTGTAAAAAACATGGGAGACACCTATGAGCAGGCAGTTTCTATGTCCGGAGTATGGCTTGGCATATTAAATATGCTAAACTGGGGCGTGCTGATTTCTGCAAACCTCGGTGTGATGAACCTGCTGCCACTGCCGGCACTTGATGGTGGCAGACTTGTATTTTTGATAGTTGAAGCCATAAGAAGAAAGAGAGTAGACCCTGAGAAGGAGGGCTATGTGCATCTCGTTGGCATAGTGCTTTTACTTCTTCTGATGGTTGTTGTCATGTTCAATGATATCAGAAATCTAATAGTCTGATTTTATAACAGATTGGAGATATACACATGGAGACAAAAATAGTAAAAATCGGAAATAAAGTAATCGGTGGAGGAAACCCGATTCTCATACAGTCAATGACAAATACAAAGACTGAGAATGTAGCTGACACAGTTGCGCAGATAAACGCGCTGACAGACTTAGGCTGTGATATAATCCGATGTGCTGTGCCTACGATGGAGGCTGCAAGGGCACTTAAGGAGATTAAGAAACAAATCAGCATACCGCTTGTTGCGGATATACACTTTGATTACAAGCTTGCAATAGCTGCGATTGAAAACGGAGCCGACAAGATCCGAATCAATCCCGGCAACATAGGAAGCAATGAAAGAGTAAGGGCTGTGGTAGATGTAGCAAAGGAGAGAAATATCCCTATCCGCGTCGGTGTAAACAGTGGCTCTCTTGAAAAAGACCTGGTAGAGAAATATCATGGTGTGACAGCGAGGGACTTGTGAGAGTGCTCTGGACAAGGTAAAGCTCATAGAGGATATGGGTATGACAATCTTGTCATAAGCATTAAATCATCAGATGTCATGATGTGTGTTAAAGCACATGAGCTTATTTCAGATAAGACTACTCATCCGCTCCATGTGGGTATCACAGAGGCAGGCACAATAATAAGCGGCAATATAAAGTCAGCTATCGGACTTGGACTGATACTAAGCCAGGGCATAGGTGATACAATACGTGTATCTCTCACTGGAAGTCCTCTCGAGGAAATCAAGTCTGCCAAGCTCATTTTAAGAACTCTGGGTCTTAGAAAGGGTGGCATAGAGGTTGTTTCATGTCCTACCTGCGGCCGCACACAGATAGATCTTATCGGGCTTGCAAATCAGGTGGAGACAATGGTTTCAGGATATGACCTTGACATAAAGGTTGCTGTCATGGGCTGTGTGGTAAACGGACCGGGTGAAGCAAAGGAAGCAGATCTTGGCGTGGCCGGAGGAATCGGCGAGGGTCTTATCATAAAGCACGGTGAGGTATTTAAAAAGGTGCCTGAGAGCGAACTGTTGGGTGCATTAAAATATGAGCTTGACCATTGGGGTGAATAATTTTGACAAAAACATTTAAGGAAGTTTTCCCTACACTTAAGCTGGACAAGGATATGGAGAATCTGCTGGAGAATGCTGATGTCACCAGAATTTCCGTAAACCATGCAAGAGATTTTTACAAAATATATGTAAAAGCAAAACGCCTTATTTTCAAAAAAAATATCTGGAAGCTGGAGGAAAGCATAAAAAAACAGATATTTAAAAGTAAAGATATTACAGTAAAAATTATAGAGTCTTACGAGTTGTCTTCGCAGTACACACCGAAGACTCTTTTTGATGTCTATTTTGACAGTATCTTGACGAAATAAACAGTCACAGTGTGCTTTTGTACAATCTGCTGCGCACATCAAAGTGGAGCTTTACCGACGATACACATGTCACAGTCACACTTGAGGAGACAATAATCGCAAAGACCAGAGGCAATTCGGTCATAGAATTTCTTGAGAAGGTGTTCTGCGAGCGCTGTGGGATGGATTTTATCGTTAATCTGCAGTACGAAAAACCAAAAATCAGCAAATACCGTCAAAAATGCTGACAAGCAGATTGAGCAGGAGGTGCAAAATATTGTCGCCCGCACTAAATTGCCATGGCAAAAGATGACGATGATGAAGATTCTAAAGTGCTGTCGATGACGGTGCAATGTTCGTAAGAGGCAGTGAAAATACATCTGATACAAAAAAGAGTGGCACATCAGATTCTCCTAAAGCCTCAGATAAGAAGAATGAAGCGAAGACAGGCACTGATAAAAAGCCTGAGAAGAAGTTTGAAAAGAAGTTTGAGAAGAAGTTCGAGCGCAAGGGAGATTTCAGGCGTAAATATGATAATGACCCTGATATCGTATACGGAAGAAGCTTTGATGATGAGGAGATGGCTATTGAAAAGATTGACGGTCCTATCGGTGAGGTTACAATAAAGGGCAAGATTCTTACGGTTGAATCCCGCGAAATCAGAAACGAAAAGACAATCATTATGTTTGCGGTCACTGATTTTACAGACACCATCATGCTCAAGCTCTTTGCCAGAAATGATGACGTAGCAGATATTCTTGCATATATTGCCCCTGGCAACTTTGTTAAAGCAAAGGGAGTTGTGACTGTAGATAAATATGACAGTGATTTATCAATAAGTTCAATAGTCGGGCTTAAAAAAATACCTGACTTTACCTCAAAGAGGGAGGATACTGCTGCTGAAAAACGTGTTGAGCTTCACTGTCACACCAAGATGAGTGACATGGATGGCGTGTCTGACGTAAAGGATATTGTGAAGTGTGCCATGCGCTGGGGACACAAGGCCATTGCTATTACGGACCACGGTGATGTGCAGGCATTCCCTGACGCTAACCATACTGTGGATGACAAATTCAAGGTCATTTACGGTGTGGAAGCATATCTGGTCGATGATACAAAGGATATTGTGGAGAATGCAGCCGGTCAGTCGCTGGATGACAAGTACGTGGTATTTGATATAGAGACAACAGGCTTTTCTCCGGAAAAGAATAAAATCATAGAAATAGGTGCGGTGAAGGTCATCGGTGGCGAGATTGTAGACCGCTATTCCACATTTATAAACCTGAGGTACCTATTCCGTTCAGGATTGAAGAGCTCACCTCGATAAGGGATGACATGGTTATCACATCGCCAACAGTGGATGTCATACTGCCACAGTTTATGGAGTTTTGCAAGGACTGCATCATGGTCGCCCACAATGCTGACTTTGATATGAGCTTTATAAAGCGAAACTGCGCGCTGCTTGGCATGGAGTGTAATCCTACAATTGTGGACACGGTGCTCTTGCGAGAGTGCTTCTGCCACAGCTAAACAGATTTAAGCTGGATACAGTGGCCAAGGCTCTAAACATCTCGCTTGACCATCATCACAGAGCGGTGGATGATGCCGCATGTACCGCAGAGATATTTGTCAAATTCATAGAAAAGCTAAAGGACAGGGGCATATCAAGCTTAGATGAGGTAAATGCCCTGGCAAAATCATCTGTTGAGATGATAAGGAAGATGCCTACATACCATGCCATCATTCTTGCAACCTGTGACCAGGGGCGTACCAATCTCTACAGGCTTATCTCGCTGTCACACATCAAATATTATAATAAGAGACCGCGAATACCAAAATCAGAGTTTAACAAGTATCGTGATGGGCTTTTAATAGGCTCAGCCTGTGAGGCAGGAGAGCTTTACAGGGCCATTTTAAACGGAAGACCACAGGAGGAAATCACAAGACTTGTGAATTTCTATGATTACCTGGAGATACAGCCTCTTGGCAACAACGCATTTATGATACGTGACGAGGATTCCGATATTGCTTCAAACGATGACCTTATCGATATAAATAAGCGAATCGTAAAGCTTGGAGAGGAATTTGGAAAGCTGGTTGTTGCAACCTGTGACGTACATTTCTTAAATCCCGAGGACGAGATATACCGTCGTATTATCATGGCCGGTAAGGGCTTTAAGGATGCAGATGAGCAGGCTCCGCTTTACTTAAGGACCACAGAGGAAATGCTAAAGGAGTTTGAATATCTCGGAAGCAAAAAGGCTGAGGAGGTAGTCATCACCAATACCAATAAGATAGCAGACATGTGTGAGCGTATCTCACCGGTCAGACCTGATAAATGTCCGCCGGTTATCGAAAACTCTGACGGCATGCTTCGTGAAATCTGCTATAACAAGGCAAACAGGATGTATGGTGATCCGCTGCCGCCGATAGTTAAGGAGCGTCTTGACAGAGAGCTTAACTCTATTATTTCAAACGGCTATGCCGTAATGTACATCATCGCACAGAAGCTTGTGTGGAAATCAAATGAGGATGGTTACCTGGTTGGTTCGCGAGGCTCCGTAGGAAGCTCATTTGTCGCAACTATGTCAGGTATCACAGAGGTTAATCCGCTGCATGCACACTATTTGTGTACACACTGCAAATACAGTGATTTTGATTCACCAGAGGTACAGGCATTTTCAGGCGTGGTGGCTGTGATATGCCGGATAAGCTCTGTCCAAAGTGCGGCAGACCTTTAAGTAAGGAGGGCTTTGATATTCCGTTTGAGACCTTCCTCGGTTTCAAGGGAAACAAGGAGCCGGATATCGATTTGAACTTCTCCGGTGAGTACCAGTCAAAGGCACACAAATATACCGAGGTTATTTTCGGAGAGGGCCAGACCTTTAAAGCCGGAACCATAGGTACACTTGCTGACAAGACCGCATTTGGATACATTAAAAACTATTATGAGGAGCGCGGTGTCAGAAAACGGAACTGCGAGATAGACAGGATAGTGCAGGGCTGTGTCGGTGTGCGCCGTACTACGGGACAGCATCCGGGTGGTATAGTCGTGCTGCCGATGGGTGAGGAGATTAATACCTTTACTCCTGTACAGCATCCTGCGAATGATATGACCGTTGACATCACGACAACGCATTTTGACTACCATTCAATCGACCACAACCTGTTAAAGCTCGATATACTTGGACACGATGATCCTACCATGATTCGTATGCTGCAGGATCTGACAGGTGTTGACCCAACAAAGATTCCGCTCGACGACAAGGCTGTCATGTCACTGTTTCAGAACACCTCCGCTTTGGGCATAGAGCCTGAGGATATCGATGGATGTCCGCTTGGAGCTTTAGGTATACCGGAGTTTGGTACCGATTTTGCCATGGGCATGCTCCTTGATACAAAGCCAAAGGAGTTTTCTGACCTCATTCGTATCGCCGGATTATCACACGGTACCGACGTATGGCTTGGCAATGCACAGACTCTTATCGAGGAAGGCACAGCTACCATTTCAACCTGTATCTGTACCAGAGATGATATTATGACATATCTGATTTCCATGGGACTTGAATCTGAGGAAGCCTTCAACATCATGGAGAAGGTGCGAAAGGGCATTATTGCCAAGGGCAAATGCCCTCAGTGGCCACAGTGGAAGGAGGATATGAAGGCACACGGTGTGCCTGACTGGTATATCTGGTCATGCGAGAAAATCAAGTACATGTTCCCTAAGGCCCATGCTGCGGCATACGTTATGATGGCATGGAGAATCGCCTACTGTAAGGTTTTCTATCCGCTTGCATACTACGCAGCATACTTTTCAATCCGTGCCACAGGCTTTTCATATGAGCTTATGTGTCAGGGAAAGGACCGACTCGAAAACTACATGAAGGACTATAAGAAAAGAAAAGACACGCTGTCAAACAAGGAGCAGGATGTATTTAAGGACATGCGTATCGTACAGGAGATGTATGCCAGAGGCTTTGATTTCATGCCTCTTGATATATACAGGGCTCACCCTAACCGTTTCCAGATAATTGACGGTAAGCTCATGCCGGCCATAAACAGTATTGACGGACTGGGCGACAATGCCGCTATTTATATTTCGGAAGCGGCAAAGGACGGACCATTCCTCTCAAAGGACGATTTCAGGGAGAGAACTCATGTATCGCGAACAGCCGTAGACCTCATGTCAGATTTGGGACTGCTTGGTTCACTGCCGGAGTCAAACCAGCTTTCACTTTTCGATTTCGGAGCATAATCCGGCAGTTTGGCATAAAACATATACTTTAACAATAATAAAAATCCACTACCCATTGACAGACTCATAAATCTGTAAATAGGGTAGTGGATTTTGTGTATAATATGTATTGATTTTAAATATTAAATCTTATTTTAATTTTCTTCAATAAAATCTATCTGATACTCATCCATGTACTTGATACGTGCAAGTGAGTAAACCTCATAGCCCTGCTCGTTGATCTTTCTTCTACCAGGCTGGAATGACTTCTCAATAAGGATTCCTATACCGGCAACTGTAGCGTGAGCCATACGAAGAAGTCTGATGGCACCTGTAGCAGCCTCTCCGTCAGCCATGAAATCATCAATCAAAAGAATATTGTCATCCTCTGAGATTACATCGCGTGAGAGTGTAAGCTCATAGCTCTTCTCTGTTGTAAATGAAGTAACCTGTGTCTGATATAAATCATTATGTAATGTCTTTGAAGGCTGCTTCTTTAAAATAACAAGCGGTACATTCATCTTGGCTGCTGCCATAAGTGCAGGAGCAATTCCTGAGCTCTCTATTGTGACAACCTTTGTGATTCCCTTATCGGCAAAGTGATTTGCGAAATCCTCACCGATGTGCTCCATAAGCACCGGATCTACCTGATGGTTGATAAATTTGTTGACCTTTAAGATGTTTGTGCCAATTACCTGGCCATCCTTGAGAATTCGATCTTGCAGTTCTTTCATTTTGTTCACCTCATAAAAAATAAATTGTTATTATTATAGCACTATTCTTCGACAATATCACTATAAATTTTAGAATAAATTTCTTCAACCATATGATCGAGGAAGCTTTCCTCAAGCAGGCTGTATTTTTCAGTAATGACTGATGTGATAAGCTCAGCTCTTTTGTAGTATAAATCACCTGAGCAGGCATCTCCTTTTTCACCCGATGACGCTAAAGTCATAAGCTCGTCCCTATGAGTGACGGTCGCGTATTCCATGATTTCCTCTTCGAGGGAATTATTCCGGTCAATTTTTTTTGAAATGTCCTTTAGCTCCATAAATGACTTCATTCCTATGATAAAAAATATCAAGAAAACAAGCCCCATTACGATAGAAACCATGAGCTTGTTTACCGAGTCTAAAGCGGCAAGCTTTATAACTCCTGTATCAAGCAGCACAATAGCAATAAGCCCTATCGCACCGACTCCGGTGAAGCACTGTCCGGTTGCTTTTGTATCCTCGTATCGTTTTTGTTCATCAACGTATATTTTCATACGGCCTCCATATTGTTTAATTATAGTTATATGTTATAATGAAACGATGAAAATTACAATATTATGTGTAGGAAAAGTTAAAGAAAAATTTTACAGAGATGCGATTGCTGAGTACTCTAAGCGCCTAAGCCGTTACTGTAAGCTTGAAATCACTGAGGTTTCCGATGAAAAGACAAGCGAACAGGCCACGCAGACAGAGATAGACATCGTAAAAAATAAAGAAGGTGAGAGGCTTCTTAAAAATATAAAAGACGATGCATATGTATTTTGTCTGGCGATAGATGGAAAACAGCTTGATTCGGTTGAGCTGTCACAGAAGATGGATAAGCTTATGACAGGCGGCAAAAGTCATCTTGTTTTTGTAATAGGAGGCTCTCTGGGGCTGTCCGATGATGTATTGAAGTGCGCTGACTATAAGCTTTCATTTTCTAAAATGACATTTCCTCATCAGCTCATGCGCGTAATTTTACTGGAGCAGATTTACAGGTCGTTCGCATCAGCAATAATGAGCCGTACCACAAATAACCGGCATAATTCAGCCTAAATAAACATATGTTAATATATGAAGATGCAAAAAGTAACTGATTCGTTCGAGCTTCCAAAGGACATAGTGCTAGGGCTTCCAATTGTAACAGCATATGGTTATAATGAGTTGACTATAGAAAACCACAAGGGTATTCTGTCATTTTCGGACAAGGCCGTAACTGTAAGGGCAGCAGACAGTACCATAAAAATATCCGGCAGCCGCCTTGAAATCAAGGAATTTACAAAGGATTTAATAATAATAGCCGGTCATTTAAAGGGTGTTATATATGAGTATTAAAGCTTATGCAACAGTAAGGCTAACAGGCTGCAATATCAGGCGCTTCATAAATCTGTGCACGGCAAACCATATAAAAATATGGAACCTTAAATATGTAAGTCCAAAGGAATATGAGGCCTGCTGCAGTACAGAAGATATTTTTCTAATGAAGCCGCACCTGAAAAAGACGCATACAAGGCTTCTCGTGGTAAAAAGACAGGGATACTTTGCAATAAGAGCATTTCTATATAAAATACGTATTATTACGGCTGCAATTACCGGCGTTTTTGTATACATGCACTCATCTGCACAAGAATCTGGCACATTGTGCCTGAAGGAAACCGTTTCACGTATGATGAGTCGGTCATCTCACTTTTGGAGAGTGAAAATGTAACAATAGGCAGCCACAAGAGAGCAGATTACAGCCTCCTTGAAAAGAAGCTTGAGGAAAAATATCCCGATATCACGTGGTGCAGTATATACATAGAAAAAAATACCATGAAAATTGATATATCAGAGGGAATAAATTATAGGTAAATTATGACAAATTTTATTTTTATGTTATAATGAAAAATATTTTGATTGAAAGGCACATGAGCTAATGAGTTTAAATGAAGTATCTATAAAAATACCGGGCGAATATATACCAAACGTCTTTGGGCAGTTTGATGCATTCGCCAAGAAAATAGAGCGCACACTGCACGTAACGCTTGTCTTAAGAGATGATTCCTTAAAGATTATCGGAGCACAGGGGAATATTGATGGGGCAAAAGAGGTGTTCGAGCAGCTCATTGCGCTGGCTGAGAGGGGCAACGTCATTACAGAGCAGAACGTAAACTATGCACTTGCACTTTTAGAGGAGCATAGAGGCAGTGAGATTGTTGAGATTGACAAGGATATCATTTGTCACACAATAAATGGCAAGCCTGTAAAGCCAAAAACCATAGGCCAGAAGGAATATGTCGATGCAATCAGGAAAAAGATGATTGTGTTTGGCATGGGTCCTGCCGGAACAGGAAAGACCTATCTTCCATGGCAATGGCTATAACAGCTTTTAAAAATGAGCAGGTGGGCCGTATTATTCTGACACGCCCTGCGATTGAAGCAGGCGAGAAGCTTGGCTTTCTGCCGGGAGATCTGCAGAGCAAGATTGACCCATATTTGAGACCGTTGTACGATGCTCTTTATCAGATAATGGGAGCTGAGAGCTTTCAGCGCAACATGGAAAAGGGCCTTATTGAGGTGGCTCCTCTTGCATACATGAGAGGCCGTACACTTGACAATGCATTTATCATACTTGATGAGGCACAGAATACAACTCCTGCACAGATGAAGATGTTTCTTACACGAATCGGCTTTGGCTCAAAGGTTGTCGTGACAGGTGATGCGACACAAAGGATCTTGCACCGGGAGCAAAATCAGGGCTTGATGTGGCACTTAGGGTGCTTAAAAAAATAGATGATATAGGCATATGCAATCTGACAAGCAAGGATGTCGTGCGTCATCCGCTTGTACAAAAAATTGTTCAGGCTTATGATGATTATGAAAATAAGCAGACTGCAAAGACTGTAAGAAAGCAGAGGAAGAGCAATTGAGAAGGGTTGTATCACTAATATCAATTTTTATATCAATCTTAGCTCTTTCATTTGTGCTGTGTCTGCTTGGTGATGTATATCCGGATGAGTGGATATGCATGGGTTTTTAGATATCATATTTTATATGCTGCTTTTATTTGAGCTTGAGTACGAGCGGAACACACTGCAGCTGTCGAACAACTCAAGAACCGATTATCTTAGGTTTACGTTTGCGTTTATCATTTGCTCTATAGTGTGTATCATAAGCGGTTTTATGCCACTGTACAGCAGGCCGGTGATGATTTTTCCTATATTGCTTTGTCTGATTGGCAATGAGTTTCTGGCATTTATAAGCGGTACTTATTTTTGTATATTGCTTTCAATCACTGTATCCGGCGACTGCTTTGAGCTCGTATGTGAGCTGCTTCTTGTAATCACAGGTGCTATCCTTGCAAAGATGCTAAAGGAGGACAAGCTTCAGATATGTATATATCTGATCACAATCAGTATGAGCATTGTGACACCGGCATATTCTATTATATGTCAACAAAGGAGTTTTCTGTTTCCGTTATTATTGCCGGAGCTGTAAGCGGCATGATTGTTTCGCTTATCGGCATCATTTGTGCCAGGGTATTTAAGCCACTTAGCACTGATGAAACAAATGACAGGCTTATAGCAATAATAGAGGAGGATTTTCCTGCTGTAAAGCAGCTTAAAAAGAACAATTTCTCTGAATACAATCATGCAATTTCGTATCGACGATTGCCATAAAGGCTGCAAAGGCTGCAGGACTGGACACAGCGCTATGTGCAGCAGGAGGCTTTTATTACCGCATAGGGCAGTGGCAGAAGCATAAAAGCGTCATGGAAGGAGTGGAACAGGCATTAGCCATGCATTTTCCTGAAAAGCTGACCAATATACTCTATGAGTACTATGGCAAACTAAGACACCCACAGACCCCTGAATCCGCACTCATCCATATGGTCGATGCTTTAATAGTAAGGCTTGATCATATCAAAAACGATGTGGCAGACAGTGAATGGAATCACGAGATACTTATTATCCAGACATTAAATGAGCTGTCAAGCTCAGGAATGTATGATGAATCAGGGCTTTCCATGAATCACTTTTTAAAAATACGAGACTATCTTACAAAGGAGGAGCTGCTTAAATGAGTTTTTTTATCGAAAAAGAAGTAGAATGCAATTTTAATTTTGATTATGAAAAGGTCGCAGAAGCTGTTGTTTCTGCTTCACTTGAGCACGAGAGCTTTCCGTATGAGGCGGAGGTTAATTTGACACTGACAGACAATGAAGGGATACATGCCATCAATAAGGAGTACAGACAGATAGACAGGCCTACAGATGTACTGTCTTTTCCGATGCTTTCATATGAAACACCCGGAGATTTTTCTTTCCTTTCAGACGAGAATGAGGATGATTTCAATCCTGATACAGGAGAGGTCATGCTAGGCGACATAATCATATCCGTTGACAAGGTAAAGGAGCAGGCCGTAGAATACGGACACAGCGAAAAAAGAGAGTTTGCCTTTCTGATTACACACAGCATGCTTCATCTGTTCGGATATGACCACATGGAGCTGATGAGGCTGCCGTAATGGAAGAGCACCAGAGAAAAATACTTGACGCTTTAGGTATAACACGCTAATATTTAAGCTGGTTATCAATTGAAACAGAGGATTTATAAATGTCTAAAAAAAATAACGGGGCAAGCAATGCCTTAGTAACAGGGCTACCATACTTGCCGTAGCATCTATAATAAGCAGAATA
>ENA-OQEN01000526-OQEN01000526.1-human-gut-metagenome-genome-assembly--contig:-NODE-526-length-16793-cov-3.371235_pt1 | contig 16793 bp, 16 predicted proteins | sample MGYA00242791_ERZ504627 | MGnify/ENA primary metagenome ERZ504627 (study PRJEB26092, sample SAMD00036316) | human gut metagenome | host: Homo sapiens | study: EMG produced TPA metagenomics assembly of... | reverse complement strand
CGAATCAGCAGGCGGACATGACGCTTCTTTCTCCTCTTTCCGGTATCGTAAGCTATCGGAGGGCAGAAGCGGGCGAGTGGGCGACGGCAGGAGAGAAGCTGCTCACGGTCGTCGATACGAGTGAGCTGTATCTGGACTGTCAGGTCGCGGAGCAGGATGTCGGGATCCTGCAAGAGGGGATGAGCTTGGATGTGTCGATCGATTCGCTCGGGGAGTCGGTGAAGGGGACGATCCGCTATATCAGTCCGGCGATGGATGCGGATACGCATGCGTACAAGGTGCGTCTCGTACTTACAGATCCTGCAGCGCAGATCCGCGGCGGGATGTTTGGCCGGACGGAGGTGACGGCGATGCAGAAGAAGGATGTGCTCCTCCTTCCGAAGACGGCTGTCATCGATCACAATGGGAAGAAACTGGTCTATGTGGTGGATGACGATGGCCGTGCAGAAGAGGTGCCTGTCACGCTCGGCGTTTCCAATGATGAGATGGTGGAAATCCGGAGCGGTCTGGCAGCTGGCGAGAGGGCGGCTGTGACGAATCTGTCAAAGCTCAAAAATGGAATGGTCGTAGAGGTGAAGGACTAGGGACTAGGGATTAGTAGCTAGGGATTAGGGACTAGGAGTGACTAGTGACTGGGGTTCTCTGGTATCGTCATCCCGAGCGCAGCCCTCGATCTTTCTTGCACTCAGGTCAGGATCACATAAGCACTGCAGGGAAACGACGCCTTGGTGCTGCGTATTTCTCTTTTACACATCCTTTGTTTATCGGTCTGCAAGGAAGATTTCTCGGCAACGCTTTCAATGACGATACGGGGATCTGATGTCTCTTGATCTCCTAGTCCCTTCTGACCAATCCCTAATCCCTAGCTACCAGTCACTAGTCACTAGTCACTTAGTTCCCGTTTCCATCGTTATTTCCGGAGGCATGCATGAAGTCATTCAATCTGACCCGGTATTCCGTGACGCACCCGATCGGCATTTTTATGATCGTGCTGTTTTTCGTGGTGCTTGGGCTGTACAGCTATTGGCGCATCGGTGTGGAGCTGTATCCGAATATCAATGTGCCCTATGTCATCGTGTCGGTGCGCTATGATGGCGCGGATGCGGAGTCGGTGGAGCAGCAGATCACGAAACCTTTGGAGGATGCGCTGTCTTCGGTGTCGAATGTGAAGCACATCACGTCGAAGTCGCGCACGGGGCGTTCGGATGTGACGCTGGAGCTGAATTTCGATGCGGATGCGGATGCGGCGGCGATCGATGCTTCGGAGAAGGTGGACCGTATCCGCAGGAAGCTGCCGGATGATGCGGATGATCCTGTCGTAGAGAAGCGCGATATGGATGCGGCGCCGATCATCGATCTGGCGGTACTGTCGAGCCATTCGCTGGATGAGATGTATTCCATGGCGGATAATACTTTCACGAATGACTTCACGAAGCAGACGGTGTATCGGATGTGGAGCTTCACGGGGGACGAAGCAAGGAGATCGCGGTGAAGGTGGACCGCGACAAGCTCGCCTACTACGGCATCACGATGAATGATATCATTTCCACTTTGAAGAAGGAGAATAAGCTGGCTCCGGCGGGCTCGTCCTACACGGATACGCGCCAGACGCAGATCCGTCTCTCTGCGCAGTATGATACGGTGGAGGATATCCGTAAGATCCATCTCACCTGCGGAAATGGCGCGGTGATTCCGATCTCCGCAGTGGGCGAGGTCGTGCGTCAGGACCAGAGGGTGTCGCGCTTTGCGCGCATCAATGGACAGGATGCCATCGGGATCTCTATCTATAAGAACAGCAATGCCAATCTCGTCTCGACGGCAGATGGTGTGATGAAGGTCTTGGAGAATATGCGGGCGGAGTATCCGGACTATCAGTTCGTCGTAGTGAATGATTCGGCGGACTACGTGCGCACGGCGCTCCATAATACGCTTTCGACGCTCATCGAAGGGCTCATCACGACGGGGCTCGTGCTCTTCTTCTTCCTGCGTGGATGGCGGTCGACGGCGTCTGTCATCATCGCTATCCCGACGTCGCTCATTTCCACGTTCTTCGTCATGTACATGGCAGGCTTTTCCTTCAATATGATGTCGCTCATGGGGATGACGCTCTGTGTAGGGATCCTTGTCGATGACTCGATCGTTGTTTTGGAGAATATCCACCGACATCTGGCCAAGGGGGAGGACGCAAAGGAGGCGGCGGTAACGGGGCGTATGGAGATTGGCATGGCCGCCATTGCGATCACGCTCTGCGATGTGGTGGTTTTCCTCCCGATCGCTTTCATGTCGAGCATGACGGGGCAGTTTTTCAAGCAGTTCGGTCTCACGATCGTTTTTGCTTCTCTCTTTTCCTTGTTCATCTCCTTCACGCTGACACCGATGCTGGCATCGAAATTTTTCAAGAACGGCGTGCATGTCCCGGATACGAAGCTCTGGCGCACGGTAGAGAAGATCGAGCAGAGGATGGAGGATGCATACGGAGAGGCCATCGCCTGGAGCTTTAGGCATAAGAAGAAGCTCTTCGGCGGTGTCGCCATCGCATTCTTCCTTTTCATGGCGATGGTGCCGCTCGGCTGGATCGGGATGGAGTACATGCCGCGCACGGATGAGAGCGGCTTCAATGTGAAGATCCAGCTCCCGACGGATGCGTCTGTCGAGCGCACGGATGCTGTCACGACTAAGCTCGAGAGCTACCTTGCCGAGGTGCCTGAGGTGAAGTCCTACATGGCGATGGTCGGCGGGGGCAGCGGGGTGAATTCCGGCCGTATCCGCGTCTCTCTTGTCGATCGGCAGGATCGCAGCCGTGATATCTGGTCTATCACAAACGAGATGCGCGCATGGATCGATGACAATATCACAGACGGCGATGTCCGCATCAAGGAGGATCAGGCATCTGTTTCCGGTACTGCCGGCGGCGGTCTGGGAAATGGTGGGGGCGCCTTCCGCCTGGAGCTGCGCGGCAATGACATGGCTGATCTTATCCGTGCCTCCGAGATGGCGCAGCAAATGCTGAAGAGCGGCGCCTATGGCGTGACGGATGTCAGCTGTACATATCAGGAGGGGCTGCCGGAGATCTCCCTCATCCCTGACCGTGAGAAATTGAAGCACTATGCGTCACGGTCGGCTCTCTCTATGACACGCTGTCGTCCGCGATCAGCGGCGCAGGCGCAGGCGTCCTGCCGAATGATCCGCAAAATAACGGCAATGACACGGATATCAATGTTTATTTCAAGGGCGGAGAGTCGTACAGGATAAGTGACCTGGCGGCGATCCCGATCAAAGGGCAGACGGGCATTGTCCGCATGTCTGATGTGGCAGAGCTCAGGGATGAGACGGGACCGATCACTATCCTGCGTACGGACAAGCAGCGCGCTATCATCATCGGCGCGAATCCCGGCGAGCAGGATCTGAACGGGCTCATCCAGCGTTTCACGAAGGATCTCAATCAGACGGGGCTTCCGAAATCGGTGAATTTCCGCTTCTCCGGACAGGCTGACAGTATGCGTGAAAGCTTCATAGAGCTTTTGTCGGCACTTCTCATGGGGATGCTCCTCGTGTACATGATCCTCTCCGTCCTCTATGAATCGGTGAAGACCTCTTTCATCCGCATGTTCTCGCTGCCTTTCGGTCTGATCGGCTCACTTCTCTTCCTCTTCCTCATGAATGATACCATCAATATTTATTCCATGATCGGGATCATCGTCATGGATGGCGTGGTCGCGAAGAATGGCACGCTGCTCCTTGACTATACGCTGACGCTCATGCATCAGCACGGCATGGCGGCGAAAGAGGCTGTCATAGCGGCCGGCCGTGCGCGTCTGCGCCCGATCTTCATGACGACCTTCACCATGATCGTCGGCATGCTCCCGACAGCCCTCGCACTGACGGCTGGCTCGGAGACACGAAGCTCTATGGCTTGGGTCATCATCGGCGGCCTCATCACCTCGACACTTTTCACGCTCCTCGTCATCCCGATGATCTTCCTTTTCTTCCAGAGGGAGAAGTGACTAGTGACTAGTGACTAGTGACTGGTGACTGGTGACTAGGAATTAGTAGCTAGGGATGAGTGGCTAGGGATTAGGTTTGCGATACGAGAAAACCGCTAATTTCAAATCTCCGCGGCGCTTCTATATTTTTATGCGCCGCACCACCATTTCTCATTTCTAATTTCTAATTTCTCATTCAAGTGAGGCTTTCATCCCCAATCAAGGGCGACCCGCCCCTTGGGCTAACCCTGAACCCACCCCCCTTTTTGTGGTACAATATGACCAGAAGAATGACACGATCATGATGAGGAGGTGTTTCTATGAGATCATGGAAGAAACGCAGTATCTCTGCGGCTCTGGCGCTCACTTGTGTGGCGGCGCCCATGGCGTATCCGATGACAGCGTATGCGGCGTCGACGGCGGAGAAGATCCTGTATGGCGCGGCGGCGATGGTTTTCATTTCCAGCTACTACTCCAAAATGGACGATGAGAGCCAGCTGCAGCTGCTGGATCAGTGCCAGCAGGAGACGGGCGTCTATGACTCGGCGGAAGCGGATAACCGTGTACAGACCGTGTACCAGAATCTGAAGGATACGGGGCATGTGCTGCGTGATTACAAGGTCTACGTGTCGCCGAGCGAGGACATCAATGCGTTTGCCAGCTTGGGCGGTGTGCTCTGCGTGAATAAGGGAACGCTCGATCAGATGGATGATGATGAGCTGGCCTACGTCATGGCGCATGAGATCGCTCACGGCGAGAAGCGACACAGCGTGAGCGGCCTCAAGAAGCGCGTGGGGCTGGTGACGGCGCTGAATATTTATCTCGGAGACGCCTCGTATGGCGAGTACCTTCTGGGAAATATCGCGGCGAACTATGTGTCGAATGCGGTCTTTACCAAGGATCAGGAAAAGCAGGCGGATGACTGGGGCTTCCAGTACCTTGTCGAAGCGGGCTATAATCCGGGAGGCGGCGCGGCGTCCATGGAAGTGCTGCGCGCGAAATACGGCGAGAGCTCGCGTCAGGCATCAAGGCGTCCTTGCTCCGGGCAATCACCCCAAGACCAGTGACCGCATCCATAAGAATCTCAAATGGATGAATGCGTACTCCGGCAAGCATGTCGAGGTCAAGGATGACTGGATCGTGGTGAATGGGGAGAAAGCCTTCTCACCCGCCCAGGACAATGCGTACAGCCAGAAGGAGCGTCTCTATCTCACCGCGGGCAAGCTCGTGAAGCTCTATCACGCAGGGCATGTCCCCGATGCTGTTCTCGAGGGAGATCGGATCTGCTGCGGAAATACGGTCATTTACGAGCTGTCCTCCGAAGAGGATGGCAGAGCCTATACCGAGGCGCTGAATCAGGGGATCCGGAAGGATCGCGGTGAACGTGTCGTCAGTGATTTTGATATCGATAAAAGGGGGAAGAATGACGCCGGGAACTAGTGGCTAGGGATTAGTGACTAGGGATTAGTAGCTAGGGATTAGGGATTAGGAGTGACTAGTGACTGGTGACTAGGGACTAGGGATTAGACTAGTAGACTTGGAGACATCAGACTCTTGCGTTGTCATTTCGAGCATAGTGAGAAATCTTTCTTGCAGACCGATAAACGATGGATGTGCGAAAGCAGAGATGAGATACCTCAAGTGACTAATGCTGTTAAGTTAAGGAAATTGTTAGCGCCGTAATGACTTGCTTCCCCCTTCGGGGGAAGTGCCGAAGGCAATAGGGGCATGCCAGCGGTCATCGAACAATGTTGGATATACCGTAGTGCTGCCCCTCAGCCTCCGGGCAGCTCCCCCGATGGGGAGCCAAGAATGTTCTGCCGCTTAACTTAATAGCATTGCTCAAGTGACTGGTGACTTGAATACTGCCCTTCGGGCATCGCCCTATATATACTCGCGGCGAAGCCGCCACCTTCATTCCTAGTTCCTAATTCCTAATTTAAGCAAAGCTTTCATCCACAATCAGTGGGCGGCATGCCCCCTCGAGGCTAACCCTGAACCTTGCACCTTTATTTTCAAAGGACGATTTCCATGAAAAAATTACTATCCATTTTGCTTCTGTTGCTTATTGTTTGCGGCTGCGGGCTGGGCGCGCTCATCTGGGTGACACCGCCGCCGCCCACACCGCCGATGATCGCGCCGCCGCCTCCTTCGAAGCAGTCTCGGCTGCGCTGATCGATGGGAATACGGGCGAGGTGCTGGCGGATAAGGAAGGGAGTCTCCGTATCTATCCGGCAAGTACGACGAAGATTCTGACCTGTATCATTGCGCTCGAAGAGGGCAAGGCGAAGCTCACCCAGAATGCGGTGATCTCTCCGCGCGCGATGGCGCAGGATGGCACGAACATCGGTCTTAGGCCGGATATGCCGCTCTCGCTTCACCAGTTGCTGTATGGGATGATGCTGATCTCCGGGAATGATGCGGCTGTGTCTGTCGCAGAGACGGTGGGCGGTTCGTATGGTCGTTTCATCGAGATGATGAATGAAAAGGCAGCTTCTATCGGTGTGCATGATTCCCATTTCGCAAATCCGAATGGCCTTACGGATCCGAACCACTATACGACGGCCTATGATATGGCGAAGATCGCGGCGTATGCGATGAAGAATCCTGATTTCCGTGACATCGTGAAGCGTCCTGTGTATCCGATGACGTATCGGAATGGGGTCTATCGCAATGTGGAAAACCGCAATGAATTTCTGACGAGTCACTATGAGGGGGCGAATGGCGTGAAGACGGGCATGACGGAAGCAGCGGGCGATTGTCTCGTTGCTTCCGCGGAGCGCGATGGCCGTCTCATGATCGTGGCACTCTACGATGATACGGATCGCTGGAAGGAAGCCCGGACATGGCTGGACTATGGCTTTGCGGAAGCGGAGAAGAAGGCAGAGTATGAAAGAAAGCTCGCTCAAGAGCCGAAGGTGTACAAGCTGGTGAACCAGCTCTTAGGGAGGGAGCCTCGTGACTAGGAGAAGGAAATCGCCGTTTCTGGTGCGGCTTTTCCCGCACAGCCCGTTCCTGCGTGTCCTTTTCGTCATCGTGGTTCTTCTCTCGCTCTACATCGTCTTGCACAGCGGGTATCATTTCTATCAGATCCGCCAGCAGGAGACGCTGCTTTTGGAGGAGAAGGAGAGGCTGTCCAAGGAGAAGGCGGAGCTCGCAAAGAAGCGTGAGGATCTCAAGGATGACGGACAGCTTGAAAAGAAGGCTCGTCAGGAGCTCGGTCTTGTGAAGCCCGGAGAAGTGCCTTATGTGAGATGAGGTTGGTGACTAGTAGCTAGTGACTAGTGACTGGTAGCTAGGGAAACGCTGATTCAATCTGACAACGATTGAATCAGTGTTTCCCTAGTCACCTCTCATCGCTCTTCAATCTTCTTGCTATTCCTTAAAAAATCACGTATAATTTAATTCGTATTTATATCGCAGGCATTGGGGAGGCGGATGCCGTTTCCCAGAGAGGATTTTGTTGTTAGATGGCTTTAGAAGTCGGAAGTATCGTGGAAGGTACCGTTTCAGGGATTGCGAAATTTGGTGCGTTTGTGGAGCTGCCGGAAAACAAGGTGGGTCTGGTTCATATTTCAGAAGTCGCCAATGAATACGTGAGCGATGTGGCTCAGTATCTCAAGGTGAAGGATACGGTGAAGGTGAAGATCATCTCCATCGATGCGAAGGGCAAGATCGCGCTTTCTGTCAAGCAGGCGCAGCCGAAGACGGAAGAAAAGAAGGAGGCCCGTTTCCCGAAGAAGGAAGGAAGCGAGCATCGTTTCCAGAAAAAAGAAGGCTTCGAGGGAAGAGCTCCTCTGCATGAAGCAGCGCGTATGACCGAGCGCCGTCCGTTTGCCGGCGGTTATCGTTCGCAGCGCCATGAAGCCCCTGCTTCTTTTGAAGACAAGCTGAACCGTTTCCTGAAGGACAGCGATGAACGGCTTCTGGATCTGAAGAGAAATGTAGAATCCAAACGGGGCGGTCGCGGCGGCCGCCATTCTGACTGAGTATGAGAGGAGATGTAACGGGATGAGTTATGTCTCCTTTTGTTATGTGTTTTAGGGATGATGTATGCGGATTCTGTTGATGAATTTGCGTGACAATTAGGGAAACGCTGATTAAATCGCAGAGTCGGATTTCATATAGATTTTTATACATAGCTTCGTCATCATCTTCCTTAAATAGCTCGCTATTCGCGTTAGATGATTCCTCGCTCTGTATAAAAATCCAAGAATGAAATCTGACAACGATTGAATCAGTGTTTCCCTAGAAATGAGAATTTATAAATGAGAAATGGGGGTACGGCGCATCAAAATAGAAAGCGTCGTAAGTTTTATCAAAGGGATAGGTATGCTTGCACTGGCAGCATAGGATGAGAAGCTATTCTTTTATCACTTTATATGAAACTCGCGGCGCTTCTACTTTTGCGCCGCACCACCATTTCTAATTTCTCATTCTTGTGAAAACGATAGAATGATGAATGGAATATAGCGTATCACACGATATGCCCACAAGGAGGCTCTTATGCGCGCGATCATTGATATCGGAACGAATTCGGTCCGTCTTTTGATGGCAGAGAAGGATGAGAAGGGGGAGTGGAAGATCCTCAGGAAAGAACTTCGCAGCACCAGGCTGGGGGAAGGCATGACAGATAAGGCGACCATCGGTCAGGGAGCGAAGGAAAGGACGCTCTCTGCTGTGGGGGAATTTACCGCCATGGCCAAGCTCGAAGGGGCGAAGGATATCTTCGCTTATGGTACGTCCATCATGCGCGATGCGTCGAATGGGGAGGAATTCGCTGATGAAGTGACGGCAGCCTTCGGCGTGCTGTCCGCATTCTTTCGGGGAAGGAGGAAGCGTACTATAGCTACATAGGCGCGGCCGGGACGTCCGGCGTCATCACATCCGTCGTCGATATCGGCGGCGGCTCGACAGAGATCTGCGTGGGATTCGGCACCGATGTCGGAGCGCGCCACAGCTTCCGCCTCGGGTGCGTGCGCTGCTCGAAGCAGTTCGATACCACCACGCCAGAGGCCGCGGTGAGCTGAAGAAGCATTGCTTCACGCTTTTCCGTGAGACGGATCTCATGGAGTCTATGCGGAATGTCAAGCGCTGGATCGGTGTCGGCGGGACTGTCACCTCACTGGCTTCGATGCTGCAGGAGCTCGAAGTGTATGATTCGTCGAAGGTGCAGGACTACGTGATCCATCCCGAGGATGTGTCGGAGATCCTCGAAAAATTATCCAAATGTCCTATGATGACAAGTGCCATATGAAAGGCCTCCTGCCGTCTCGCGCCGATATCATCGTGGCGGGCGTCGTCATCCTAGACAGCCTCATGGAGTACTTTGCTCTCTCGGAGATCACGGTGAGCGACCGCGATCTCTCCGAAGTCTGCTCGATGCAGATGTCATCTCACCGACGGAAAAGTAAGGGTTGGTGACAGGTAGCTGGTGACTAGTGACTAGTGACTAGTGACTAGTGACTGGTGACTGGGGACTGGTGACTGGGGACTAGTGACTGGTGACTGGGGATTAGACTAGGAGACTGGGAGACTTGGAGACATCAGACTCTTGCGTTGCCATTTCGAGCATAGCGAGAAATCTTTCTTGCAGACCGATAAACGATGGATGTGCGAAAGCAGGGATGAGATACCTCAAGTGACTGGTGACTTGAATGCTGCTTTCGGGCATCGCCCTATACATATTCGCGGCGCAGCCGCCACCTTTATTCCTAATCCCTAATCCCTAATCCCTAGCTACTAGTTCCAAGTCCCTATTTTCCCAGGAGCGAACTATGAAAAACAATCATCTCCTTTTATCGCGAAGATCCTCTCCTTTGCGAGGGAAAAGAAATTATGGCAGAGAGGGGAGCGGATCCTCGCGGCGGTGTCCGGCGGGCCGGATTCGCTCGGGCTCCTGCTCTTTCTGCATGACATCGCAGAGCAGGAAGGGCTCTCTGTCGGCTGCTGTCTCGTGCAGCATCATTTGCGCGAGGAGGCCGAAGAAGAGGCACGGTATGTGGAGCGCATCTGTGAGCAGCTTGGGATCCCCTTCTTTCGCAGGGATGTCTATGTCGAGGAGAAAAGACGCTTAGGCGGCGGCTCCGTCGAGACGGTGGCGCGAACGCTCCGCTATGAGGCGCTCAGGGAGGTGCGGAGGGAAGCGGGGTATACCGTGATCGCACTCGCGCATCATGCAGACGATCAGGCCGAGACTATCCTTTTTCATCTGCTGCGCGGGAGCGGCGTGCGCGGTCTGTCGGGCATGGCGCCAAAGCATGAGGAGCTGATCCGTCCCTTCCTCACGGTCACGAAGAAAGAGATCGAAGATTTCCTCACTGCCTTTCCGTATGCGCCCTGCCATGATGCCACGAATGATGAACTGGATGCGACGCGAAACCGCATTCGTCACCAGCTTCTCCCCGAGATGCTTTCCTATAATCCCAATCTGGTAGAGACGCTCCGGCATACGGCGGATATCCTTCGAGGCGAGGATGCTTGGATGGAGGAGACAGCAGAGGCCTGGCTCACTTCTCACGGGAAAGAGGGGAGCTCGAGAAGGACGCCTTCCGCGCGCTTCCTCTCGCGATGCGGCGGCGTGTCCTCCGGCGGATGCTTATGCACATGGGAGAGGGATCCTCTGATTTTGAAAGCCTTTCGCGTCTCGCTCTTCTCGCAGAGACGGCGAGACGGGGAAGCTCACTTCGACGGCGCATGTGGTGATGGAGATCGGCCGGCGCTGTCTCTATTTCTACAAAGGCAATACCAAAAAGCAGGAGGAGAACGGTCTTTTCCTTCTCGCAAAGCATTTTTTTGAAAAGTTCACTCAAAAAAGATGTGGATAAACAGCAAGAGATGGCTATAATAAGTGGCAAGGACCGCGCAGACACGCTCTGGCACATGGAGACCGTGCGACTTGGAAAGCTGCCGGAGCATCCGGCTCGTAACCAATACCTGCTGGATGCTGAAAAGGTGGGGGAGGTCAGGCTTCGTATGCCAAGACCGGGCGATCGCATGGCGGTGCTGGGGATGGACGGGACGAAGTCTATCAAGCGCATCCTGCAGGACGCCGGCATCCCCGCCGCCCTCCGACCGTATTGGCCCGTTGTGCTGATGAAAAAGAGATCTACTGGACCTGTCTCCTCCGCGGCAGTCGATACGGCCGTGTGACGAAGGAGACCAAAGAGTACCTGCTGCTGACGATCTGGTTTGGCGGAAATGAGTGACTGGTGACTAGGGATTAGGGAGTGACTAGTGACTGGTGACTGAAATGCTACTTTCGGGCATCGCCCTATTTATACTCCTCGGCGCTTCCATATTTTTATGCGCCGCACCACCATTTCGCATTTCTCATTTCTAATTTCTCATTCCAGCGAAACTTTCGCACGCAATCAAAGGGCGATACGCCCCATGGAATTATACTTTTTACTTCACATTTCATTGACAGGAGAATATCATGGAAAATTTATCGAAAGACATCAAAACCGTACTTGTGACGAAAGAGCAGATCGCAGCGAAAGTGAAAGAGCTCGGCGCTCAGATCACAAAGGACTACGAAGGAAAGGATGTCGTACTTGTCGGCATTCTGAAAGGGGCGATGCCTTTCCTCTGCGACCTGATGCGCTCGATCGATCTGCCGGTCACTCTCGATACCATGTGCGTGTCGAGCTATGGCAACAGCACCGTATCGAGCGGGCATGTCAAGATCAAGAAGGATCTTGACAAGGACATCCGCGGTAAGCATGTCATCGTGGTCGAGGATATCATCGACACCGGCATCACCATGTCCCACCTCGTGCCGCTCCTGAAGGAGAGAGGCGCGGCTTCGGTGGAGCTTGCCATCTGTCTCAATAAGAAGGAACGCCGCGAAGCGGATGTATATGTGAAGTATGTCGGTTTTGAAATTCCGGATGAATTTATCGTCGGCTATGGCTGTGACTATGCAGAAAAATACAGAAACCTCCCTGACGTCTGCGTGCTGGATCATAAAGTCTATACGAAGGCGTGACTGGTGACTGGTAGCTAGGGATTAGTGGCTAGGGATTAGGGATTGGGGATTAGGATTCCCAAGTGACAGGTGACTTGAATACTACTTTCGGGTATCGCCGTTTACAAGAATCGGCGCTCGGGGGGTGCCGTAAATCGCCTGCTAGAGACGCATTTTTCCACTCTCTTTCATACCGCCAGTGCCCTATCCGCCCCTTCGGGGCACCTTCCCCTCGAGGGGAAGGCTATTTATATCAAACAGCGGAGCCGCCACTGCACCCCTGAACCTTGAACCTTCTTTTCTTTGTTGCCTTTCCATATACTTATATGCTAAAATTAGATATTATTCAGAACTATCAATCTATGGGGTGAAAAAACCTATTGAATGGGTCGTTTATATTTCACAGGAAATATAGAGAAGGAGGAAAATATTGAATAAATTTGTAAAGAATGTGGCCCTCTATGTGCTTCTGATCATTATAGCGGTCTCCATATTCAATACCTTTGTTCATCCTCAGGAAAAACACTCGGAAATCACCTACAGCGATTTCATTTCGCAGGTCGAGAAGAAGAATGTCGACTCCGTGACGATGACGAACAATTCCATCAGCGGTAAGCTGAAGGACGGCAGTGAATTCGCTACCTATGCACCGGACAATGACGCGCAGCTTCTGCCGAAGCTTTCGGAGGGGGGCGTCATCATCACTGCAAAACCGCCGGAACAGCCGTCCTGGTGGATGAATCTGCTCTCTTCTCTGCTTCCGATCATCATTCTGGTCGGCGTGTGGTTCTGGATCATGAACCAGACACAGGGCGGCGGCGGACGTGTCATGAGCTTTGGCAAGTCCAGAGCGAAGATGACGCCGAAGGCCAGGTCCATGTGAATTTCTCTGATGTTGCAGGGGAAGACGAAGCGAAGGAAGAGCTCTCCGAAGTGGTGGATTTCCTGAAAAATCCGGGTCGCTATACGGCGATCGGCGCGAAGATCCCGAAGGGCGTGCTCCTCGTCGGCCCGCCAGGGACAGGTAAGACCCTGCTTGCCAAAGCAGTGGCCGGTGAAGCGAAAGTGCCATTCTTCTCCATCTCCGGCTCTGACTTTGTAGAAATGTTTGTCGGTGTCGGCGCTTCCCGTGTCCGTGACCTCTTTGCCCAGGCAAAGAAGAATGCACCATGCATCGTCTTCATCGATGAGATCGATGCGGTGGGCCGTCAGAGAGGCAGCGGCCTCGGCGGCGGACACGACGAAAGAGAACAGACGCTGAACCAGCTCTTGGTCGAGATGGATGGCTTCGGCTCGAACGAAGGCATCATCACCATGCTGCGACGAACCGTCCGGATATCCTCGATCCGGCGCTGCTGCGTCCGGGTCGTTTCGACCGCCGCGTCGTCGTCGGCCGTCCTGACCTCAGAGGCCGTCTTGCGATCCTGCGTGTCCATGCGAAGAATAAGCCGCTGGAACCGGATGTCGATCTCAATACCATCGCAAAGAAAGTCCCGGGCTTCACAGGGGCTGATCTTGCGAACATGCTGAATGAAGCAGCCCTTCTGGCTGCCCGTCAGAACAGAAAGACGATCTCCATGGCCGATCTGGAAGAGGCCAGCGAAAAAGTCAGCTACGGACCGGAAAGAAAGAGCCATAAGGTGAGCGATGAGGAAAGAAGGATCACCGCCTACCATGAATCCGGCCATGCATCATGGCGACCCTTCTGAAGGATGCGGATCCGGTGCATAAAGTCACCATCATTCCGCGCGGACAGGCGGGCGGCTACACCATGATGCTCCCGCATGAAGAGCGCTCCTTCATCACGAAGTCGCATCTTCTCGCTCAGATGCGTGTCGCTCTCGGCGGCCGCTGCGCGGAAAAGCTCATTTTCAATGAGATCTCCAGCGGTGCCTCCGGCGACCTCCAGCAGGTGACCGGCATCCTCCGCAAGATGATCATGGAATGGGGCATGAGCGATCGACTGGGACCGATGATCTTTGGCGAACATCAGGAACAGATCTTCCTCGGCAAGCAGCTCGGCTCGGAAAGAAACTACGGCGAGACTGTAGCGACCATCATCGATGAAGAAATGCACAAGTACCTCGACGAAGCGTACAATGATACCATGCAGACACTGATGGACATATGCCTGTCCTGGAAGCCATGGCGCAGGCGCTCCTCGAGGTGGAAACCATCGATCATAAGCAGGTGGAAAACCTCTTCAAGTATCACTCCCTCTATGCACCGGGAGAAGAACCGAAGAAGGAGGACGACGAAGAGTCTCCGCTTCCGCCGATGCCAAAGGATGAAGGCCCGTCGCCTTCCCTCTATAGTGAATAATACGATAGAGCTTTACAGAACGCCTCGCTTTGCGGGGGTGTTTTCTTTTGCTTTTTGTAAAAGTTTGAGAACGTTTTAGGAATGTGAGACGAAAAAGTGGTAACATAGGGGTGACTAGTGACTAGTGACTAGTGACTAGTGACTAGTGGCTGGTGACTGGTGAGAGCAGCCCTGTTAAGGAAACACTGATTCAGTCGTTGTTCGATTTGACTCTGCGATTTAATCAGCGTTTCCTTAAACTACTCTTCTGAACCTATTCCCCCTTTTCTATCACTCTTTCTACAAGGAGATTCTATACAATGACACTTGACGAATTACAAATCGGCCAGTCGGCAACGCTCACGACCGTTGGCGGAGAGGGCGCGCTGCGGCAGCATTTTTTGGATATGGGCCTCATCCCCGGAGAAGAGGTGACACTGGTGCGCTTTGCGCCTTTGGGCGATCCCATGGAGATCATGGTGCAAGGCTATGAGCTGACTCTCAGAAAAGACGATGCGCAAAAGATCGAAGTGACGAATGTGCATCCGGCAGCGGCGAAAGATAGAAAGCACCTGCGGGTGGAAGCATCCATGTATCTTCATCCCGGTCTCGGTGAGCCAGGTAAGTATCATGAGGAGTCAGAGTACTCGGATGTAAAGCCGATCGAAGGCAGACTGACCTTTGCACTCGTCGGCAATCAGAACTGCGGCAAGACAACGCTCTTTAACCAGCTGACGGGCTCCAACCAGCATGTCGGCAATTTCCCCGGGGTCACGGTCGATCAGAAAACGGGCGTGCTCCGTGGCTATCCGGAGGCAGAGGTAGTGGATCTGCCGGGGATCTATTCTCTTTCTCCGTACACGAGTGAGGAGATCGTCTCTCGTGAATTTATCCTCAAGCAAAAGCCGACGGGGATCATCAATATCGTGGATGCGACGAATCTCACGCGCAATCTCTATCTCACCATGCAGCTGATGGAGCTTGGGATACCGGTGGTGCTTGCGATCAATATGATGGATGAAATGAAAAACAATGGAGGCTCCATCCTGATTAATGAGATGGAGCGGCTCTTGCAGATCCCGGTCGTCCCGATCTCCGCTGTCAAAAATCAGGGGGTGGGCGAGCTCGTGAAGCATGCGATTCATGTCGCACGCTATCAGGAGAAGCCGGGCATCACGGATTTCTGCGATAAGAATGACCACCAGGGAGCTCTTCACCGCGCCCTGCATGGCATCATGCATCTCATCGAGATCATGCGAAAGCGGCTGGCATCCCGCTAAGGTTCGCAGCATCCAAGCTGGTCGAGGGGGATCCTCTCGTGGAGCAGGCGCTCGCTCTGGAGGCCAATGAAAAAGAGCTTTTGCGGCACATTCTCGCACAGCTTGAAGAAGAGCGCGGCCTTGACTGCGCGGCTGCGATGGCAGATATGCGCTTCCTCTTTATCCGCCGTCTCTGCGAACGGACGGTGGTGAAGCCCCAGGAAAGCAAAGAGCATGCGCGCAGCCAGAAGATCGACCGCATCCTCACGGGGAAGTACACCGCCATCCCGATATTCATCCTCATCATGGGACTGGTCTTCTTCCTCACCTTTAATGTCATCGGCGCTTTCCTGCAGGACGCTTTGGCAGACGGCATCGATCAGGTGACAGAGTGGTGGATGCATGGCTCACGGCAGAGTCGGTGAATCCCGCCATCCGCTCGCTGGTGGTGGATGCTATTTTTCAGGGCGTTGGCAGCGTTATTTCCTTCGTGCCGGTGATCGCCGTCCTGTTTTTCTTCCTGTCTCTTTTGGAAGACGGGGGCTATATGGCCCGTATCGCCTTCGTCATGGATAGGCTGCTCAGAAAGCTGGGCCTCTCCGGACGCAGCATCGTGCCGCTCCTTGTCGGCTTCGGCTGCAGCGTACCGGCTGTCATGGCGACGCGTACCCTGCCGTCAGAGCGTGATCGACGCATGACCATCATGCTCATCCCTTTCATGAGCTGCTCGGCCAAGGTGCCGATCTATGCCTTCTTTACGGCGGCATTCTTTCCTCGAAATGGGGCGCTTGTCATGATCGGGCTTTATCTCTTCGGCATCTGCATGGCGATCCTGACCGCCCTCCTCTTCAAGCGTACTCTTTTCAGAGGGGAACCGGTGCCCTTTGTCATGGAGCTTCCGAATTACCGTATGCCCGGCATGAAAAATGTCCTGCGCCTCATGTGGGATAAGGCCAGAGATTTCCTCGAGCGTGCATTCACAGTCATCTTCGTCGGCACCATCATCATCTGGTTCCTGCAGAACTTTGATGTCCGTCTCAATATGGTGGCGGATTCCCAAGACAGTATCCTCGCCTTCCTTGCCGGCGCTGTCGCGCTCTCTTTGCACCGCTCGGTCTTGCAGACTGGAGCTTTCTACGGCGCTCATCTCCGGATTCATGGCCAAGGAGAGTGTTGTCTCTACTGACTGTCCTCTACGGGACGGAGAAAGCTCTCTCTTCGCTTCTGACACCGGGCATGCACTCACCTTCCTGACCTTCGTCGCCTGCTCTACCACGCTGC
>ENA-OQEN01000525-OQEN01000525.1-human-gut-metagenome-genome-assembly--contig:-NODE-525-length-16794-cov-2.682726_pt1 | contig 16794 bp, 25 predicted proteins | sample MGYA00242791_ERZ504627 | MGnify/ENA primary metagenome ERZ504627 (study PRJEB26092, sample SAMD00036316) | human gut metagenome | host: Homo sapiens | study: EMG produced TPA metagenomics assembly of... | reverse complement strand
GATCTCACTCAAGGAGTATATGGACCGTTTACGGGTAGCAAGAGAAAGTAGGCAAAAGAAAACAGCCGCTTTCAGCGGCTGCCTGTAGTAGTGATGCGATGACAAACCCTCAGTACCCCTTCCAGGGTCAGCAAGTACTGACCTCTGGGGTCTGAGCAAACCACTAGTTTACTAGTGGTTTTGATTGTATGGAAGATTCAGTTCCAAAGGGCATCTTCCGTTAGAATGCGGTGAAAAAGATCTTGCAGCACGTTGGTTAGCGTATCTTCCGCCCGTTCATTCATTTCCCGGTATTGTTCCGTGCAGAGTCGTCAGCATCATCCGATATTTTACGCAGGCATATAAAGGGAATTCCGCATTTGTGGCAAACAGAGGCGATCGCTGCGGTTTCCATATCAAAGGCGGTGATGCCAAAGCGCTCAATATAGTCCCTTTTGCGATCGACGTCCGTTAAAAAGAAATCTCCGGTGCCTAATTTTCCTTCTTGCAGGCCAGGGTGTGCAAGCGCTAGGCGCAGAAGCGTTTTATCCGCCTGATAAACCCATTCCTGCCCGGGCTTCTGGCCGGCCGGTATTCCGATAGCGCTGAGATCAAAATCGCATTCCACATAGGTTGCCCCCGGCTACGAGGTCACCTCGCCGCAGCCCGGAGACCGCGCCGGAGAGGCCTGCGTTGCAGACCATCTGCGCGCCGTTATCTGCAATTAAAAAGGAAACGGCGCTCGCTGCGTTCACCTTCCCGATCCCGCACTGTACGGCGTGAATTTCCAGCTGACGATCACCTTCTTGAAGCTCCATCACAAGGCCGGCGTTTCCGCGTTTTTCCTCCGCCTGGAAGCCTTGCTGCTGCGCATAGGTCAAAAATGGGGCGTATTCCATCTCATCGGCAAAAGCAATGCCAAGGATCTTTTTTTTCACGTTAAAATCCATCCCTTCCTCTGAAAAAGGTTACGCTTCATTATAGGGGAGAACGAAAAGAAATCAATTGCAGTGAGCAAATTAACGGAGATTTCTTTTTGGCCTATGATTTTGAGAAAGAAAGGGAAAAGAAGGCTGTTTTCGTTCCAATTTTCAAAAATGGGACAAAACACACCGGATGATGGGCGAGAAGAACAGTCGCTAACGCGGGGGAGAGGCATAGACTGTAATCGGGGATAACAATAAGCGCCGATGCGTCCTCCGGTGGCGGTTGATCCGTCCACAGGGGAGCCGGGGACAGCCGATAGGCACATGGCGCATTTTAGATAGATGGCCCCGCCTTCTCCCAACGGTTCGATTGGGGGAGGGAAAGAGAAAGAGCGCGCTGCTTTGGCATCACCTTTGCAGCGCGCTCTGATCTTTTGAAATAGCCGGGTTATTCCTCCATCTGCTTGCCGAGGAAGGAGGCGGCAACTTGCATGAGTTTGATCTCGGTTGAGGATGGGGCCGTAGCGCCATTTTCCGCCATCAGGAGCACGACGGCGCCGGACACATCGCCCGACCCAATGATCGGATAGGCAATCCCGGCCATGCGTTCCAGCCCTTCCACCGGACGAAGCGATTCGCCCGATCCGCTATAGACAAAATTCGAGCGTTTTTCCATGAGCGATTCCAAGTTAGCGGAAATCCGCCGGTCTACCGCTTCCCTCTTTGGAATTCCTGCGCAGGCGATGACATGATCCCTGTCGCAAATGAGAACGGGCAAATTGGTGCTGCGGGAAAGAACCTCCGCATACTGGCCGGTGAAGGAAGAAAGCTCCCCGATGGGGGAATACTTTTTAAAGATCACCTCACCGTCCGCATCCGTATATATTTCAAGCGGATCACCCTCACGAATCCGCATGGTGCGGCGAATTTCTTTTGGAATGACCACGCGTCCCAAGTCGTCGATCCTTCTTACAATTCCAGTGGCTTTCATAGTATAGATAACTCCTCCATTATAATTTTCCCTGACTGCCGCCGTGCAGCCCGGCAGATAACATTTGGAACAGGGCGGGAAACAACACCCGCCGCCGTCTGAGGCAAAAATAGTATCTGCGCCGTGGAAATTTTTATACCCATATGCAATGAAAAATCCGGAATGGAATATTTTCCTTCTCATGGAAGAGGCTGAAAAAATACGCCGCAAAAATTGTAGAGATACAATCTTTGCGGCTCGTTTTCAATCATTTTCTGAAAAAAATTGAAAAGTCACATTATTTCACGGGCTTATCCGGTGGTAGGGTGGTATCGCCCCCGCCATTAGGGCCGGGCTCCGGCGATTTTGGAGGGGAGGTCGCCGCATCGCCCCTGTTCCAAAGATGGATCAGGTTTTGATCGTTGAGCAGTTTGAGCATAATCAGCGTTAACGGAACTAAAAACAGGCCAATAAAACCGAACAGTTGCAGCCCAATATACATGCCTACGATCGTCACGACCGGGGGAAGACCGAGTTGACCGGCCACGAGCTTCGGCTCGATGATTTGCCGGATGACAGAGATCGCCACATAGATCACAATAAGGCCGATGCCAAACCCCACCCGGCCCGTGCAGAGGGAATAAACAGCCCATGGGATTAAGACGGTGCCTGTTCCCAACACAGGGAGAATATCTACAATCGCTGTCAGAAGGGCGATAGCAAGGATATAGCTGCTCTCATATAAACCCGCCAGCTTTAAAATACCCAGGCCAATGGTCATTTCGACAAAAGTGATCAGGATAATGAGCAAATAGGCCCGGAGCATTTTAAACATGGAAGAGAAAAGAAGCTGTTTAGAGGCACTGAGCGCCTCTCTGCGCTCCCTAGGCAGCTGGCGTTTTACAAAGTTAACGAGGCGGTCATAATCCGCGTCATAAAGCAGCAGGCGATAATCGAAATCAAAGTGGCAAGAAAAATAGAGGGGATTTGCTTTGCCGTATTCCATACGCCGGAAAGCGGAGAGGAGAGGATAGAGAGGTCGATATTCAATCTGCCATTTGCGGCGCCGGTTTCCAAGTCGTGAAAAAGCTCACGGATGCTGTTGGCCGCCATGGTTTCAATGCTGTCCGGCAGGAAGTGAATATTTTCTAAAATCCAGGCCTCTGTCTGTTTGAGAAAAACGGGTAGATTATCAAGCTTTGCCGTAATCAAGGAAATAAAGCCCCGTAGTTCCTCCACAATCCGAACGCCGATCAGTGCAAGCACCGCCATGATCGCCGTGAGCGCAAGCAAAACGGCAAGTCCGGAAACAAGCCCCTTTTCAGCGGGGTTTTTTTGGTGATCCAGTTGACGGGGCGCTGTAAGGCCATTGCAATAAAAAAGGCCAAAATGAAGGGGAAGCACGTCCAGAAGGCAAACCGCATGAAAAAGTAAAAGAGGCCCAATATGATCGCAAAATAGACGGTGTTGATGATAAAACGCCTGCGTTTTCAATTTTCGTCATGACACCACATCCTTGATGGCCGCGGCCCAGGGGGCAACGGCAGTTTTAGGGGCACAAGAGGCGCAAACCGGCAAAGCATCGCCCCTTTTTGCTGAAAAAACAGGTTATTTGTATTCTATAACAGCTGGGGTATGAATACAATTAAAAATATGTTACAAAATTCTCTCATTTTTCTCTGCTCCAGCTTACGGTTCTGACGTATGTAGAGCAGAAAAGAAAAAAGTTGAAATTCTCCCTTTATTATGCCGCCGCTTTATGATAAAATATTCTGAGATTCTCTAGTTTACTGAATTTTCCCGCGGAATGTTAAAGGAGTTGTCACACATGTATGTAGCGGTAATGGGGTATGGCGTGGTCGGCTCGGGCGTAGTGGAGCTGTTTGGCAAGAACCATGGCAGCATTGTGCGCAGAAGCACCCAAACCGAGATGGAGATCAGGTACATCCTTGACCTGCGCGACTTTCCGGGCGACCCAAATGAAGAAAAATTCACCAAGGATTTTCAAAAGATTCTACAGGATGAGGAAGTTAAGATCGTTGTTGAAACGATGGGCGGCCTGCATCCGGCGTATGAATATGTGCTCGCCTGCCTCAAGGCGGGGAAGAGCGTGGTCACCTCCAATAAGGAGCTTGTAGCGGCGAAAGGGTACGAACTGCTTCAGGCCGCTGAAGAAAACAACGTCAATTTCCTCTTTGAGGCAAGCGTTGGCGGAGGAATCCCGATTATCCGGCCGATCAGCCAGTGCCTGGCAGCCAATGAAATTGACGAGATTGCCGGGATCCTCAACGGCACGACGAATTTCATCCTGACCCGCATGATTGAGGATCAAATGAGCTTTGAAGACGCACTTCGCCTGGCGCAGGAAAACGGATATGCGGAAAAAGACCCGACGGCGACATCGAAGGCATTGACGCCTGCCGCAAGATTTGCATTCTGGCATCTCTGGCATTTGGTAAGCATGTGTATCCGGATGGCGTTTATACGGAAGGCATTACCAAAATCCATTTGCGGGATGTGGAATATATTCGCGCTTGGGGCGGCGTGATCAAGCTGCTCGGCCGGGCAAAGAGGCTCAAGAACGGGCGCATTAGCGCAATGGTCAGCCCAGCGGTTGTGGATCGGCATAGCAGCTAGCCGGAGTGGACGATGTATTCAATGCGATCCTTGTGCGTGGGGATGCGATTGGCGACGTGGTGTTTTATGGCCGCGGAGCAGGTAAAATGCCAACAGCAAGCGCGGTTGTGGCCGATGTGATCGACTGTGCAAAGCATCTCAACCGCAAAAAGCTTTTCGGCTGGGGCAGCAGCGAAGAGGGCTATGTGGCCGATTATCGCGATATGCGCACGGCGCTTTATATCCGTGCGCAGGCAAGCAAGCCGGACCAGGCATTGGAAGCTGCCCGGAAAGCGTTTGGCGAGATCACGGCGCTACACTGCGAGGATGCGCCGGCAGATGAAATTGCATTTATCACACCGCAGGATACGGAGCGGGAATTGCAGGCGAAGCTTGCCGGGATCAACGGGCTTACGCTGCAATCCGTGATCCGGATGACGGATTATTGATTATAGGAGGGTATTGCAATGGCACTCATTGTACAAAAATTTGGCGGCAGCTCTGTTGCGAATGCCGATAAGGTTCGCAACGTTGCGCAGATCGTCACGCAGACCTACAGCGAGGGAAACGATGTAGTGTCGTTGTATCCGCACAGGGCGATACAACAGACGACCTGATCGAAAAGGCGGCTGAAATTAATCCGAAGGGCTCCAAGCGCGAGATGGATGTGCTCCTCACTGCCGGCGAGCAGATGTCCGCCTCCCTGCTGGCGATGGCGATTGAAAAGCTTGGGTTCCCTGTCATTTCGTTGCTGGGCTGGCAGGCAGGTTTCCAAACGAGCTCTGCCTATGGCAACGCCCGCATTAAATCCATCAAAACCGATCGCCTTCGCGCAGAGATTGGGCGCAAAAATATTGTTGTGGTTGCGGGCTTCCAAGGCCTCAATAAATATGACGATGTGACAACCTTTGGCCGCGGCGGTTCGGATACGACCGCCGTTGCGCTTGCCGCTTCCCTGCATGCGGAGCGCTGCCAGATTTTTACGGACGTTGAGGGCGTATACACCGCGACCCGCGTAAGATTGAGGGCGCGAAGAAGCTTAAGGAGATCACCTATGACGAGATGCTGGAACTTGCCACGCTCGGCGCGCAGGTGCTCAATAACCGGTCTGTAGAAATGGCGAAAAAATATAATGTTGAGGTAGAGGTGCTCTCCAGTCTCAAGAGGGTGCCGGGCACAATTGTGAAGGAGGTTGCCAAAATGGAAAAGATGCTGGTCAGAGGGGTTACGAAGGACACAAATGTGACGCGTGTCTCCATCATCGGCGTGCCGGATGTGCCGGGCATCGCGTTTAAAATTTTCAGCAAACTTGCAGCAAAGGGTATCAATGTGGATATTATTCTGCAATCCGTCGGCCGTGATGGCACAAAGGATATTTCTTTTACCGTCAGCCGGGACAATGGCGAAACGGTTGCCGAGATTCTCTCCACTTCTTTTGAGGAGTTGGCAGGCAAGGAGATCGTAACGGATAATCAGGTGGCAAAGATCAGCGTTGTCGGCGCGGGCATGGAAACACACCCCGGTACGGCAGCGAAGATGTTTGAAGCGCTGTATGAAATTGATGTTAACATCCAAATGATCGCGACAAGCGAGATCAAGATCTCCGTTCTGATCGATGAAAAGGATGCCGACCGTGCGGTGGCAGCGGTGCATAAGGCGTTTATCCCGGTGGAATGAGCTTTTAGAATTCGTTAACAAAAAACGTCCGTGCGCTTTTTTGCGCCGGCGTTTTTTTGAGTTTTTTGGTTAATAATACGGAATACAGATGGTTAGAAAGACAAAGAAAATGGAGGGATTCCGATGGATCAAATTCCAACGCCCGTATGGAAGATCAAAAGCTCAATCAGTATTTCAAAACGCTACCTGTTTTCGTGCAGGAAACGATTGCGCAGACAGGCATCCAAATTACGGATGAGGCGCAGCTGCGCGCCGTCGCGGAAAAAATTTTAAAAGGGCAGCAGCAGTAAAATGAGCCTTTTCTATAGGGTATGGAAAAACAAAAAACGACCGGAGCGGCATTTTTCGCCCCGGTCGTTTGGTAAAGGATCGAATTACATGCTTTCTGGGACCATAATCTTAAGCATTTCTAAAATATTGCGGATCGTATCCCGCACACAGATGCAAAGATAAATTCGCGCCTGCATGAGCGCCTCATCCTCTACGCGGACGCGGCAAGCGTTATAAAATTTGTGAAAAAGCGTGGCCAGCTCGATTACATAACGGGTGATCCGCGCGGGATCATAATTCTTGGCGGAGAGGACGATCTCATCCGTCAGAGCGGCCAGATGGCGGATCAGCGCCCGTTCCTCCGGGGTAGCTAGCAGGCAAAGCTCCTGCCCCGTGCACTCCCGCGGGGCAACGCCCTCTGAAGCGAGCTTTTTCAAGATGCTGCAAATGCGCGCGTGCGCATATTGGCAGTAATACACGGGGTTTTGCGCGCTTTGCTCAACGGCTAGATCAAGATCAAATTCCATTTGGGAGCCGGGCTCGCGCAAGTTAAAAAGGAAGCGTGCTGCATCGACCGGGATGTCGTCCAGCAGATCAGTCAGAGTAATCGCCTTCCCTGTACGCTTGGACATCCGCACCACCTCGCCGCCGCTGACAAGCCGCACAAGCTGCATCAGGATAACGTCCAGCCGGTTGGGGTCGATCCCAATCGCCTCCAGCGCGCCCTTCATGCGGGCGACGTGGCCGTGGTGATCCGCGCCCCAGATATCGATGGCCTGATCGTAGCCACGCTTTACCAGTTTGTTGCGATGGTAGGCGACGTCGGCGGCGAAATAGGTCGGGTTGCCGTTGGCACGCACGAGCACCTCATCCTTTTCGGCGCCGCGTTCGGTTGCTTTATACCAAAGCGCGCCGTCTTTTTCATAGGTGAGACCGGCCTGGCGAAACAGCTCAATGGTTTCTGCCAATTCTCCATCCTGATGGACGGTGCTCTCATAGAACCAATTGTCATACTGAATGCGGTATTTGGCGAGCGTTTCCTGCATGCCGGCAATATTCTTCGGCAGAGCGAAATCAACCAGCGCCTGCCGGCGTTCGGCCTCGTCCGCATTTACATACCGGTCTCCGAAAACCGCGGCGAACTCCTCTGCGCGCACGCGGATATCATCGCCGTGGTAACTATCCTCCGGCAATTCGATCGCATCTTCTCCCAGAAAATGCTGAAGATAACGCACCTCCAGCGAGAGAGCAAATTTTTCGATCTGGTTGCCCGCGTCGTTGACGTAGAATTCCCGGCAGACGTCAAATCCCGCATAATCGAGCGCTGCGGCTAGGCAATCTCCCAATGCGCCGCCGCGGGCATTGCCCATATGCATTGGGCCGGTTGGGTTAGCGGATACAAATTCTACCATCACACGCTTGCCCCTGCCAAAATCGGAACGGCCATACCCCTTGCCGCAGGCGCGGATATCCTTTAAGATGCGGCATAGTAGCTATCCGCCAGGAAAAAGTTTAGAAACCCGGGGCCAGCCGCCTCACAACGGCTGAAAAAAGTATCCGCAAGATCCATGCGGGCTAAAACTTCCTCCGCAATTTTGCGTGGGGCCATGTGGAAAGCCTTTGCACATGCCATTGCGGCGTTGGTCGCATAGTCGCCATTGGCCCGGTCCGCGGGGACCTCCACAGTGAATGCCGGAATGGGCTCCGGCGGCAGGGCTCCGTCCGCCACTGCCTTTCCCATTGCATCGAGCACCGCCTGGCGCAGTGCCTGTTTCGTTTCCTTTACGAGTTTTGACATCCTGTATTTGCCTCCTTCACCGTGATTACAAGCTCGTTGCGCGCGGCGAGGCCGGCGTTGAAATCGAGCGTATAATGGAATTCCAGTTTCCCTCCATGCTCATCCATCAACGAATCCACCTTTTGAGTAAATACGCCGATCATCAGTCACCGTAGGGCGTGGCGTAGTGGCAGTTATGCCGCCGGCCGAGCTCCATAATCAATTCCGATTGGTAGCTCCCCGTCCTCGTCATGGTAACGCGGCGGCCGTTTTCCACATGCAGGGTGGTAACGCAGCCCTCCAATTCGCCGTCCTGATCCGTATAGATCAGTGAATAATCCTCCGGTGTGCCGCAGAGGGAGCCCACGGTGGTCATAGACATGCTTTGGACGTCGCCGTCCGTTTCGTGCTGGTCGGCAATTTCTATGATAACGTCTTTTTCCAAAATGATAAACATCCTTTCGCAAAAGTAGGGATGCGGCGTGTCAACCCTTCGGCTCCCATTTTTTTAAAGCGAGCTGGATCAGCCGGTCTAGCAGCTCGCCATAGGGCAGGCCGGTGTGTTCCCAAAGCTTGGGATACATGCTGATGGGCGTAAAGCCAGGGATGGTGTTCGGCTCGTTGAGAAGCACCGCGCCATCTGATTTGCGCACAAAGAAATCCACGCGTGCAAGCCCGGAGCAGCCCATTTCCGTGAAAACGCGGCAGGCGGCGGCGCGCACCGCCTCGAGCGTATCCGCCGGCAGACGGGCGGGGATGTGCAGCTCGCTGTCGGCCGCGATATATTTTGCTTCGTAATCGTAAAAATCATTGCAGGGGACAACCTCGCCTACGGTGGAGGCTTTCGGCTTCTCGTTGCCGAGCACAGCGCATTCTACCTCCATGCCATCGATCCCCTCCTCCAAAACGAGCTTATCATCATGCAGGAAGGCCTTTTCGATTGCATCGGCCAGCTCCGCTTCGTTGCGAGCCTTTCCCACGCCGACAGAGGAGCCCGCGTTGGCGGGCTTGACAAAGATGGGGAAGCCGAGCCGACCAATTGCCTTTTGGCGCAGGGCGGCGGCATCTTTTGATAGCCATCGCGGGTCAAGGGGAGCCACTTTGCCTGCGCAATGCCCGCCACATCTGTCATGGCGTTTGTAATCGCCTTATCCATCGTGATAGCGGAGGCGGTGCAGCCGCAGCCGACGAAGGGGAGCTGCGCAAGCTGCAAAAGGCCTTGCATGGTGCCGTCCTCCCCGTTTTTGCCGTGCAGGACGGGGAACACCACATCCACATGCTCCACGCGTGCCGCGCCGTTTTCAAAAATGAGCAGGCCGTGATGAGAGGCGTCCGGCGAGAGCACAGCGGGCGTCCGCTTGCCGCATTCGAGCCAGTTATCCTCCGGTAAGGCTTCCGGATCGCCCTCATAGAGCAGCCATTCGCCCTGCTTTGTGATGCCGAGGGTGAGCACCTCATAGCGGTCCCGCGGAATATTCTGGATGACGCTGCGCGCCGAAACGAGGGATACCTCATGCTCGCTCGATACGCCGCCGAAAAGAACCAAAACCTTTTCATGAAATAAGACCATCCTTTCTCTGCCGGGCAGTCGAGCCTGCCTGTGCCAAGGGAGGGGCTACCTTCCTAAAACCTTTATATGATAGCATAATTCAGAGATATGCGCAATTGGAGAAAGTGCCGGAAAGCGCGTTGGTTTTGTTGATAAAAAAGGTCGCGGCTTGTGGAAGCCGCGACCGGAAAAATAGTTTCAATCACTGCATAAAGATAAAATTTTTATCCCCCGATTATAAAGCACAAAATCCAAAAATCGACACCAAGCATGAGGCCAGCCAGTAGAGAAAAGACTACCCAGGACCCAGAATAGTCCCTAATTGCACGCACGGCACAGAAGATAAATAGGAACATCAAAGCAGAGGCAATAAAGGCACGACATAAAGCATAGTTTTCTCCCTCCCTTTTATGGGTCAAAGTAATAAAAATTACGGACTAGAGTGTTGGATGCGTCAAATGAAGGATCGGCCCATACACTCAAACTTAAATCGGCTCCTAAATTTAAATTGCCATATATCGACACCTTTTTGTGATAATATCTTCCTTTAAAAGTAGCGGGCAGGTTAGCCTTATCCGGATTGGCAGCCACTACGATCACGGAAAAAAGGCCGCAGTGTACGGTTGTAATATATCTTTTTCCACCATGAGAATAAGCGGATTTGATATCAAATCTTCTTAAGCCCTCTATCTGTATCGATATCCTCGGAATAAGCATCATCGCCTTCTGAACCCTCCAACACCCATAGATCATCGGAGGGGGTGTTGATGGGGCTCCCGGCTACCCTTCCCTTTGCCATATAAAGAAAGGCCACTTCATCTGTGCCCGTCAGCGGATGTAAGCCGGAAGACCATGCGATGGCCACCGTATCAGTAAGCGTCCAAAAGGGTTCATATTCCCACGCCCACATATAAACAAGCTGACGTTTGATATGTGTGGGAGAATAGGCGGGAGAATTGCTGGTAGCATCCACATACCGTTCCGAGTTTAATGCATGCGTAAAATTCTGTAAATCCCCAGTCGCTTTTACAGCGGCCGCTGCCGTCAATTTTACCGTAGGCAGACGGTCCATTTCTTTGAGCAGCAAAGCCGGTTGTAAGGTGTTTTGAATTTCGTTGGCCTGTGCGACCACGTCAAAAAATGTAAGCGGCTCATTGCGCGCGGTGGCGCGATCCTGTATCACTTTTTGCAATGCTTCATCATTTCGCAAAAGCGCCTGAAAGTCGGCGAGGGATTCCTGATCCATTGAGATCGCGCCGGTTTCATCCTGCGTGTAAAAAACCTGGTATTCATCCGTTAGGATGCCGTAGCATTCTGGCGGGAGGGTTTCTGCTGAAAGATCAGGGATGGGAAAATCCGAGAGATTACCTGCAAGTGCGGACATAGATCCGAACAAAAGAAGTAACGAAAGAGAGGCTGAGAGAACACGTCCGATTGTTTTTACCATCATTTTACCTTCCTTTCTTTTCAGGATAGTTTTATCATACCAGCAACGCGCAATATTGTCAATACTGAACATAAAACAGAAAAATAGATGAAAAAATTACATATAAATTGGGAGCCTATAAATGCACATTAGATATCATTTGACTTTCCGCCTTCGATTCGTTATACTTAATGCAAATGACTTGCAATAAGGAGCACCCTATGAACAACAGCAAAAAACATCTCGCGCTGCTTTCTGTTTTGCTCTGCCTTCTTTTGATCGCCTTTTCGGGCTGCACACCGGTGGAGCACTTGCAGAGCGATTATCAGATCGTCACCTCTTTCTACCCGATGTATCTCTTCACACGCAATTTAACAGAAGGGATCAGCGGGGTAACCGTGGTCAACATGACGGCACAGAACGCAGGCTGCCTGCATGATTATCAACTGCTCTCCAAGGATATGAAAGCGCTCGGCGCGGCGGATGCGTTTGTTATTAACGGAGCAGGGATGGAGGGATTCCTCGAGAAAGTGATTGAGCAATTACCCTCCCTGCCCGTGATCACGGCGAGTGAAGGGATTGAAATCCTCTGTGAAAACGCGGAGCACGAGCATGAAGAGGAGCAGGCGCATGGTCATGCGGGGCACGAGCATGAGGAGAACGCGCACGTTTGGCTCTCCGTGCCGAATGCGATCGCAGAGGTCAATAACATCGCAGCAGGGTTGAAAAAGCTTTTGCCAGGTAATGAAGCGCAGATTGAGCGAAACCGGAGCGCTTATGAAAAACGCTTGCTTTCGCTTGATGCAGAGCTGGCACAAATGCTCGCCCCCATCCGGGGCGCCGAGATCATCTCCTTCCACGAGGCGTACGATTATTTTGCGCAGCGGTATGGCCTCGTCATCGCTGGGGCGATTGAAACGCACGATGCGGGGAGCCGGGCACAAAGGAGCTGATCGAAACCGTGGAACGGATCCGCTCGCACGGCATCCGGGCCATTTTTATCGAGCCGAATTATCAGGCAGCTCGGCGGGAATCCTCAGCCGGGAAACGGGGGCAAAGCTCTGCACGCTAAACCCTGTGACTCAAGGGGAGGACAGCTTGACCGCTTATGAGGGCATCATGCGGCAAAATGCGAAAACGATCGTGGAGGCGGTAAAAAATGGCGATTGAAAACGGCTGCGGGCTTTGCAGCGTGCAAATACAAAAGATCGGCGTGCAGAAGGGGCGCGACATCCTGCTGGAGGACGTCTCTTTTGAAATGCACTGTGGGGAGCTGACAGCTCTCATCGGCGTAAACGGCGCGGGCAAAACAACCTTGCTGCGGGCTATTTTGGGCGAGATACGGCATACCGGCACGGTCCGTTACCATTCCCACGATGGGAAGGATCTCTCGGAGATCACGGTTGGCTATGTGCCTCAATATCTGGATTTTGACCGAAGCGCACCGGTGAACGTGATGGATTTTCTGCTGGCCGGGCGCACACAGGCCCCGGTGTGGATTACCCGGCCGCGCGCGCTGAAGCAGGCAATCCGGAGGAGCCTTGCGGATGCGGGCTGCGAGGGGTTGGAGAACCGGATGCTTGGGGCCCTTTCCGGCGGCGAGTTGCAGCGCGTGATGCTCGCGCAGGCGCTTTATCCCACGCCTGAGCTGTTGATTCTTGACGAGCCGGTATCTGGTGTGGACACCGTGGGATCAGAGCAGTTTTATGAGAAGATTTCACAGCTCCGGCACGATTACCACATGGCGATCCTGATGGTTTCGCATGATCTGGAGCTGGTTCATCTGCATGCGGACAGGGCTGTTTTGCTCAATAAAAAGATTCTCTGCGCCGGTGAGGTTGACGAGGTTTACAATTCCAAAGCCTTCCGTGGAGCGTTTGGCATAGGGGGGGCGGCGAAATGACTGTAATCTATCAAATCCTCGAAACTGTGCTGCCCTTTTCATGGCTTGATTACAATTTTATGAAAAATGCCTTTGTGGCCATCCTGCTCATCACGCCGCTGCTCGGCGTGCTCGGCACGATGGCGGTCAATAACAAAATGGCTTTTTTTCCGATGCGCTGGGCCATTCCGCGCTGACCGGCGTAGCGCTTGGCGTGCTGCTGGGCATTCAAAACGATCTCATTAGTATGATTGCATTTGGGGTGCTGCTCGCGCTGGTGATCACGCGTGTAAAATCGGCAAAAACAGCCTCAGCCGATACGGTGATCAGTGTGTTTTCGTCTACCGCCATTGCGTTGGGGCTCGTGATCCTATCGGCGGGGGGCGGATTTTCCAAATATTCGCAATACCTGATCGGCGATATCCTGAGCATTACGCCGCGGGAAATTTTGCTTCTGGCAATTACGCTGGTAATTGTTATTCTAATCTGGGGGATCATTTATAACCGCCTGCTTCTGTTAAGCATCAACACGGATCTTGCCGCAAGCCGGGGCGTGAAAACGGCGGTGGTAGAAAATATTTTTGTGGTGCTCGTTGCAGTGGTCGTGATGCTCTCGATTAAATGGGTGGGCGTGCTGCTGATCAACTCCCTGCTCATTCTGCCTGCGGCGGCTGCCCGCAACCTTGCGCGCAGCTCTCGGCAGTATTTGGCTTTTTCCGTGCTGATCGCAATGGTGTGCGGGGTGGGCGGTTTGATCGCCTCGTTTTATTTCAATACGTCGGCCGGCGCAACGATCGTGCTGCTGTGCGCGGCGGTGTTTTTTGCAACCTATGCGGCGCGCCGCAGAAAATAATAAGGCTGCTGCAAATTACCATGTAATTTGCAGCAGCCCTTTTTCAGCTTTGGCCTCTACATCATAATATAGAGCAGGGCCAGCAATAGCAGCTCATCAGCGCCCTCTCCATTCAACAAAAGCATCAGCGCGAGCAGTAGGGATTGATCGGAGCTACCCTCCGCCAGGCCCAGCGGCAAAGGGCGCTTTCCCGGCACAGCGCCTTGGGAGGCGTGCGGCTCCTCCTCCTGCACAGGCAGAGGCGTTTCCCTTTTCTCCTGGATATAATCCACTGGCAGGGAAATATGCTTTGGGGAACGCGGCTTACCCGCGGGCGGTTGTGAATGCTGCGGCTTATTGTCTAGAAAAGCAAGACGATCCGCGTCAACTTCCGTTTTTTCCGCTGTGGGCGCGAGCCTGTTGGCAGGTGCTGCGGCTCCCGATGGGCGCTGTGCTCTGCGGCTTTTGCCTGCGGGGGCCCCTCCTGCGGCGCTGAAATGGGGGGAGATTCGCTTTTTTTTCGGTCTAATTCCTCCTGCGCGCGTTGGGCCGTCAGTTGGGCGCGGCGCTGCATTTCACGCACGCGCTGCGTGGCCTCCTCCTGCATGGCCATCAGCTCTTGGTATGTATAATCCCTCGCCAAATCAAAGCACCCCCTGATCCCTTAAAATCGGCAGCATTTCCAGCAGCCGCATCATGCGAAGCGCCTCATCCGCCTTATGGCGGCGCTCAGGGCTCAGAAGAGGCTTGAGCGCTGCGATAAAGGCGGTTCTGGAATCATTCCCCCCGCCATTCATTGCGCCCATGATGGCAGACAGTTTTTTCATCATTGCCGGATCGATTCCGGAGAGCGCGCCGAGCGCTTCCGCCGCCCCGTTTTGACCGGCCGTGGGCAGGGGTGTGTTCTGCTGAGTCGGTTCAGCCTGCTGGCCGCCCTGGTTCTGCCCGCCAAAGAGCGATTGCGCCACACTCTGCAAGGATTGGATATCATCCGGGCTGAGGCTGTTAATCAGGTTGCTTAAGTTCTTATCGTCCATTTTTCAAAATCCCCCTGTTTCGGTTGTTACCGGTTAAAATGCTGCCTGGTATCTAGGAGCTTTTCCAGCAGAGCCTGTGCCTGCGGCGTGGCAAGCAGCTTATCCGCGGCCTGACGGTCCTCCAAAAGCATCTTGAGCGTTTTTGCCTGCGTCGGGTTCATATTTTTGCGCACAAAATCTTCCCAGTTTCCGCTATTGATTGCCTGCTCGATATCGGAAGCCGCTTTTCCGGAGGTTTCACTCAAATGCTTCAGAGCGGCCTTCATTTGTTCGGTGTTCAGATTTCTTCCGTCAATCATTGCATTCACCACCTGTAGTGTATATAATACTAATATGCTTGCGATGGGGGAAAGTATGAACGATCTTTTACCCGATCTCTATGAAAGGAAGTCGGCTCGGATGAGGCTCCTGGTAGTTTCTGATTCTCATGGGGATTCCTACGCGCTGTATCGCGCAATCCAGCAGCAGCCTGCGGCGCAGGTGGTCATCCATCTGGGCGATGGCGAAAACGATATGGAGCAGGCGATGGGCCTCTGCGGGGAGAAGCGCGTGATCTGCGTGCGGGGCAATTGCGATTGGGGCTCGATGCTGCCCGCCCTTTCACTGGAGCGGATTGCAGGCAAGCTGCTGTATCTTACGCATGGCTATGCGGAAAACGTAAAATACGGCGATGGGCAGCTCCGGCAGCAGGCGCGCGCCTGTAAGGCCGACATTGCATTATATGGCCACACCCATCGGGCTGTGACAGATTTTGAAGACGGCCTATACCTGATGAACCCCGGCGCTGTTGCAAACGGGGAATACGGGATTGTCGACATCACGCAGGCGGGTATTGTGTGCGTGAATCACAAAATCAGATAGGCCGCGCAGCGCAAGCGGGCAGCAAGACAAGCTTCGCCGCCCTCTGCTTGATAAAAGGGCGATGAACAGTAGCCTGCATAGGATAGCCAGCGGCTGTATTTTTATGATTGTTGAAAAAGGAGCGCATTCGGCATGAATGTTCTGATCGTCGGCGCGGGTAAAACCGGGCGAAGGCTCGCCCTTGCTTTATCCGGGCGAGGGTATGATGTTGCGGTGGTAGACCGCGATCAAAGCAGGCTCGACCTGTTGGGGGAGAATTTTGACGGCATCACGGTAGCGGGCGTTCCGGTGGATCGGGATGTGCTGATTTCCGCAGGCTGCGAAAATGCGGACGTTGCCTGTGTGATCACGCCGGAGGATAATGTCAACGTGATGGTCACGCAGCTTTTACGGACCGATTTTCAGGTGGAAACGATTTATACCCGCATTTTGGACCCTTCCCGCGAGGCTGTTTTCCACAAATTTGGCCTGCACACGATCTGCGCCACCCGCTATGAGCCGACCATCTGCTGGACCTGATTACAAAGGAGGATGCGCAATTTTCCATGCTCCATTTTGGAAGCGCCTCCGTATCCTTTGAGGAGGTGCGCACGGATCGCCATGATTGGGGGCTCAAGCCCTCCCAGCTTTATCATCGTAAAAATGAAATGCCCTTTGCCGTGCGCCGCAAAGGCGGGCGCTGTTCCTGACCAATGCGGAGAACCTAATCCTTTCGGAAGGCGACAGCGTGATTTTTGCGCAGATCAATGATTAAGGGGCCTTTTAAGCGCGTTTTCTGCAATATTTGTGGCCTCTTTTCACAAAAAAGCGGCCGGGAAAGGAAATCGATACTATCATGAGGAAAATACTGATCGTCGGCGGGGGTAATCTTGGCTATTTCCTCTCGCAGGCGCTGATGGAGGATGGCTATAGCGTCAGCCTGATTGAAAAGGAGAAGGAATACTGCCGGCGCGTTGCAAATTTGCTCGATATTCCCGTGATCTGCGGGGATG
>ENA-OQEN01000524-OQEN01000524.1-human-gut-metagenome-genome-assembly--contig:-NODE-524-length-16814-cov-3.030083_pt1 | contig 16814 bp, 20 predicted proteins | sample MGYA00242791_ERZ504627 | MGnify/ENA primary metagenome ERZ504627 (study PRJEB26092, sample SAMD00036316) | human gut metagenome | host: Homo sapiens | study: EMG produced TPA metagenomics assembly of... | reverse complement strand
CTGAAACTGAGACCATTGCAAATCTTCGCTTATTTTTCATATCCAAATTATACCAAATATATGCTGATTACGCTATATTTTTCTATAAAATTACGGACCGCATGTCACCGCCTGCCGTGGCAGCGCACATACTCCCCGTAAGCGAATAGCGAAGCGGCTTAGATACTGTAGAAATTATGCCGTGAAACACAGAAATGCCCAGCCATGGACGGCTGGGCAAGGCGTATGCGCCATGGACGGCGCATAAAAGCCGGTTTCGTCAAGCATAGAAAGACTGTAAGCATAATTTCGTACAGAATCTTAGCCGCGCAGCGTAGCTTACGGGGAGTATGTGCGCTGCCACGCAGGCGGTGACATGCGGTCCGTAATTTTATAGAAAAATATAGCGTAATCAGCATATATTTGGTATAATTTGGATATGAAAAATAAGCGAAGATTTGCAATGGTCTCAGTTTCAGTAATCGTAGTAGCATTGATTCTCGAGGCGGGAATTTTGAAATATGTAAATGATGCAAATGCATATAAGCTATCAAAGGTGCTTCTGGATCGTGTTTTCACTGTGCTTGATAAAAATGACCAGAGTGAGGAGGAGCTTATAGAATCGTTAAAGGACGATTATATAGTCAGGGCAAAGGCAGTGTCATATATCGTAGATGCAAAGCCACAGGTAGAAAATGATGTGGAGGAATTGCAAAAGATAGCAAAGCTGATGTCGGTAGATGAGATACATCTGTTTGATGAAACAGGTTGTATAACCAGCGGCAGCGTGCCAAAATACTTTGGCTACAGCTTGATTCGGGGACTCAGATGTCATATTTTAAACCAATGCTCACCGATAAGAGCCTTACGATGTGTCAGGATGTCACACCGAATACATCAGAGGGAAAGGCAATGATGTATTCCATTACCTGGAATGAGGCTGGTACAATGATGGTACAGGTGGGCTTGAAGCCGCAAAGGCTCTTAGATGAATTGAAGCAGAATGAAATATCTACGGTGGTTTCTGACATGCCTGTGTACAAGGGCATGGAACTATATGTGGCAGATGCAGATACAGAACTGGTTAAGGGGGCCACAGATTGTGACAAAATAGGAAAAACTTTCCACGATTTAGGCTTTCCAACAGATATTAAGGAAAGCGATAAGCCAACAGTAAGGCAGATTAGCGTAAATGATTCAGGCTGCAGATGTATAATCAGGAGAGGTGACAAATATATAGTGGCTGTCACCATTGACAAATCCTTTTATATGACGAACAGCGTAGTAGCACTGCTTGTAGTTGGCATATATCTTATACTCGCATCGTGCTGTATTATGTATATGTTTTCGAAGATTATGAAGGAAAAATATGAGAAAGAAAAGCTGCTGTATATATCGAATACTGATGCACTTACAGGGTGCCTGAACAGACATGCCTATGAGACAGATATCAATAAGCTTGATTTGAAAAAAGAGTGGATATATATATCACTTGATTTAAACAGCTTAAAGCACATAAACGATACATATGGACATGATGTGGGAGATGAGATGATTTGCGCAGCCGCAGCCTGCATGACGGCGAGCTTTGGTGAGTTTGGCAAGGTATACAGAATAGGCGGAGATGAGTTTGTTGTGATAGTCACTCAAAAGCCGGATGAGCTTGATGCTATGACAAAGCATTTCGACAGTAGTGTAGCCGAATGGAGAGGAAAAATCGTCGATTCCATGACCATCTCATACGGATGTGTAAGAAGTCTGGAGGAAGACTGGGAGCTTGTACACGATATTGAGAAGGAAGCAGACAGGAGAATGTATGCAAGCAAGGCACGCTATTATAGTGACAGTGGCATAGACAGGAGAAAGTAAATTAAAATAAAGATTCCATCATTCCGGATATGGTATTGATGGAATCTTTTAAGTGGGAAAATAAATAATTAGTGGAACAGCTCTACAATAAATACCGCTACACAGGAAGCCACGGCCACGGTTGTAAGCCCCTTGCCCTTTAATGCAAATATCACCGCCGCGATAAGTCCTGCTGCTGCACCAACCCACCAGTTAGTAGCATAAAACACTGCCGGAATAGTCATGGCGGTTAAAACTGCATACGGAATATAGTATAGAAAAGATCGCACGAAGCTGTTGTTGATCTTTTCTTTTATTGCGATAAAAGGAATAACGCGGATCAGATATGTGGAGCCCGCGAGTATGAGTAAATATATAAAAAATACACTGTTTTTCATTATGTAAAATCTCCTTATACGCTTATTATCAAATATTTAATAAATCATTCCTTATCAGTATCATCTGCAACCGGAAACAGCAGCGAACCGATAACTGCAGCCAAAATGGCTACAACAGTGATGGTGATACCGCTTGAAATCCTTGACAAAAACGGTACGTAGTAAAACATGCAGCTAAGCACGAGTGCAAGTACCACAACAAACACGACCGCCCGCGATTTCTTCATCTCAGGAACCACGATAGCCACGAACATGCCATAAATAGCAAGACTCAGCGCACTCATAAGCCTATCCGGCAGAATGCTTCCCAGTATAGCACCTATCAGCGTACCGACAGCCCAGCCGATGTATGGAAGAGTTGACAGCCCTGCAAAGAAGCTTCTGCTCACAGAATCCTCCTGGCTTGCCACGGCAAAAATTTCATCAGTCATCATAAAGCCGAGTATCCATCTGGAAATTCCGCTAAATCTGGAATCCGCCTTCTGTCCAACCGAAATCGACATAAAGGAATATCTTATATTAATAGTAATCTGCGAAATAAGCATCTGGAAATACTGTCCCGGATGCATCATAATTCCGATGCCTGCAAACTGTCCGGCAGATGTGACAGTGGTCATCGAAATGAGCACAGCCTGCCACCAGGATAGTCCATATGCCACCGCCATAATTCCAAAAGTAAATGAAACTGACAGATATCCCAGCGCAATCGGGATGCCTGCTGTCAGTCCTCGTTTATAGTTTTCCATTCTAAATTCTCCTTAGCATATTACAACAACATGTTATTCTAGCACAAATTTCATGAAAATGCACTTTCAAATTGTTTGTACCACTTTACCATCTTGCAGTTGCGCATCATGTAACTGCATAAAGACCGGTAATAATAATTGTAATTTGCCCATCAATCCGCTATACTGTAGCTAAGTATTGCGGATTGATGGATTTCGTGGAGGTTCATATGGTAAGCACTTACCTAGGTTTTGGAAAATACATTTGTATTGTAGTGAGGTGAAATTCGTTCAAGGCTAATCTAACAGGAGGAGTAGATTTTGTATGCTGAATATATTTTATGGAGATATGAAAGAAGCAGTATATAATACGGCAGCGTATTTTAAATATGATTATGAAGATAACTGGATTACAGATCCATTTGTGAAGAAAATGATAAAGGATGTGGATCAGTCGATTGTTTTGGACAGTGGAGTAATCGACAGCCCAGTGTTAGGAAAAATACCGCCTACGGGGTTATCAGGTGGTGTTAAAACATTGATTTTGGTGAAGTTTGAAAAAAATAAAATTTTCAATGCATCGACCTGTGGAGATAATTGTGCAAAATGGTTATTAAAAATTGCAGAAACAGAAGACAGAACAATAAACTTACGTCATTTGATGAAATTTGAAGTTGAACCGTTTGACATCCGAATCCTTAACACGAATGAAATTGTACATACCATGGAAGAACTGGTATCAATTGCAGGTGAATTTGTTTGATGGCAGGAGGATACGATGAAAGGAAAACATAAAGTTATTGTATCAACAAAACGTTTAAAGTATGAATTTGAACTTCGGAGAAATCTGACGATTATCCAGGGAGACAGTGCAACTGGAAAAACTACACTTGTAGATATGATTCGTGATTTCGTGAATAATCCAACCGGCACACCTGTAGAGGTGATATGTGATAAAAAATGTCATGTGGTTGAAGGAAGTTTATGGAAAGAGCAGTTGTCAGGCATATCAGACTGTATTGTATTTATTGATGAGGGAAATGAATTCATAACGACAGTAGATTTTGCAGATAAAATTCAAAAAACAGATAATTATTATGTAATTGTTACTAGGGAAGCTTTACCAGCATTGCCATATAGCGTAGAAGAAATCTATGGAATTCGTACATCTGGAAGATATGGGACATTGAAACAAAGTTATCATGAATTCTATCGGATATATGGAACAGATACATATGAAGATAAAGTGAGTCCGGAGATTATTATTACGGAAGACAGCAATTCAGGATATCAATTTTTTGAACATGTATGTATAGAAAATGGTTTGAAATGTGAATCTATGAATGGAAAGTCAAATGTCTTTCATTATCTGAATAAACATAAAGGTGAAAAAATACTTGTCATTGCAGATGGGGCGGCATTTGGTTCCGAGATTGACAGGGTGTTGCAGGTTATCCATGGCAGAAAAAATGTGGCCTTATATTTGCCTGAATCATTTGAATGGATGATTATGGATGCCGATATTTTAAAGAATAATACAGTAAGAAGCATATTGAGTAATCCATCAGAGTATGTAGAGAGCAAGCTTTATTTCAGTTGGGAAAGATTTTTTACAGCTATTCTGATTGAACAAACAAAAGACACCTATTTGGCATATGCAAAACGTAAATTAAATCCGGCATATTTAAGTGGAGCAATTAAAGAGTCGATTTTAAGAAAAATGAACATAATTGATCTGAATAAGAAAGATGAATAAATATTAAGAAAAAATAGAGGAATGGTAAAATGAAGGTTGTAGTAGCAATTGATTCATTCAAAGGAAGCATGACAAGCATGCAGGCAGGGATGGCATGCAAAGAAGGCATATTGGCGGCAATACCGAAAGCGGACGTGGTGGTCAGACCGCTTGCAGATGGCGGAGAGGGAACTGTAACCGCTTTGGTAGAGGGCATGAATGGCACATATGAACATGTTGATGTAACAGGACCGATGGGACAAAAGGTGCACGCGACATATGGAGTACTTGAGGATGATACGGCTGTTATGGAAATGGCAGAAGCATCAGGAATCACACTTGTTGAAGGTAAACCTGATCCATGGAAAGCGACCTCATTGGGTGTGGGAGAGATGATATTGGATGCCGTGCACAAGGCTGTCGGAATTTCATAATCGGAATAGGCGGAAGTGCAACCACTGAGGGCGGCATAGGAATGCTGTCGGCGCTCGGCTATGAGTTTTATGATGAGGATGACAATATTCTTCCATCGGTATTTGGCTCGCTTGCAAGGGTAAAAAAGATAAAGGCTGATAAGGTTCCTTCAGAATTGAAGCAGTGTCATTTCGAAATAGCATGTGATGTTACTAATCCACTGTGCACAGAGCAGGGCTGCGTATACATTTTTTTGGAAAGCAAAAGGGCGTACAGGAGCATGAAAAGGCACAGATGGATAAAATGATGAGACAATATGCAGACTGTGTTGAGGAATATGCGGGAAACGTTTTAGCGAGACACCGGGAGCAGGCGCTGCGGGAGGTCTTGGGTTTGCGTTTCTATTTGGACTTGAGAACGTGGAACTTAAATCCGGCATAGATATAGTGCTAAACGCAATACAGCTTGACAAGGAACTGAAAAATGCCGATATCGTAGTGACCGGAGAGGGCAGCTTGATGGACAGAGCGCCATGGGAAAGGTGCCTGTCGGAGTGGCAAAAGCAGGCAGAAAAAACGGCTGTAAAGTAATCGCACTTGCAGGGAGTGTCACTGACGATGCAGTGGCATGTAATAAAGAAGGCATAGATGCGTTTTTCCCTATTATAAGAGGGGCAACAACGCTTAATGAGGCTATGGATATCAAAAATGCTCAAAAAAATATGAAAAACACTGCAGAACAAGTTTTCAGGCTTATTGACATCAGCTCGCTTATGGAATAATATATGTTAGTAAAATTATGCGTGGTGCAGGGGCCGGATGAGATATAAAAGCCTCGTATATCATAGAATATTTAAATAAAAAAGGAGAAAAGCAATGGCTAAGGAGAAAAAATTAGTAGAGGCCATCACTTCCATGGAGGAAGATTTCACACAATGGTATACAGACGTTGTGAAGAAAGCAGAGTTGATGGATTATTCATCTGTAAAGGGATGCATGATCTTTAAGCCCAATGGTTATGCCATCTGGGAGAATATACAGAAAAATCTCGATGCAATGTTTAAAGAGACAGGTGTAGAGAATGTATACATGCCAATGTTCATTCCGGAGAGCCTGCTTCAGAAGGAAAAGGATCATGTTGAGGGCTTTGCACCTGAGGTTGCATGGGTCACACAGGGCGGACTTGAGACACTTCAGGAGAGACTTGCAGTAAGACCTACATCAGAGACACTTTTCTGCGAGCTTTTCAGCAAAACAGTACAGTCACACAGAGACCTTCCAAAGGTATATAACCAGTGGTGCTCAGTAGTGCGTTGGGAGAAGACAACACGTCCATTCCTCCGCTCATCAGAGTTCTTATGGCAGGAGGGACATACTGTTCATGCAACAGCCGAGGAGGCAGAGGCACGTACAGTACAGATGTTAAACATCTATGCGGATTTCTGTGAGAAGTACCTTGCAATCCCTATGGTAAAGGGAAGAAAGACAGACAAGGAGAAGTTCGCCGGAGCAGAGGCTACATACACAATAGAGGCACTCATGCATGACGGAAAAGCACTCCAGTCAGGAACCTCACACAACTTTGGTGACGGCTTCCCTAAGGCATTCGGCATCCAGTACACAGACAAGGACAATAAATTACAGTACTGTCATGAGACATCATGGGGCGTTTCAACACGTCTTATCGGAGCTATCATCATGGTTCACGGAGATGACTCAGGACTCGTGCTTCCACCAAAGATTGCACCAACACAGGTTATGGTCATTCCAATCCAGCAGCAGAAGGACGGCGTCCTTGACAAGGCATACGACCTCAAGGACAAGCTCTCAAAGGATTTCCGCGTGAAAATCGATGCAACCGACAAGACACCTGGCTGGAAGTTCGCAGCACAGGAGGTTCAGGGAATCTCAACACGTATCGAGATTGGACCAAAGGATATCGAGAAAAACCAGTGCGTTATCGTCCGCCGAGACACAAGAGAGAAAATCGTTGTCTCACTCGATGAGGTCAATGAGAAGCTCGCAGAGGTACTTGAGACAATGCAGAATGACATGCTCGAGAAGGCAAAGGCATTCCTTGCAAGCCATATAAACGATGCACACGACTACAATGAGTTCAAGGCAATCGCAGAGACAAAGCCTGGCTTTATCCGTGCAATGTGGTGTGGAGACGAGGCCTGCGAGAACAAAATCAAAGAGGACACAACAGTTACAAGCCGTTGTATGCCATTTGGTGACCAGGAGCAGATTTCCGACGTATGCGTATGCTGTGGAAAGCCGGCGCACAAACTTGTATACTGGGGCAAGGCATATTAAATTCGCGCCTAAATTCCCGTATACGAATGTTACAAGCCTCGGCGTAGTACCGCTACGCCTGCGTTTGTAATCATCCGTCTACGAAAATTTATTTCGCGAATTAATCATTACTTTTGTATATTATTATGATAAACAGCTCGTCGGAGGGGCGCATTGACGCAGTATACGACTGTGGCGCATGCTCGATTTACGACGTGTCGTGTGTGAGAGTTAATGCCACCTGCGGCTGAAGCTGGCGCAAAAAATACTCGTTCAAGCGTAAGCGCGTTTGATTTTTTAGCGCCTAATAAGCTCTGCCGTAGGAGGTATTTACTCTCACCAGACTAAGGAGTTATGAGAGCATGTGTCACAGTTGTATGCTGTGGCAATGTGCCCCTCCGGCGAGCGACATTCAAAATAAAAAAGGAGAACTCAATGATGCGCATAGATTTACCGCAGAATGTCAACTTCATAATAGACACGCTCTACGAGCATGGCTTTGAGGCATATGCGGTAGGAGGATGCGTGCGTGACAGTCTCCTGGGCCGGGTGCCACAGGACTGGGATATCACCACATCTGCAAAGCCTGCGCAGGTCAAAGTGATATTTGATCATACGATAGACACAGGTATCCAGCATGGCACAGTCACGGTCATGCTGGAGCATGTGGGCTATGAGGTCACCACCTACAGGATAGACGGAGAGTACGAGGATGCACGCCATCCAAAGGAGGTTACCTTTACCTCCAATCTGAAGCTTGATCTGGAGAGGCGCGACTTCACAATCAATGCCATGGCGTATAATCACAGGGCAGGGCTTGTCGATGAATTTGACGGCATAGGAGATTTAAAAGCACATGTGATCAGATGTGTGGGTTGTGCGCACGACAGGTTCAGTGAGGATGCACTCAGGATGTTTCGTGCGGTGCGATTTGCAGCCCAGCTTGGCTTTGATATAGAGGCACAGACTAAAGCAGCCATAAAAGAGCTTGCCCCTGCATTGTCAAAGGTCAGCGCAGAGCGAATCCAGGTGGAGCTTGTGAAGCTTCTGACATCAGACCATCCGCAGATGATGAGAGATTTGTATGAGCTTGGACTCACAGCGGTATTCATGCCGGAGTTTGATGTGATGATGCAGACACCTCAGCACAATAAGCATCATATGTACAGTGTCGGCGAGCATACACTTCATACCTTGGAGCATGTGCGAGCGGACAAAATCCTAAGCTTACCATGCTGCTTCATGATGTGGCAAAGCCGGTGTGCATTACGACAGACGAGGAAGGCCAGAATCATTTCAAGAAGCATCCGGTTGTGGGAGCTGATATGACAAGAAAGATACTCAGGCGCCTTAAGTTTGATAACAGGACTACAGACTGTTGCTGTAAGCTCGTAAAAGAGCATGATGACCGTCCGGCCATCACGGAACGCAATGTAAGGCGTGCCATGAGCCGCATAGGAACAGAGCTTTTTCCGCTGTTGTTTGAGGTGAAAAGAGCCGATACACTCGGACAGAGCATGTATAAGCGCGCAGAAAAGCTTGAATACATCGCAGAATATGAGCGTGTATACAGGAAAATCCTCGCAGACCACCAGTGTGTATCAAAAAAGGAAATGAAAATAAATGGCAGCGACCTGATTAAAATGGGAGTAGAGCCGGGACCGAAGCTTGGCGATATCCTGGACAGGCTTTATGAGCAGGTGCTTGATGACCCATCGCTCAATGAAGCACAAAAACTTAAAGAGCTTGCGAATAAAATAATAACCTCTCTCATATGATTAAAAAGCATCTGAATAGTTATGATGCATTAATCATATGAGGGGGGATTTTTTTGTATAATCAGCCGGAAGTGGCTTTGGAAAAATATGAGCTTACAGTAAGCAGGATAATAAAGGGCAGAGGAGCATATATATGTGACACAGGCATCGGGCAGAAGCTGCTCGTGCCGTACAGAGGGCATGAGCAGAGGGCATGTATGCGGATGACGCTGGCATTTATCCAGAGAAACGGTATGGATGTGGAGCAGATATCACAGACAAAGGAGCAGTGTATCATATCGCGGGATAACTGTGAGGACGCATACATATTGAAGGATTACAGAGCAGGCAGAGAGTGCAGCACGGATAGCATAGATGATATGCGTGGCGGCAGCAGGGCATTAGCGCAGCTGCACAATATATTGGAAAAGTATCCTCTGCCTTCGGATATTGAGGTAGAAAGCCTGCACGAAAAAGCTCAGCGAAAATGTGCGCAGATAGTAAAGCTTAAAAACTACATACTGCGTCGCAGCAAGACAAATGCTTTTGAGCATCTGTTTTATGAATGCTATGAGAGATTCTTAGAGCAGGGGCAGAAATCGGCGGAAATATTGTGTGAGCTGGAAAATAGTAAAACGTCAGTTCCGATATACTGTCACGGAGCCTTCAACCAGCACAATGTCGTGTATACACAGTCCGGAAGATGGCTTCCTGTCAATTTCGAGACCATGCATCCGGGATATCCGGAAACTGATCTTGCGGAGTACATGCGCAAGATGCTCGAAAAAAATCACTGGGATACAGCGGTTGCAGATGCAATTCTTGACAGCTATTGCAGCGTAAGAAGTCTTGATGATACATCAATGAGACTGCTTCAAGCACTGCTTTTGTTTCCTGAAAAATTTTGTAAGCTCTGCAATCACTATAGCAACTCGCGCAAGTCATGGGTATGCGACCGTGATGTGGATAAGCTTGCACAGCTCATACAGCTAAGCGGGGAGCGCGAGGAGTATCTGCATGCCCTGCATGCCATAGTGTAAGCAGTAATGCATATATATAGTGAATTTAATTGAAAAGTAAATGACTATACGATATATTATTATTGTAGAAAAACGTTTAAAGCAAGCTATTAAAGGAAATACAGATGAAGAAATTTAAAAGATTATTTTGCATAGTATGCATGCTTGTGCTGTCACTTGCAGCATGTGGAAAACAGGACACGGATGATGGTGTAAAAAAATTCTATAACAGCATGAATGATACGACGGAGGCCGTGGGAGAAAGCACGCAGTCCGGTTTGAAAGCTGCTGCGGAGGAAAACGGAAAGTCTGTTAAGAAAAGTTCAGATATTCTCATAGTATCGGACATAAACAGTGCCAACGAGACAATCAGGGTATACAATTACTCGACAGGAGTGCAGTATCAGTATTACTATGGGCTGACCACCGGCTTTTTCGACAAATATGGCAATCACATGTCAGTTTCAGACATACATCAGGGTGATGTGGTTGACATATCAGGGGCAGATTCAGACGGCAAGGCAAAGCGGATACAAAAATCCGATAAGGTGTGGACAAACGACGCAGTGACCAATTTTTCTGTGGATAAGGATAAGAGCGTGCTTGAAATCGGAAATAGCAGCTACAGGCTGGGGGAGCGCACCATGATATTTTCAGGCTCGGATGTCATAGATACTGACAGCCTCACGGCGCAGGATAAGCTGGCTGTTGTCGGGATTGACAAGGACATAGTGTCAATTTCTGTCACGACAGGGCACGGCACACTGCAGCTTAGCAATACATCGCTGTTTGAGGGCAGCTTTTTGCAGCTCGGAGACAGGATATTTGCAGAAATCACTAAGGATATGTCGCTTGATGTGCCGGAGGGCAGCTATACGCTCGCTGTGGCCAACAACGGCTGGGGAGGCAGCACGGATATTGAGATAAAAAGAGGCGAGACTACAAAGGTAAATTTAAATGATTTAAAGGGTGAGGGTCCTAAAAAGAGCAGCATCCTTTTCGAGGTTGACGTGCAGGGAGCAAAAATATATGTCGATGGCAGTGAAATCGACTATACGAGCCCGGTTGAGATAACATACGGAAAACACACGCTTAAGGTAACAGCCGATGGCTATGACACCTGGACGAGGACGCTTTACGTGAACTCGAAGGAAGCCACCATACAGATTACGATAAACGACAATAAGGACAGCTTGGGCAGTGATTCATCAGGCACCGGAACCGGCAGCACGGACAGCTCGCAGCCACCGCACAGACTCCTTCAGAGACTGCCTCAGAGAGGCAGATGAGAAGGACAATCAAAGTACATCTAAAAGAACCACCGGCAGCTCGCAGAGCACAAATTCATCACAGCAGACATACAATAAATCCTCTGACAGATCGGGAAATAGTCTGACAAATAAGGATATATCAGATTATCTTTCAACATTAACCTCTTTATTAAGTTCAAAGTAAGGTTTTAAGAATGGTAAAAGTACATAAAAGCCTAGGAAATAGCGCATTTTCCTTGACAAACCCCATAAAAACAAGTATATATATTCTTGTAGGTAATTTGGGAATACAGCTCGAATTATATAAATTATGAAAATCCAGAGGAGGAATTTTATCATGAACAAAGCAGATTTAGTTGCAGCTATGGCAGAGAAGGCCGGAGTATCAAAGAAGGACGCAGAGGCATCTTTAAAGGCATTCACAGATGTTGTTGCAGAGGAGTTAAAGAAAGGTGAGAAGATCCAGTTAGTTGGATTCGGTACTTTCGAGGTATCTGAGAGAGCAGCAAGAACAGGAAGAAATCCACAGACTGGCGCTGAGATGACAATTGCAGCATCTAAGGCTCCTAAGTTCAAGGCTGGAAAGGCTTTAAAAGATTCTCTTAACTAATAAGTTAGACTATCACGGAGTAGAAGAATGGGTGAAGCTTTAAGGCTCCGCCCATTTTTGGCTATATCCACTGAAATCAGGGTAATGGTTATGAATTGATTTATTATAGGTAAGACACAGAGGTAACAATGAGATTAGACAAATTTTTGAAGGTATCACTCTGATAAAGAGACGTACAGTGGCAAATGAGGCATGTGACGCAGGCCGTGTCACAGTAAACGGCAGACCGGCAAAGGCATCTGTAAATGTCAAGGTCGGAGACATAATAGAGATAGCATTTGGACAAAAGACAGTCAAGGTTAAGGTGTTAAATCTCCTTGACACAACAAAGAAGGAAGAAGCAAAAGATCTTTTTGAGTATATATAGGTTATATTTTCATGAATCCCGGCATATATTTACATATGCGATTCCACAGATGGCATGTATATGTGCGGCTGTCTATGGAGCATATTAAAAATTATGTGAGGGACAGGAAATGGAAGAAATATCAGGCACAAAGAGTCATAAGCTTATCTTGAATAATCGCAGAACAGGCAGCTTTACAGGAATTTTGGATGTGCTCTCCTTTGATGTGGGAGAGATACTTTTGGAGACGGAGCTGGGCATGCTTGACCTAAAGGGCAAGGATCTTCACGTAAACAGCTAAACCTTGAGAAGGGAGAAGCCGATATAGAAGGTGAGATAGACATGATTACGTATCGAAGGTACCGGAGGTGACCGGAAAGAAAGATAAAATGTTTGGCAGGATATTCAGATAAGCACCTAAGGAGGAATAATGAGTAAACGTCGTGCAAAGAGAAGGGGCGGAACTTTAAGTGTTTCCATCATAGTTATAGCATTTCTTGTGGTTATGGTAGTCCAGGTTGTGCAGCTAAAGCAGAAGGAATCTACATATGCCGCACAAAAAGCGGAGCTTGAGAAGCAGTATACTAAAGAATCGGAGCGTGCTGATGAGATAGAAAGCATGCAGCAGTATATGCAGAGTGACCAGTACATAGAGGATATAGCAAAGAGCAAGCTGGGGCTTTGCGTATGACAATGAAATAATCTTCAAGGAAAAGGACAAATAATTTTTGAAGATATAGTTGCGCTTTTTCGTCAAAACCTTCATTTTTGACCACATATAATCGTTGAAAAAAGATGGAGGCAAAAAGATGAGGATTGCAAATTTAAAAAAGGCTGTGTGGGGGCTTATGGCATTTGCATCCACACTGGTGTGTGTGATGGATTGTTATCCGCTGATACCTGCAGTGTATGGAGTTTATTGTCTGAGCAGTGGGCATACGATTATTTTTTACATAGGATTAATTATTGGAATGGGATACTTTATATCGATACCGTCGATATGTAAGTATCTCTTTATTATTGCGGTGATTTACTTTGGGGAAAGGCTATTTGTGAGAAAAAGCAGTAAAAACGGATGTCTGACAACAGCCGTTGTAGCAGCTTGTGCCACGGCGGTGATGAATCTGTCGGTAACATTTCTGGGAAAGCCGTATACGGATGAGATAGTGTTGTCGGTAGCAGAGAGCCTTGTTGTGTTTTCGATGGCCTTTGTGCTTTGCAGAGCATGCGAATATTTAAGGGCTCTTGAGCACAATGAAAACCCGGTCATAGCAGGACTCCTGCCCGACAGGGAGGAGGCATTTGCCACAGCAGTTTCAGGACTTTCAGGCATTATTTCGACTGCAAACGTCATGGCTGTAAAATGTACGGCAGATAAAATCCCTGATGAGAGTGAGAAAATACAGCTTGAGGTGACAGGGAGACTTTGTGCATGCTGTGAGGGTTGCAGTGTGTGCTGGACAAGCGGGACTTCGATTTCCGACAGTATAAAAATGCTTGCTGATGCAGTGCGCAAACGTATGAAAACAGAGGAAATTGTGCAAAACAGATATGTGGATGGCTGCCCGCACTATACGCGCATGGTGGAAGCCGCCACAGAGGCATTTGCCCGTATTGAGCTAAATGAAGCCTGGTACAGGCGTCTCACGGAAAACAGACGCGTCATAGCCACACAGCTTGACGCTATGGCAGAGCTCATGGATAGCTGGTGCAGGGCTGAAAAATGTATTGATAAAAAAAGAAGGCTGCGTCTTACAAGAGTTTATGTATATACAAAAGAGGCTGGTATACAGGTGGAAAATGCCCATATTTATGAGAACGCAAGGCAGCAGGTATGTATAAAGGCAGATGTCTGCACCAGGATAGATGGCGGGATTGAAATTTCAAAGTATGTGCAGGCGGTTTCACGCGCCATGGGAGTGAAGCTCAGGCAGGCACATGGGACAGTTTCAATAATATCCGATGAGAGGACATCTATTGTGCTTTACGAGGAGAATCAGTTCTATGCACTTTCGGGGGTGGCGACCAAAAAGAAGACCGGCTCTCAGGCAAATGGCGACAGCTGCAGCATGTTTCAGCTGGATGATGGCATGTATCATGTATGTGTATCCGATGGCATGGGCTCGGGCAAGCAGGCGCAGGCCGAGAGACGCTGGTGGTGGATTTGCTTGAAAAGCTTTTGGAGGCCGGCTTTAGCAGGGAAAGTGCCCTAAAGCTGATGAACTCTGCCATGGTCATATCGGCGGGCGAGGAGTCCTATTCCACGGTTGATTTTGCTACGATAGACATGTACACAGGTGAGCTTGAGCTTACCAAAACAGGCGCCGCACCGTCATTTATCAAATCAGGGAAACAAGTAAGTGTTATAGAAAATGAATCCCTCCCGGCAGGGGTCGATGTCTGGCAGGAGAGCAAACATTCAAAAAATACACTTCAAAGTGGCGATTTCCTTGTCATGGTGACGGATGGTGTGCTAGAATATCTGCATGTAAAGGACAGACAGGGGAAGCTTATGGATATCATCGCAGGCGTCAAAAGCGACAATGCAGGCGTGATGGCGCAGGAAATTCTGGACAGGGTGCTGCTTGACACAGGTGGATACGCCATGGATGATATGACTGTAGTTGCAATAGGAATCTGGGAAAAATAATGATTAGACGGACGAAAGATTATATTCTGGAAAACAAAATGATAAAAAATCACAGCACGGTGCTTGTTGCGCTGTCGGGCGGTGCGGATTCGGTCTGCCTTCTGCTGGTGTTAAATGAGATAAAAAGACAGTGCGCAATGAGCTTGATTTTGCGTTGGAGGCAGTACATGTGGAGCATGGCATCAGAGGAGCCGAGAGCAGGGAGGATGCGAGGTTTGCGTCAGATCTCTGCGAGAGGCTTAACATACCGTGCCATGTGCATTCCGTGGATGTACCGCAATATGCAGCAACTCATGGACTCGGACTGGAGGAGGCCGCCAGGATATTGCGTTATGAAGCGTTTGAAAAGGAAGTCGCCAGGATATTGCGCTATGAGGCGTTTGAAGAGGAGGCTGGCAGATATCCTTGCGAAACTGCCGATGCATCAGACCAAAAGCAGGGTAACAGCAGGCAGGCAGTCGTTGCAGTTGCGCACCATATGGAGGACAACGCGGAGACAGTTCTTTTTCAGATGCTTCGCGGAAGCGGAGCGAAGGGACTCGCCGGCATGCATCCGGTTTCCGTGAAGAACGGTGTCACCTATATCAGGCCGCTTTTATCAGCAACACGCGCACAGATAGAGGAATATCTAAAGGAAAACGGACAGGCTTTTGTCACCGATGCCACAAACACTGACACAGCCTACTCCAGAAATAAGCTGCGCCATGATGTGTTTCCACTGCTTTTGCAGATTAATGACAGGGCGATTGAGCATATCAATGAGAGTGCAGGACAGCTTGCGGTGATGAATGATTTTTACGAGCAGCAGCTAAAAGAGGCGTGTGACAGCATGGTTTCAAAAAAAGAAGGCAGGGTGATACTTGAAATCAGTCGCTTTGAGAGCCTGCATCCGGCATTAAAAAGCGGAGTAGCGCGCGAGTGTATACATCTGGCGTCAGGGCGGCTCAAGGACATCACGAGCACGCATATCGGTGCCTTGTGAAGCTTGCAGGGCAGCAGTCGGGTAGAAAAATCAATCTGCCGTATGGTATTATTGCGGAAAAATCATTTGGCGAGGTGATACTCTTCGCCGAAAGGTGTGACGATGAAAAAGAAGAAATTCACATTACGCAAAAAGAGCTTGAGGTACTGAGTGCCACGGGAGAGCAAAAAAACATAAAGCTTTCGGCAGATGGCTCATATGTCACACTTTGTATACAAGATTTTAATGGTAAAATGGACGAAATTCCCAAAAAACCATATACGAAATGGTTTGATTATGATAAGATGAAGAAAGGCTTTGAAATAAGAACAAGAAAAGCCGGTGACTATATAATTGTGGATGACGAGGACCATCATAAGAAGCTGAAGCAGGTATTTACAGGTGATAAAATTCCTGCACAGCAGAGAGCGGGGCTGTGGCTCATAGCCCATGAATCACTGGTGCATGCCATTATCGGATACAGATCCGGCTGCAGCGCACTTGTCACACCACAGACAGGAAAAGTACTTAAGATCACATTTTACGGAGGAAAACAAAATGGATTTTTCAAAAAAATATGATATTTCGGTTTACCTGACAGAGGAGCAGCTCAATAAGCGTATTGCAGAGATTGGAGCGCAAATCACAGAAAAATACAGGGGACAGTCAGTATATCTCATTTGCATACTCAAGGGCTCAATATTCTTTACCACTGAGCTTGCAAAGAGAATTGATTTGCCTATGACTATGGATTTCATGTCGGTATCCAGCTATGGCTCAGGCACAGAGTCATCAGGCGATGTCAAG
>ENA-OQEN01000523-OQEN01000523.1-human-gut-metagenome-genome-assembly--contig:-NODE-523-length-16819-cov-1.926132_pt1 | contig 16819 bp, 17 predicted proteins | sample MGYA00242791_ERZ504627 | MGnify/ENA primary metagenome ERZ504627 (study PRJEB26092, sample SAMD00036316) | human gut metagenome | host: Homo sapiens | study: EMG produced TPA metagenomics assembly of... | reverse complement strand
ATTTAAGGAAGGCTATGACGAAGCTATGTATAAAAATTCTTGTAGAATCTGACTCTGCGATTGAATCGGTGTTTCCCTAGGGGAAATACCGATCCTTTGATTGCATCAGCATTTCCTAAGACTTGGACGCAAAAAACCGCTGCCGTGAAATTCACAGTAGCGGTTTTTCTATTTTTATTTCGACAGCGCGAGGGCTTTTTCGAAGGTCTTCTTGATGCTTTCAGACGGCTCCTTATCCATGAGGCTCACGACGACGATCGCGATGACAGAGAAGAGGAAGCCGGGGACGAGCTCATAGAGGTCAAACCAGGCAAACTGTTTCCAGATGAGGACGGTGAGGCCGCCGACGATGACACCGGCGTAGGCGCCTTTGAGCGTCATTCGTTTCCAGTAGAGGGAGAGGAGCACGGTCCCGCCGAAGCAGGCACCGAAGGCCGGCCCATGCGTAGGAAACGATGGAGAAGATATAGCTGTTCGGATCCGAGCCGAGGTAGACGGCGATGCAGGAGACGAGAAGAACCGAGATACGGCTGACGCGGATCAGCGTTTTTTCTGAGGCATCCTTGCAGAGGAAGGCCTGGAAGAGGTCACGGGAGACCGCCGAGGATGTGACGAGCAGCTGCGAGGAGCTGGTACTCATGATGGCCGCGAGGATCGCAGACCAGATGATGCCCGTGATAAAAGGCGCTGAGAGCGACTCTGCCATCAGGACGAAGACGCGCTCGGCATTCGCATTCTCAAGCGGGGTCGTGAGGTATGCCTTGCCGATGACGCCCATGGCGATGGCGAAGGCGAGAGACAGGATGACCCATGTCATGGCGATGTGTGTCGATTTTTTCAGGTCTTTGGCATCCGAGATCGCATGAATTTGACGAGGATATGCGGCTGTCCGAAATAGCCGAGCCCCCAGCCGAGGGAGGAGACCATCATGATGGCAAGAGCGCCCATACCGGTGGAGTCCGGGAAGAAGGAGAAGAAGTCGGGCCTTCCTTCGCCAGGATATCCATGGTCGGAGCGGGGCCGCCCAGTGCGATGGCCGCAGCGACCGGTACATAGAGGACGGTGAAGAACATCATCGTTCCCTGAATGAGGTCAGTCAGAGCGACGGCGGAGAAGCCGCCGAGGAAGGTGTAGAATACGACGACGAAGGCGCCGATCAGAAGGGACTCGAAGTAGGGGAGACCGAAGATGGTATTGAAAAGTTTGCCGGCTGCAACGAATCCGGAGGATGTGTAAATGATGAAGAAAAGAATGATGAAGAGGGCGCAGATGAGGCGCAGGCCATTCTTCTTTTCCTCGAAACGGTTCGACAGATAGTCCGGGATGGTGAGCGAATTATTCGCGACCTCCGTGTAGTGACGAAGGCGTGTGGAGACGAGGACCCAGTTCGCCCATGTACCGATGATGAGGCCGATGCCTGTCCAGAAGGCGGAGAGCCCGTGCAGGTACGCATAGCCCGGGAGCCCCATCAGCATCCAGCCGCTCATATCCGAGGCTTCCGCACTCATGGATGTCAGCCATGGTCCCAGTTTGCGGTCTCCCAGGATGTAAGACGATAAATTTTTCTGCTGTCTCGAGTAATAGAGCCCGATGCACATCATGCCCGCCAGATAGAGGATGAAGGCCAGGGCGATCGGCCAGCTCCATTCTTCACTCATTTCCATATCATTTCCTCCCCTGTATAATCATTCCATTTTTTTGAAAATATCTTGAACATTATAACATAAAAAAGAAAGAAATACGATAGGAAAAGGAAATAGGAGACCAAGGGGCTCATAGTCTTCCAGTCTATCAGTCTACCAGTCTTTTAGTCCACGATCACCGGCGATGTATAGAAATCCATTTTGCCCTTCCTGTATCTTTTTCCCTTCTGGCAGAAGGACTGCACATGCTTGCGCGGATGTCCATCTCGAGCATGGCGGCGCTTCCTTGGGAAGCGTTTTCATTCCTTTCGCCGTGCTGGTGATGATGGGGAGGGGAAGATCTCTGAGGAGGGCACTCTTTTCTCTCTTGAGTGCGAGGAGGCGGGCGTAGGAGGGATCGGGCGGTGCGAGGAAGGGGGAGGAAAGAGCGGCGGGGGAAAGGAGCAGCTCTGCGCCAAGGCGTTTCAGACTGCTTCGAAGATAGCGCTTGCTCTTCGTGGCGGCGAGCATTTCTTCATAGGAGATCCGCTGGCTTTCCTTAGCCCATTTGTATTCAAGTCCTTCTTTGAAAAGCCCGATCGCCTGCAGGGCTTCTAGGGGCATCAGGCGGGAGAGAAGGTGGCAGCAGTCTTCATAGCGGGCGGGATCCGTGTAGTGGCCTTCTTCCATGAGCTTGGCGGCTTGCTTTGCGTCCGGAGGAGAAAGAAGTGCCGTCTTTTTTGAGACAGGAGTTCACGCCGCGCGCTCGTCGCCGAGACGGGATGCTCCATGTCTCGGGGAATGACGAGGATGTCCATGTCGTAGTGCTTTCGAAGGATCGTCTCCGTGTAGCGGAATCCCAAAAGATTGTTCGGCTTCGTAAGCTCATCGGCAAGATACGGAAAAGCGGCTGCCATCGCTTCATGGGCGGCTTCTCCATAAGACAGACCGTCCGCAATTCTTTCGTGGAGGAGATGCTCGTAGTCCTCTGAAATCGCCCAGCCGGCAGCGCTTATGAGCTCATCCTTCGTGAGAGATTCTGCGCCGAAGGCGATCATGTTCACGCCCATGGCATGGAGCATGGAGGCGGCATGGCAGGAGAAACGGTCTGCGCTCTGAAGGGCGTAGAGGGCTGGAAATTCGAAGACGGCGTCCACGCCGGAGCGGACGGCCCATCTGGCGCGCGTCCACTTATCAAAAAGGGCAGGCTCGCCCCTCTGCACGAAAGCACCGCTCATGATGGCGATGAGGGGGGCTTGCGGATAGGCTTTTTTGATGATATCGATCATGGCGGAATGACCGGCATGAAACGGATTCCACTCGGCTGTGATGCCGATGAGGGGAGAGGTGGTAGACATGGGGACTCCTTATTCAGAAATTGTAAGATCTTGAGGCGGCAGACATCAGGCTTTAGACGGCAGATGGCAAATTAGGCATAAGGCACCTGACATCTGATATCTCGCCGTCTAAAGCTTCCCGGTCGCTGAGTCTTCCCTATTCTATCACAAAAGTGAGCGGAAACAGGAAATCTACCTTCCTCTATGATATAATATGAAAAATCAATGAGCGAAGTTTGACCTCGCTACTACAACCAAAGGAATGATATATATGTATAATCATTGGCAGAAAAAATGGGCGCTGTCTCTGGGCCTTCTGGTGCTTGCCATGCTGCCCGCAGGCTGCGGAAACAGCATTGACGATCAGTTTCCCTTCGGAAGAACCGCATTCACTGTGGCGGCGAGACCATCACGGTGGCAACGCCGTTTGAGCTGATCTCCAATGGCAGGCAGGTCGATCTCGGCGACCGTCAGGCGGAGACGGTCCACGCAGAAGGACACAATGCGAATATGCAGCTCCTTGTGACCGGCACGAAAGAGGGGGAAGGAAAGGATGCGAAAACGCTGGCGGAAGAGGCGAAGAGCATCCTCGCCGATAATCCCAATCTGAAAAATGTGAGATCCCAGCAGAAGGAGATCACATTGGGGGATGTGAAGGCACAGCAGCTTTCCTTCTCTTTCACTGAGACCGCCCGCGGCAAGAATGTAGAGCTCTCTGTAGAAGAATATATTTTCCTCCGGAAGGGTGTCGTCTGGCGCGTCATTTACCAGTATCGCAGTCAGGATGAGGTGGGCAAAGCTCTCACACAAAAAGTCGCCGGACAGATCGCGATGGGGAGTACGTTCTAGGGAGACTAAGAGACTGGAAGATGTCAGAAATCATACGATAGACTTAGGGGGATAGGAGACCATAAGTCTGATGTCTCCAGGTCTATAGTCTCTAAGAAATTAGTAGCTAGGGATTAGTAGCTAGGGATTAGGGGTGACTGGGATTCTCAGGAATCGTCATCCCGAGCGTAGCCGAGGGATCTCTACTGTACTGCAGGAATCAGCGTGTATGCGTCGAGGGAAAACGATGTCTTGGTGCTGCCTCATAGCAGGCAATGAGCGTATTGCAATAGAGATTTCTCGGCAACGCTTTCAATGACGACGGTGCGAAGCGCCATCAAAACTCCGCGGCGCTTCTGATTTTTATGCGCCGCACCACTCCCGTTGAACCTGTTGAACCTGTAGAACCTCTTTTGCAAATAATCAAGGGGCTAACCCTGAACCTTTTTCTTTTTTAACAATGAGGAATCTATGCGATTTTCAAAAGGATTTTTTTCACTACTTTTATTTTTAGCCGCCGGTGCTTTGATCGCCGGTATCTTGGGACAGGTGCTCGGCAGTGCGAACCTTGTCGGCCTCATGCCTTTCCTGACGGAGACCTATGAGATCTTCCATATACAAAACATCGCCCTGAATCTGGGGATCATGCAGATTCATTTCGGCATCCGTTTTGCGCCGAATCTCATCAGCATCCTCGGCATCCTTGTCGCGTGGTGGCTGTATGAGAAATTTTGAGATGCTAGACTGGAAGGCTTTAGACTGAGAGACTGGAAGACATCAGACTTTAGACGTCAGATTTAGAGCATCTGATGTCTAAAGCTGAAAGTTTCTCTGTCTAGTCACCAGTAAATGACATTTGAAACACCGGATTTTCAGTAAAGTGAGGATACGATGATGCTCATCCGTGAAATGCGAAGCGAAGACAAGCCAAGAGAGCGTTTTCAGGAATCCCCGAAAATGGCCAGCATGACGGATCTTGTTGCGATCCTTTTGCGAACGGGGCGGCAGGGGTATTCCGTCATGCAGCTGGCGCAGGATGTCGTGGACCAGCTCGAGCAGACGGTGGGCATCAATGGCTATGAGGATCTTCACTGGCGGGATCTCACGGATATCAAAGGCATCGGCCCCGATAAGGCAGTCACCATCTGTGCAGCGATCGAGCTCGGGCGGCGTCTGACCTATATATATGATAAAAGAAAACTGGAGAATTTCAGTACGCCGGAGAATGTCTCAGCCTTTTTTATGGAGCGTCTCCGCCACGAGACGCAGGAGCATTTCCTCGTCGCCTTTGTCAATGTGAAGAACCGACTTCTGGGCTACAAAGAGGTCTCCATCGGCGGGCTGAATGAGACGCCCGTCGATATCAAGGAAGCGATGAAGTGGGCGATCCGCTACAAAGCCTTCGGCCTCATCCTTCTGCACAATCACCCTTCCGGCTATCCGGAGCCGTCGAAGGAGGACATCGAGATGACGAAGACCTTCGCCAAGGCCGCAAAGCTCCTTGATATGGTGGTGCTGGATCATGTCATCATAGGAGATGGCATCTATGTCAGTCTGCATGAGAGAGGGGTTATTTGAGACTTTTGAGACTAGGAGACGTCAGACATTAGACTTCAGATATCAGATTCAGATTTCATAAAGCAGGCGTCTCATGGTCGCTCTCAATGGGAAGGAAGAGAAGATATTTTGGCCTAGTCACTAGTCACCTCTAATCCCTAGCTACTAATCCCTAGTCTCCTTCGTTCCCAGATATGCTATAATATATGAGATATAAAAATTTTAGTAAAGGACAGGTGTGAGCCATGGAAGAAATGGAAAAAGGAAAACGTTATTCCGCAGAAGACAAGGGTTATACCAGCAAGATCTATGAGATCCGCTGGATTCCCGTCACGGAAAGAGAAGAATATCAGGAAGGCCCGACCAGAGACGCGCTCCTGAAGCTCAAGGGAAAAATGGCGGAAAAGGATTTTGACAAATACATCGAAAACGGTGTCATCCGTGTGACCTATGATGAGGGTCGTCTGATGATCATCGTAAAGTCGGAGATCTACCGCACCATGCTGATGGGCCCCTTCTACAATGCCATTTGTGAAGCCTTTGATGTGGACATTTCCGTGTCGTCAGCCAGGTGAATGGGTACTGATCGGAGCGGGAAAGCGGCCCGATCGAGAAGAGAAGGATAGGCGAGCCGGATGGCCCGCCTTTTTTCTTGCGAACTTTTCCACTATCCGCTATAATTTTCATAGTCTAATGAAAAACTCAGTCACCTATCCGAGGCTTCTTATGAGATTTCGATTTCTTCTTATCCTTTGTATCGCCCTTTTCACCAGCCTTCTTCCGGCAGAATGCCGCGGGGAGGCTCTTTTGCGTGCGTTGTTTCCTTACAGTCTGACGAAGGAGGCGGGCGTGGCGCATGCGGGCAGCACGCAGCTTCTCTATATTTCCGTGCAGAATTTCGGCAATGAAGAGGAAGCTGCCGAGATCACCGCGGCATTGCCGGAGGGATTCACGGCACTCGCCGGAGACGGCTGGGAGGTGGACGGGCAGGAGGTGTGCATCCACTGGACACTTCCTGCAGACTATGGTGAGCAGTTCCTCGCGGTCCCCGTGAAATGCAGCGAAGAGGCGGGGGAAGGTGTCTACGAGATACCGGTCTCCCTTCGGACGAAAGAGGGCGTGAAAGAGGAGAAGATCTCTTTCTCGGCGGGACCGGCGGAAGAGGAGCAGGATCAGAAGGCAGCGCAGACATGGTATATCCAGTCGGTGCTGCTTCCGGTGAATGAGGACGGGGAGCGGGATGCGAGACAGGAAAAGGATACGCTCGTCACGCCGGATGTGACACTGGAGAATATGAAGAACCGCCTGACGGGCGGGCGCGGTGTGGACTGGGATGCGCTCACGGCAAAGCCGAATACGTACCTCCTTCTGGATATGAGAAATCCGAAGAAAGACGTGCGGACGATCCATCTGACCGCCGAACTCGTAGACAAGGAGACGGGGAGGTGCGCCCCGGCTCATCGCAGCAGCCGGTGAGGGAGAGTCTCTCGACCGGACGAAAATGCGAAGTGAGGCAGTGCTCTCTCTGAACGGCCATAAAATGCAGACCGCTGTGGTGCCGCTGTATGTGGATCCTTTCTCGATCGCAGAGGGAGACTATGCGCTGCGCCTCACGCTGTTTGACGGAGAGACGGAGCGTGTGACGGAGCTGCCGCTCACCGTCGTGAAGAAGCGAAGCGTGGGATTTGCGACGCTCGGCTTTGCCCTCCTTTCTCTTCTCGCGTTGGCAGCGTCCATCGGCGGACTGAAGCGCTGCATCCTCTCCATCGGAGCGAAGGGGGATATCACGGTATCGCTCTTTGCGGCGATGGCTTTCGGCGGGGTCGTCGTGCCGGTGACACTTCTGGGAGATTTCCTGCATGTCCTCTTGGGGCCTTTCTCCGGACTGGTGACGGGCCTTCTCTCAGGGGTCGTGCAGTACCTGCTTCTGGTCTCGCTGCTGGTTCTTTTCCGCAGGCCGGGGGTCTGTGCGCTCTTTTTCCTCATGCGCTGGATGCTTTCGGCGGTACTTTTTGGCCGTGTGACGCCGGTGGGGATCCTGATCTGTGCGGTGTCCATCGTGATTTTGGAAACGACGCTTTACCTCGCAGGTTTCTATCGAAAGAAGGAGCTGACGCCGCTCTACGCGATGGGGATCTCCTTCCTGATCGGGCTTTGTGATGCGGGGATCACTTTTGTGAATATGGAACAGCTGATGTTCTTTTATCGGTTATATTATGCAGACTGGTTCATCGGGCTTTACATGCTGATGAATGGTCTCTTGTACAGTACACTCGGCAGCTGGATGGGGTATCGCATCGGCAGCCGCTTGAAGCAGGTGATGGGGACATGATACTGGAGATCAGGGATCTTTCGTGCCGCTACGTATCGCGCAGGAAGGATACTCTTTCGCATGTGGATCTGTCTCTCGCCGAAGGTGAGATGGTCCTCATCGCGGGGCGCTCCGGCTGCGGGAAATCAACGCTCATCAAGAGTATCACGGGGCTTTGGAACCGGGGGAAGCCCGGCTCACGGGGACGATCTCTCTCGATGGACGGGACGTGAGAGAGATGAGCGCGGAAGATATAGGGCTTCTGGCAGGCACGGTATATCAGACGCCGGATGACCAGCTCTTTGCGATGACGGTAGCTGACGAGGTCGGATTTGCCCTCGAAAATCGCGGAGAGGATCCGTCTGTCATCCGGGAAGAGGTCCGGCGTGCGCTTGCAAAGACGGAGCTTTCCGGTATGGAGATGCGGAGTATCCATGCGCTGTCCGGCGGGCAGAGGCAGCGTCTGGCGCTGGCCTCAATTTTGGTGACGCATCCGAAGCTTCTTATCTTGGATGAACCGGTGAGTCAGATGAATCCGAAGGGTGTCAAGGATTTCTTGGAGCTTCTGGTTTCCCTGAATCGGGAAGACCATATGACGATCCTCGTAGTGGAGCACCGTGTGAATGAGCTGGCGCGGTATTTTCCCCGCCTCTGCTGCATGTATGAAGGACGATTCATCTATGACGGAGCGACAGAGGGGGCATGGACAGCGCTCGGAGATACGGAGGCCTATGGACTCCGCGAGCCGCAGGCGGTGAAGCTCGGCCGCCTCCTGCACCTTCCTTATCTTTCGGGGCATGTGAAAGAGACGGCGGAGGAGATCCGGAAGAGCGGTATCTCCTTTGCGCCGCATATCTCGCGAGAGAAAAAAGAAAGCCATGCACCCGTTGTACTCGAGGGAAGAGATCTCCACTATCGCTATCAAGGTGCGGAGAAGGAAACGCTTCACGGACTCTCTTTTGCGATCCGCAAGGGGACGATCAATGCGCTCATGGGCTTCAATGGGGCAGGGAAATCCACGCTGATGAACCTTTTATCCGGACTGGATACGCCGACATCGGGAGAGATCCTGCTCCTTGGGAAGCCGGCTGAAAAGCAGCGCCATCACATCGGCTATATGCGGCAGGAGCAGATCTCATGCTGCTTACGGACTCTGTCATCGATGAGCTGACGTGGAATAACAAAACCATCACGGAAGAGGAGCTGGATCGCCTCTTTCGTCTTCTGCATGTACGGCATTACTGTCATGATTTTCCACTGGCACTGTCCAAGGGGCAGCGTCTTCGTGTCGTCTTCGGGGCGATGCTCGCCAGGAAGGATAATGACCTCTTGCTCCTCGACGAACCGACGACGGGGCAGGACCAGAAGAGCCTGTCGGATATCAAAGCACTGCTTCTCTATGCGGCCTCCGAAGGACGGACGATCTTCTTCTGCACACATGATATCGAGCTGGCAGGCGAGCTGGCGGATCAGGTGTTCCTTTTGAAAGAAGGAAGATTTCTGGCGAGCGGCACGCCGCATACGATCTTCAGTGATAAAAAGCTGATGGAGGAAGGCGGCCTGGCGCTCCCGCCCATGCTGACATTGTCGGAAATGCTGGGCATCGAGCCGTGTATTTCTGTGAAAGAGGTGATGGATCATGTCCTATAGACAGCTTTGGGAAGGCGGGGATGGACATTCTTTCCTGATGCGTCTCGATGGACGGACGAAGCTCTCCTTCCTCTTCTGCTATGCGCTGATGATGATCATCGTGGACAATGCTAGGACGCTTTTTTTCCTCTTCACGCTGACTCTCGTTTTTCATTTTCTGGGAAAGACGCCCTTCTATAAGTGGCGGGTGCTCGCGATCTTCATCCTATTGGGCCTTTGGGGATCGATCGCCAGTCAGGCGCTCTTCTTTTCGCAGAATCCACGGACGCCCCTTGTGAATTTGATCTCTCCCGGCTTTCCTGTCCTGGGGGCGCTGACGAATGGTCTCTATATCTATCGGGAAGGCATCATCTACGGTGCGATCCAGGGAATGCGTACGGTATCGATGATCACGCTGGGGCTGCTCGTCTGCTGGACGAGCGATCCGCGCCAGCTGCTGAAGGGTCTCACTTCGTGGAATCTATCTCCGCAGGCCGCCTTCATGCTGGTGACGGCGATCCGCTTCTTCCCTGTACTTGCTGCGGAAGCAGGCGAAGTCATGGTCGCATTGCAGCTGCGAAGCGGCAGTGAAAAGGGACGGCATCAGGTGCTGATGCACATCCCGCACATGGTGAAGCCCCTCTTGGCTCGCTGCCTTCGCCGTTCCGCGACGCTGGCTCTTTCCGTTACGAGCCGCGGTCTTTTCCTCGCCAAGGGAAGGCGGGCAGACATCTGGCAACCGTCTGAAAATGGGTCTCTTTGCTCTTCCTTCTTTTCACGGTGGGCTGCGGCAGTGCAAGATCCTCTATGCGCTTTCCAAAGAGGGCTTCTACTACGGCGCGCTCCGCATGGTGTATGACTGCGCGAAGATGTATTTATAATGGTTTCAGGGTTCAGGTTGGCGGGTTCGGGGGAGACTTTGAGACTGATAGATTTGGAGACATCATATATTAGACATCAGATATTTGACGTCTAACGTTTGAAGCAGATATGCTCCGCGGCGCTTCTGATTTTTATGCGCCGCGCTTCCCCCTTTGAACCTCTTGAACCCATAGAACCCGCTCCTCCCTCTTTCGCAAACAATCAAGGGACGGCATAACCCTGAACCATATTCTGGTGACCAAACATGAAACGATGCAAAACAATTCTCATTTTTTTTCTCCTTGCACTGACCTGGAGCGCTCTTTTCTGGCTGACCGGGAAAAAGACACCCTGGCAGATCTTTGCGAGCAAAGAGTCAGACGCAGCCTATGTGATCTCCTTAGGCGACATGGCAGGGCGGAACTATGACCGCATGGGCTTTGACAGCGGCAAGGTGCTCTACGTGAAGTCGGACGGCGGCTGGCTCGTCGGTACAGCGAATGGCGAGCTCATCCATTTCGATGAGAAGGGAGAGGAGCTGTGGAGCCACTCTGTCGGCACAGGCCTCATCCGTGGCATCGCAGTGAGCCGGGATGAGAAGGTCGTCTATGCGGGGGAGAAAAGTCCGGAAGGAACGATGTATGCCATGGATGTGAAAAATGGCGATGTGCTGTGGACCTTCCGGGGAGACTCTCTCATAGGGTATGAGGTGGACATACAGTCCGAGCCGACGGCCATCGATATATCGACGGATGCTGCTGGACATGTATATGCGGTTTTCTATCGATTTACGCTCGATGAGAAGGGGCAGCGGACATACCTTTCCCGCATCATTTCCTTCGATGAGACCGGGAAAGAGCGCTGGCGCTATCCTGCCAAAGAGAATATGGATGCGTGGGTGAATTGCGGTGCTGTTTCAGAAAGCAGCGGCCGCTTCGCCTTTGCGACAGCGAATTACGACAAAGCAAAGACCGATGGTCTTACCTATAATGAAAATCTGTATGTCCTTGACAGCCATACAGGGACACTGCTCCATGCCGAAAAGATCCCGCCGGTCGAGACCTTCGGCACCACGACGATCCGGAACGGACTTTCTTACTCGGAGGATGGGAAGTACCTCGCGGTGATGGCGAGTGATGGACGAGGATTCCTTCGTGACGAGGACGGGCGTCCCATCTGGGAGCGCAGCATTTCCAGAGTTATGGAGATCGGCGGCAGCTATTACTTTGCGGCGGGTCGTGATGCGCTCTTTTCCGGAGACAAAGTCCTCTTCGGTACCATCAATACATTCAATCGGGAAATTGGCAGCTGCGGCGCCCGTCATCCATCCATCAGGAAACAGCCTCTATGGCTTTGACAGGGACGGGAAGTATCTCTTCCGCTATACTGCGCCTGCGGAGATCGAAGCCATCGGGGTCGCCGGTGATGTAGCCGCGTTGGCGATCGGCAGAAATGTAAGAAATCATGACTACAAAGCCCATGGAGCAGCAGTCATCAGTCTTTCTGATGGGACTCTCCTTAATGAGTACCATACGAAGGGACCGCTCCAGACGCTTGCGATCTCCTCCGATGCCGCTACGTGGCTGGCATCGAAGTCCCTGCTGTCACGGCTGAAGGAGATCTACTCGGAGCCTATCGGCTGCACATCTGGGATCGGGAAAAGTGAAAAGGTTCGGGGTTCAGGTTGATAGGTTCAGGTAGAAGATTAAGAGACTAAGAGACTTGGAGACTTCAAATTTCTGACTTCTGATGTCTGGCTTCTGATTTTTATGCGCCGCACCTCCCCCATAGAACCCGCTTCCCCTCTTTCGACTGCAGTCAATGGGACGGCACGGCCCGTGGGCTAACCTTGAACCCCCTTCCCCTTTGCGCTATAATAAAAACAAATTGTTTTTTATTGAAAGTTACGAGGATACTATGATACGAAGATTTATGAAATATTATCGTCCCTACATGCACATTTTGATCTGGGTGATCGTAGGGACGTTTGTCATGGCCGGACTGGATCTGATCTTTCCGGTCGTGGTCCGTGAGCTCATCCATGACGTACTGCCGGCGGGGGATATGCATCGGCTGTTTATCGGCTCAGGGATCCTTCTTGTCCTTTACATTCTGAATTTTGCGATCCAGTATGCGGTGCAGTACTATGGGCATGTCATGAGTGCGTCCATCGAACACGATATGCGACGGGATTTGTTTGCTCATATCGAGAAGCTCTCCTTTCATTACTTCGATAATGAGAAAACGGGGCAGCTGCTTTCCCGTATCACAAGCGATGTGACAGAGATCAGTGAGCTTTCCTTCCGCGGACCCAATGATGTTCTCCTCTGCGGCGTCATCATGGCGGGGACGCTGGTCGTGATGTTCGTCATGAACTGGCAGCTTGCCCTCCTCATCGGTGCACTGCTTATTGCGAAGAGCATTCACACCGTGAAGGTGAATAAACAGATGAAGTCCGCCTTTCGGCAGAACCGGAAGAAGGCAGGGGAAGTCTCTGCCCGCGCAGAAGAAAGCCTTTCCGGCATCCGCCTTGTGAAGGCTTTTGCCCAAGAGGCCTTCGAGCTGGACCGCTTTGAAGAGAAGAGCCGCGAGCTCCGGGATACCCGTTTCGCTTCGAATAAGCTCATCGCCTATTTCTCCGGCGGTATTAACTTTTTCACCAACTTCATCAATGTGGCGGTGATCCTGGCCGGCGGGTGGATGATCAATGAGGGAACGCTTGCGCTTTCTGATTTCGTCGCATTCCTCCTCTATGTGAATATCTTCATGCGTCCGGTCTTCCGTCTGACGATCCTCGCTGAGGTGTACCAGCGCGGCATGGCCGGCTTCCACCGTTTCGAAGAGATCATGCACACCGAGCTTCCATCGAAGATCCGGAAAAGCCTGTCATGCTCTCCCAGGTGAAAGGGGATATTGATTTCAAGGATCTATCCTTCGGTTACGATCCGGGGCATCTCATCCTGCATGATCTCGCCTTTGAGATCCCTGCCGGAAAGACGGTGGCTTTCGTCGGCGAGACGGGGGCAGGGAAGAGTACGCTCGTCAGCCTGCTGCTTCGCTTCTATGAACCGACAAAAGGCGAAGTCATGCTGGACGGACATCCGCTTTCCGCGTTCCGCCAGCAGGATCTCCGAAGAAAGATCGGTATCGTGCAGCAGGATGTCTTCCTCTTCGGGGATACCATCGCAGAGAATATCGCGTATGGCCGTGAGAACGCGACCAAAGAGGAGATCGAAGAGGCTGCACGTCTGGCAGCGGCGGATGATTTCATCCGACAGCTTCCGAATGGCTATGAGACGAAGGTCGGCGAGCGCGGCGTGAAGCTTTCCGGCGGGCAGAAGCAGCGTATCGCCATCGCTCGCGTCTTCCTCAAGAATCCGCCTGTCGTCATTTTCGATGAAGCGACATCTGCCTTGATACCCAGACGGAGAAGAAGTACAGAAGACACTTGATGAGCTTGCGAAAAATCGCACGACGATCATCATTGCACACCGTCTCTCGACCGTCAGAAATGCCGATGTGATCTACGTCCTGGATCATGGACGCCTGCTCGAGCGCGGCAGCCATGACGAACTGATGGCAAGGCACGGGAAATACTTTGCACTGTATGAAGCGCAGAAAAGAAAAAGAAGATGAATAGTGAAGTCATGTAAATCTCTTCCCGTTTCGGGGGAGAGGATTTTAGTTTAGGGTTGGCGGGTTCAGATAAGAGACTAAGAGACTTAGATATCAGACATCTAAAGTCTCTTAGTCTATCAGTCTCTCCCGTCTCTTAGTCGCTTAGTCTTTGAGCTGAAACCTGTACCTCTTTTTTTATTTATCTTCTTTACATGCCGCCTCTTCCATGTTACACTTTTCACAGTATAGAAGGAGCGCGGACAAATCCGATGGCTGCTCCAGCGGGAAGGCAGACTTTGTTTTCCTAGATTACTCGTAAATGAGGGATGTAAATGTCACTTTATGTAAAAAAATTCGGCGGAAGTTCTGTTGCGACACCGGAAAAAATGTTGAATATTGCAAACCGTGTGCTTCGCGATCGGAAGCCGGGGGACAAGATCGTGATCGTCGTATCGGCTATGGGCGATACCACCGATGATCTCCTGGCACTGGCTTCGAAGGTATCGGACATCAATCATGGACGTGAAATGGATATGCTGCTGGCTACCGGTGAGCAGATCTCCATTTCTCTTATGGCGATGACTTTCAGAAAGCTCGGCGTTCCTGCTGTATCGCTCACAGGCCCGCAGGCAGGCATCATTGCCGGAGGGGCGTTTGGCAAAGCGACCATCGATGATGTGAAGCCGGAGCGGGTATTCAAGGAGCTGGAAGAAGGCAAGATCGTCATCGTGGCAGGCTTCCAGGGTCTCATGAAAAATGGCGATGTGGCGACACTGGCCGCGGTGGCAGCGATGCGACAGCGGTGGCACTCGCAGGTGCGATGCATGCAGATATGTGTGAGATTTTCACCGATGTGGATGGCGTATACTCTGCAGATCCGCGTGTCGTGAAGAATGCACATAAGATGAAAGAAATTACCAATACGGAAATGCTGGAAATGGCACGTCTGCGCTGGCGTCATGCAGCCTCGCAGCGTCGAACTCGGGATCAAATATCACATCCCGATCCATGTCAGATCCACATTTACGAATGATGAAGGAACGATTATCCGGGAGGTATGTATGGAAGGTTTGAACGAAACGGTCAGAGGCGTGGCACAGGATGCTCATGCAGCTAGAATTGCGGTACTGGGACTCAGAAATGTGCCGGGCGTGGCATACAGCGTATTCTCCGCTCTCGCAGAAGACAATATCACGGTCGATATGATCGTGCAGAGCGTCAGAAATTCCAATGACGACAAGACGGATATCGTATTCACCATCGATGATACGGATATGGAAGATGCCAAGAGAGTCCTTGATAAGATGAGAGACGAAGGCAAAGTGGAAGAAGTCATTTATGATGACGACACGGCCAAAGTCTCTGTCGTAGGTGCGGCATGCTCGGCAAACCGGGAGTCGCTGCCCGTATGTTCGGTGCACTTGGCAGAGCCGGTATCAATATCGATATCGTCAGCACCTCGGAGATCAGCATTTCCTGCCTCATCCTTAGAAAAGACCTGACCAAAGCTGTACAGGCGATTCACGATGAATTTTTCCCGCAGGACGAAAAATAATAAATAGATGCTTGTGGAAAAAGCACAGGAATTTCCTGCGCTTTTTCTTGTGAACGAAAGAAAAAAGAGGCAAAGGAAATACGGATCCACTCATTGGCAGCGCTCATCCCGGGATTTTTATATAGGATAAAGCACTGCGGAGTGCTTGCACTATGGGGGTGAAGCCGCTTGGGCAGCCTTTAGCACCTTTTTACGCAACAATTATCAGCAACCGATAAGGAGAGATCAAATGAAATGGAATGATGGAGACCTGGTGCACGGATTCCGTGTCAGCCGTATGTCCCATATTGAAGAAGTCAATGCCGATGCCTACCTGATGGAGCACGTGAAAAGCGGTGCTCGTCTTCTGTATCTGGACAGCAACGATGATAATAAAGTTTTTTATATTTGTTTCCGCACGACGCCGGATAATTCCAAGGGTACGCCGCATATCATGGAGCACTCGACGCTCTGCGGCTCTCGGAAATATCCGCTGAAGGAACCCTTCGTCGAGCTCGCGAAAGGCTCTCTCAATACCTTCCTCAATGCGATCACCTGGCCGGATAAGACCATGTATCCGATCGCCAGCCGCAATATGGTCGATTTCCATAACCTGATGGATGTATATCTGGATGCCGTCTTCTATCCGAATTGCCTCAAGGATCCGCAGATCCTGATGCAGGAAGGCTGGCACTATGAGCTGGAGAACAAAGAGGCGCCGCTGACGTACAATGGTGTCGTATACAATGAAATGAAAGGTGCGCTCTCTTCGCCGGAAGCCATCATGGAAGACCGTGCGACAGAGCGTCTTTTCCCGGATAATACCTATGGCGTGGAATCCGGCGGGGATCCGGAAGTCATCCCGATGCTCTCTTTCCGGGAATTTACTGAATTCCACCGACGCTTCTATCATCCGTCGAACAGCTATATCTACCTTTATGGCGATATGGATATCGAAAAGACGCTGGCTTATATCGATGAAGAATACCTATCTCATTTTGACCGCCGCAATGTGGACTCGGCCGTCCGTACGCAGTCCGGTTTCAAGAAAAGGGTATCGGCGACATGCCCGTATGGGATCGCAGAACAGGAAAGCGAAAAAGGAAAGGCCATCCATGCCCTCTACATCGCAGCAAGCGACCATATGTCTACGAAGGAATCGCTCGCTTTCCGCATCCTGAACTATGTCCTGATCGATATGGACGGCGCACCGTTGAAGAAAGCAGTCTTGGATGCCGGCCTTGGAAGCGACCTGTCCGGCGGCTATTGTGACAGCTACAAGCAGCCTGTCTGGACCATCGAGGTGACAGGCTCGGAAGTGGAGAAGCAGGAGCAGTTTGCCCAGGTCATCGACGGGACGCTGCGCACGCTCGCTCTTGACGGCATCGACAAGGATATACTCGATGCCGCACTGAACCGTACAGAATTCACCTCGCGTGAAAACGATTATCAGGGACGTCCGAAAGGACTTTTCTACGGCGTGCGCGCGATGGATCTCTGGCTCTATGACCGTGACCCGATG
>ENA-OQEN01000522-OQEN01000522.1-human-gut-metagenome-genome-assembly--contig:-NODE-522-length-16825-cov-3.986046_pt1 | contig 16825 bp, 20 predicted proteins | sample MGYA00242791_ERZ504627 | MGnify/ENA primary metagenome ERZ504627 (study PRJEB26092, sample SAMD00036316) | human gut metagenome | host: Homo sapiens | study: EMG produced TPA metagenomics assembly of... | reverse complement strand
GGTACACACGAGAGCTTGAAAGTGCGGCGGAAGCGGGCTGCGGCTATGCGTGGCTGCTGCTCGGCTGGTTCTTTTCCGAACAACCGTCGGCCTTTCGCTGCTCAACCGAAGTGCGACTGTCGAGGAGTGCTTCAAAAAGGCTGAAATGTATTATAAAAAAGCTGTCGAAGCGGGCGAAAATGCCGCACGGACGCTTTTGGGCAAACTTTACATTTTCGGCTGCGGCGGTGCGAGGGTGTATTCCGAAAATCGCGTTGAAGAAGCGTTGGAACAGCTCGAACTTGCGGCGGAGGGCGGCGATGCTTCCGCGGCGGAGCTGTTGGCGGCGGTGTACGGAAACGATGTTTACGATGAATCGCCTTTCGATGTGCAATGGATGCTTGAAATGGGCGTGCTGAAACCGGAATTCCTTGTAGAGGGGGAGGACGGCGAACTGTACGTTGCGCCGGAAGGCTCGGGCTTGTCAACCTTGGGTCTGTCGAAAACGAAGAACTTGCGCTGTACTGGCAAAAAAGAGCGGAAGCTCTCGGCAGGGAAAGAACGGAAAGCTGAAAGCCGCGCCCGACAGACTTTTACGGGCTTATAGATTTATTGATTTGATTATTATTTAACTTATCTGTAAGGAAGGGTTAATACTGTGACAAAAGCTATCGGAATCAAAGTAAAAAAAGCGGAGGGCGAACACGACCTCGGTGCGAGTAAATTTTTCGGCACACCGACGCTGCCTTCCGGTATGGCGGAGGCTTTCAAGGATACGGAAATTTCTTCGTGCCAGATACGCCTGCCGCGACATTGCGGAAGCGGGACTTATCGCAGAGAACGACGAGCGTATTCCGCACAGCGGGTATCTTTACGTTTTTCTTGACACGGCGGAATATCCGTACAGGGCGCGTGTGCTGCATTGCGTGGAGGAGCCTGCAATTGCAATGGATGATTTTAATGCGGAAGTTGCGGGTGCGGAACACCTGACGGATGACTGGCTGATGGAATTCAGCCCTGCGGAGGAGACGGCGGAAGGCATTTCGCCTTTTGGGGCTGCCCACGGATTGGCCGTATGCGGAGGAACCGCCGCGTGTGTTCATGCAGTTTGATCCGCTTGCATCGGAAATGGGCTTCCGCGACAGCATCGACGGATATTGCCTGCTGCTTTTCGGCAGGGATGATTACGAAGTTCGAAATATTAGCTATACGGAAGAAAGAAGCTGAATCATGGCAAAAAAAGAGACAACGGCGGCGGCCGCGCTTGAGATCATTGTTTCACAGTACGGCATTGACACGTTTCGCGACAGACGGCGTGCATTTGCATTGCTGACCGACCTTGCGCCCGGTGACGCAAACGCTAAGGACAGACGGCGCATCAGACAGGCACTGGACAGCGGTGCGGCGGAGATTTTGCTTAAGGCCGCCGAGAGCGGTACGGGCGGGGAACTGCATATCAACGAATCCGTTTCACGGCTTATGGAGCATACGGATATGGCGGAAGAATTCGCAAAGCAAACCATTCAAATGCTTGCGAATGCTTTCGGCGTTTCGGCGGAGGACGTTTCGGATGACGACGGAGGCAGCGATGACGGAATCAGCATTATCGATGCTTTGCGCAGCGGCAGCCGAAAAGCGGAAACCTCCCGCAGGCATTTCGAAGGCGCAAACATCGGGAAAATCATCGGCATTATCGCAATTGCACTTGCAGCGGCGGGAATTGTCGGCGGGTTCATTGCGGGGCTTTTGCTGCTTGCCCCGGTTCCGAAACAGTGCTGATCGCGGCGGGCTGCGGCATTGCATTGACGGCGGGCACCATCGGCTTTCGTTCGCGGTTGAGAATTGGACATACAACGAAAAATGTCAAACAATAACTTTTGTGATCCCCGTGCTGGTTGCGGGCAACATTGTTCTTCGTGCCGTATTCGGAGAAAGCTATGCGCTGATTTCAAGGATTCTTTTCGGTTTTCTTGCGGCGGGAAGCATTGCAAACATTGTTCTGACGCGCACGGAAAGCGAAGAGGGCTACACTCTTCCGAACGTGATTTTTGCGGCGGTGAGCGCACTGCTCGTGCTGACGTGGCCGGGGGACTGGCACTGGCTGTCAAACTGGAAAGTTTGGCAATGGGTCATCGGCATCGGCGGCGGACTTGTGCTGAGTGCATTTGTTGCTTTTTTGGCGTTTGTGCTTGATGATACGGGGCCGGAAGCAAAGCATACGCTGACGGTTTCGATTTTGATTTTCACGATCGTGAATTTGATACTTGTTGTTGTTATCGGCAAGGAAAAATACGATATCATAGCAAAGTGCATATTCGCATTCCTTGCGGTGGGTTCACTTATTACAACATTCATAGCGTTTAACGATATGTCACCGATACTCGGTTGGCTTAACCTTGTGCTGACGGTGCTGAACGGGGGATCGTTTCTGTTCCTCATCCTCGGTTCATACGAAGTGCTGATGAACTTTATAAATCCCGTGCTTGAGTTTTTCAAAAAAGGAAAACAGACGGCATAAACCCGGTTCCCGGCGGACGGGCAGAGCCGCTGCAGATAAATGAAAAAATAAGGAGAAATACTGATGGCAGAATATAAAAAAGGGCAAAGGATACCGCTTGCGAACGGGTCAAACGCCGAAATTATCGGCAAGCTCGGTGAAGGCGGGCAGGGTACGGTTTACCGCGTCAAACTCGGAGGGAAGGAATATGCACTCAAATGGTACCACGACGGCGCAATTCAAAACCCGAAGAAGTTTTATCAGAATCTTGAAAGCAATATCGCAAAGGGTGCGCCGACGAAAGCGTTCCTTTGGCCGCTATACATAACAAAGCCTTTTGAAGACAGCTTTGGCTATATAATGGATTTAAGACCGGGCAATTACCGCGAGTTTTCGGAATTTCTGCTTGCAAAGGTGCATTTTGAATCGCTGTCCGCAGCGGTAAATGCAGCGTTGAACATTACAAACGGCTTCCGTGAACTGCACCGAAACGGCTTTTCGTATCAGGATTTGAACGACGGCAATTTCTTCATTGACCGTCCGACGGGGATGTGCTTATCTGCGATAACGATAACGTTGCCCCTACGGTGAAAGCCTCGGCATTGCAGGCAAAGCGCGCTATATGGCTCCGGAGGTCGTTCGCAACATGACCCGCCCAAACGTAATGACGGACAGATTCTCACTTGCGGTGGTGCTTTTCCGCCTGCTTTTTCTCGATCATCCGCTGGAAGGCAAAAGGGTCGTTTCCGCACCCTGCCTCACGGAGGAACTTGAACTTAAGTTTTACGGACAGGAACCGATTTTTATTTACGATCCGACGGATGACTGCAACCGCCCCGTGCGCGGAGTGCATTCAAATGCAATACGCTTCTGGACAATGTATCCGGAATTCATCCGCCGCAAATTCGTTGAATCGTTCACAAAGGAGGCAATGGCGGGCAAAACTCCGCGCATGACGGACAACGACTGGCAGCTTGCGTTCACAAGGCTGCGCGGAACCGTCATCACCTGCCCCTGCGGCGGGCAGACTTTCATCAATGTTGCCGGTGACGCAAACTGCATTAACTGCGGCAAGCGCATACCGAAACCCCGTGTTTTGAACTGCCATAACCGCAAATACGGCGTTGCGCTCTTCCCCGGAATGAAGATTTACCGCTGTCATATCGATAAGAGCAGCGACGACTTTTCGGAGGTCGTGGGTGAGGTCGCACGGAACCCGAACAATCCCGCAATGTGGGGTCTGCGCAACCTCGGCGATATTGCTTGGAATGTTGAAACGGCGGACGGCGCATTCAAAACGATTGAAAAGGGGCAGATAGCTCCCATTGCTGCGATAAAAACGATCCACTTCCCGAACGGAACGGCGGTTGTTGAAGGCTGAGTGCCGGCGGCTGAACAAAACGGGAATAATACGGTTGAAACGTAAATATTACATAAGCTTAATCGGAGGAAATAAACATGAATAACATATACGAAAATGCAGTTGAAGTTGCACGCAGAACGATGACGCTGTTCTTTGTTGTTGACACATCGGGCAGCATGGGCGGAAGCAAAATCGGAACTTTGAACTCCGCAATTGAGGAAGTCATTCCCGAAATCCGCAAAATATCGGGAGAAAATGCCGATGCCGCAATTAAAATTGCCGTGCTGGATTTTTCAAGCGGTGCGCACTGGATAACCCCCGCCCCCATCGATGCGGAAAGCTTTTGCTGGAACTACCTCGATGCGGACGGGCTTACCGATTTCGGCGAAATGTGCAAAATGCTGAACGAAAAGCTGTCCCGCAATGCGTTTATGCGCGATGTTGCGGGCTCGTTTGCGCCTGCAATCTTCCTGCTTTCGGACGGCGAACCGACTGACGAATACAAAAAAGAGCTCGGAAGGCTCAAGGAAAACAATTGGTTCAAAAAGGCTATCAAGGTTGCCGTTGCAATCGGCGAGGACGCAAACCGCGACGTGCTTGCGGAGTTTACGGGCAGCAAGGAAGCCGTTGTTGCGGTTCACACACCTGAGGCACTCGTGAAAATGATTCGTTTCGTTTCCGTAACCGCTTCGCAGATAGGTTCGCAGTCCAGCGGTGTCGGCAAGGGCGGGGTTGACAGGGCGGTCAGCAAACAGAGCGAGGTTCTCGACAAGGTCAAATCCGCCGTTGAAAATGATACAACGGGTGCGGTGGAAATGGAAAACACCTCCGTCTCGTCCACGGATCAGGAAAGCTGGGCATGGTAAAGGCAGATGTATCAAAGCTTTCATTTCACAAGCATCGGTGCTTCCCATATTAAAAAGGGTACGGTGTGCCAAGATTTTTCCGCGAGCGTCGAAACGGAAAAATACAAGCTCGCGGTCGTTTCCGACGGGCACGGCGGAGCGGATTATTTCAGATCGGACAGGGGCAGCAGGTTTGCGGCGGAAGCGTTCTGCGCATGTGTGAGAGAAGCATTTTACGGTGCGGAGAGTGGTGAAGCAAAAAATCAGAACGCCGAACAGGACGTATACGGCGGGAGTGAAGCGGAAAGCGGCGAAAATGCGTATGCGGCGGAAAACGATGAAGCCTCAGCCAAAATCAGCCTTTTCTGCAAAACAGAGCGAAAAATTTTGCGGATGCGCTCAATGCCTGCAAAACAGAAAAACAAACAGAGGAGCAGATGCTCTGGTTCATTCGCAGCGTTATTGCGCGCTGGAATGCGCTTGCGGAGGAGGATGCCGCCGCCGAACCTTTCCGCCGAGAGGAACTTGCGGCTGTTTCGGACAAGGCAAGAGCATATTACGAAAAGGGAGAAAAGATTCAGTCCGCTTACGGCGCAACGCTTATAGGTGTTGTTGCTGCGGAGGATTTCTGGTTCGGAGTGCAGATCGGGGACGGCAAATGCGTTGCTTTCGGCAGGGACGGCGAGGAGTGTGAACCCATACCGTGGGATGACAAATGCTTTTTGAATATCACAACTTCGATTTGCGACTTCAATGCCGGCAGCGAATTTCGTTATTATTTCGGCAGGGAGATGCCGGCGGCAGTGTTCGCGGGGAGCGACGGCATTGACGACAGCTTTAAAAACGAAAGGCATCTGCACAATTTTTATCGAGTCGTGCTCACAAGCTTTGCGGCAAAATCCGCAAGCTTTGCCGCGCGGGAGCTTGAACAGTATCTTCCGAACCTTTCGGCACGGGGAAGTGCGGATGATATGTCCGTCGGCTGCGTGCTTGATGTTGAATACATAAAAGCGAACGCACAGCTTTTTGAAAAAAGAAAGGAACCGTATCTGAAGCTTTTTCGCATTGGCAATCTTGGGGCGGCCGATGCTTCGGATGACTACGTGCAGAAGAAGGAAATCGAAGCGGAGGAGGGCGTATTTTCTTTCTCGACCCTCGCTGCGGCGGCTTCGGAAAGGGTTCCGATGTGTTTGAAATTCTTGCCGTCGGCGAGAATTCGGCACGTCTCAGAATTGATAAAACGGAATATAATGTGTCACCTTCCGAACGGATTGTGATTGAAAAACAGAAACAGAACGGCGATGTGTGCGAATATGACACGTTGATTATTCAATGTATTTTGAAATGACGGGGTGCGCAATGGACATAACTGAAAAAGAGATGAATCGCAATGCGGTAAAAAATGCGGTCAAAACGGATATTACGGACGAGGAAAGGCTTGCGGACTTGTTCGGTGACTGCATTACGGACAGTGAAAGGCTTAAAAAAGTGCGTGATGTGCTTTGGGAGATTAACAACAGCGGCTACTGCGACAGCATGGCGTGGGAACTTTCAACGGGCAGCCCGAGTGCTCAGGCGCGTTATTGGCAAATGAATGCGGAAAGGCGGGATGTGCTTGAACGCGAATTCGATCGCCTTACGCAAATTGTAGAGACATATATCGGCGAAAAGGATGAAGACAATCTGCCGCACGGCCGCGGAACAAAATACTGTCAGAACGGAGGACGTTACGAAGGCGAATGGCGGCACGGCGTTCGCTGCGGGGTCGGAACGCTGTATCGCGCAAACGGCGAAATGGTTTACAGCGGCGAGTGGCAGAACGACAGATATTGGGGAAAGGGTGTTCTCGTTGATTATCGCGGCATACGCAAGGAGGGGACATTTGCGTTCGGAAACCTTGATTCGAACTGCGATGCCGTTGTGCTGTTTCCGGACGGACGGAGGCTTGAACGCGTTTTCGAAGCGAAAAAGAATTGCCGCCGGCAGGGCAGCTGGCTGTGCCGTTACCCAAACGGGGACACACTGCTCTGCGACTGGTACGGCCTGCATTATCCCGAAGGCAGGGGCGTTTACACCTTTGCTGAAGGCGGAACGCTTGAAGGATACTGGGAAAAAGGCTGCAAAAACGGTGCTTTTGAATATACTGCGCCGGACGGAACGAAGGCGAAACGCTGCTATCGGGACGACAAGGAATCGAGCTTTTCATAAAAGTGAAAAGAAACGGGGAAAGAGAATTGAAACGCGGGCTTAATGCTGAAGAGAGGAGTTATCTTATAACTGCTGTCGTTGTTGCCTGTGCAATAGCGGCGCGGGTAATCTCAAAGGCGGGTATTGCTGCGGATACAATGGGCTTGATACGCTCCGTGCTTTATATCGGGCTTTATTTTGTTTGGGGAATTTCAATCAAAAAGCGTGTGCTGCAGGCACAGGTTCAAAGGTACCTGACGGCTATTGTCGGAATGATGATATTTTGGTTCATTGTGCGCACAATGAAATATTTTTTTGTCGCGGACATTGATGCAAAGAGACAGCTGTGGTATCTTTACTATTTTCCGATGCTGTTCATTCCGCTCCTGTCCTTCTTTGTTGCATTATCGCTCGGAAAAACAGAGAAGTACAGGCTTCCCCGAAGCATTGCTGCTCTGCATTCCCACGGTGTGCCTGCTGCTGTTTGTGCTCACAAACGATTTTCACGAGTGGATTTTTCGTTTTCCCGAAGGACAGCCGCGTTCGGATGCAAACGGAATGTATTCGATCGGGTATCTGTTTGTTGCCGGCTGGGAAATTATCTTCGCGGTTGCGGCACTGGTGATGCTGCTTGCAAAATGCAGGTTTTCGTCGAAAAGAAAATACCTGCCTGCAATAATACTGACGTGTTCGGTTGTGTATGCGGCAGTGTATGCAAGCGGTACACGCTGGATGCAGGTCGTCGGAGGCGATCTGACGGCGGTACAATGCCTTTTTGTGGCGACATTGCTTGAAACATGTATCGCCTGCGGGTTGATTCCGACAAATACAGGTTACGGTGCGCTGTTTTCGGCAGCGACCATGCGTGTTCAGATTGCGGATGAAAAATACAATGTTTGCTATGCTTCCGCAAATGCGCCCGAGCTGTCTGCCGAACTGATGCGGCTTGCAGAGGTGGGCGATGTTGACACCGGAGACGGCTTTTTGCTGCGGAGCAGCAGGATTCCGGGCGGACATGTGCTTTGGATGGAAGATATATCAGCGATTAATGAGTTGTTGGAAGAACTTGAGTCAAACCGTGCAGAGATTGCGGAGAGTAACAATCTTGAACGTGAAAATTATAACACAAAATTAAGAATCAATGCACTGCGCGAAAAAAACAGACTGTACGACCTGCTTCAGGAACAAACGGCGCACGGCATTGACTTGCTGGATGATATTTTCGGGCAATACGAGGATTCCGCGGAACCGGAGGAAAGGCGCATGCTGCTCGCAAAGGCAGCGGTCATCGGTGCATATATAAAAAGACGCGGCAACCTGATGTTCATCGGAGAGAAAAGCAACGTGACCGATACTGCCGAACTCGGGCTTTGCCTTAACGAATCGTTTGCGAATATTGAACTTTTCGGGGCAGAATGCGCACTGTCCGTACCTGTGCGTGTGCGGATACGAACGGAAGACGCAATTAGCACCTATGATTTTTTTGAAGAAATAATCGAAGCTGCAATGGATGACCTGCGTTCGGTTTGGCTGAAAGCACACACTGTCGAAGAGAGGGTAGTATTCTGCATCGAGGTTGAAACCTCTGCCGACCTGAGCGGGAATACCAAAGTTTACAGCGGTGGAAAAACGGAAGAAGACGTTTGGCGGTTCACATTTGCAGTGAGAAAGGAGGGAGCAAAAGAATGAAGATCTTCTGTTCGATTTCGACAGCCGGGCGTTCGCTGCTGCCTGCCGCATTGTTCGGAGCGGTGCTTATTTCACTTGCTGCCGCCGTTCTCGTCTTTCAAATGCGAAGGGAAAAATGGCTGCAAGCGTTGAACACGGCCGCCTTTTTGCTTCTGTTCGTGTTGCTGAACGTGGTTTTTTCGAAAATCGACAGGCAGGGTGATACGCATGGTTCGATTGATTTGCTGACAGGATTGCTGTGGATAATCATTTGCACCGCTGCGGTTACGGGAATGCTTGAGATACTGCTGCTCCGCAAACAAACGGGAAAAACTATCGGAAGGAATTCCGTGAAGCAGGCGATAGATTCGCTGCCTTCCGCAATTTGCTGGTTTACGGAGGAAGGGACGGTAAAGCTTTGCAATCTGCAAATGTACAGGCTTTTTCGAATGCTTGCGGGCAGAGATCTTCAGATGTATGCGGAGATTTGCACAGCTTTGGAGGACTGCCCGGAAGGGAATACGAACAGCAGACAAATCGGGGTGATACGCCTTTCCGGGGAAAGACAGACTTATCTGTTTCCCGACGGGAGTGTGTGGAAGTATTCACGAAAGGAAATTGCCGCAAGCGACGGAAGACGCTATATTGAGGCAATGTTTTCAAACGTTACGGGTTTGTATGAGAAGCATCTTGAGCTTCGGCGGCAAACGGAGCAGCTGAAGCTTATTTCGCGCGAATTGAAAAAACTTTCGGAGCATGTGCTTGAATTGACAAGAGAGAGCGAGATACTTGCGGCAAAAACCCGCCTGCACGACAGAATAGGTGCGGGCTTGATTGCGATTCGGCAGACTCTTTTGGGAACGCGGACAGCTGAGGGGGGCGCAAAAGCATTGCAAGCGTTCCGCAATGCCGTGCGCATGATAAAATCCGACAATGACTCCGCTTCCGAAAAAGGAGAACTTGCGGAGCTCATGCAGGATGCAGAGGCGATCGGCACGCGCATTGAGCTTTTCGGTGAACTGCCGGAAGATACGGATTTGCGGAAAGTTTTTCTTATTGCAATACGTGAATGCCTCACAAACGGTGTTCGCCATGCGGATGCAACGCTTATACATGCGGAAATTGTGCGGAAGAACAAAAGCATATTGTTATATATAACGAACAACGGAAAGCCCCCGGAAGGCGTTGTTGTGCCGAAAGGCGGGCTGTTGAACCTTTTGCGTTATGTTGCGGATTGCGGAGGAAAAATGAAAATCGAATCGCTGCCGCAGTATGTGCTGTCAATTGAACTGCCGTTGAAAAACGGGGAAATTGAGAAGGAATGACAGAAAAAAGATAAAAACGGTGAAAACAGGGGCTTGAAAAATGAAAAAAATACTGATAGTCGAGGATCAAAGAATGCCGCGGGAGAATATGGAGCGCATGATGCGGAAAGCGGACGATATGAATCTGCGGGCAGCATCAGCGACGCCGGACTTGCGCTTGCGCGCTGCTGCCGCATTCCTGTTGACTTGATATTGATGGATGTCTGCACGGCGGGCAATCGGGACGGCATAGAGGCTGCGGCAGAGATTAAAGCAAAGTTTCCGAATATCAAAATCATTATTGTAACATCAATGGCCGAAGTCGGATTTTTGGACAGGGCAAAAGCGGCAGGTGCGGACAGTTTCTGGTACAAGGATATAAGTCGTGAAAAACTCATTGATATTATTGACAGAACCATGGCAGGGGAGAAGATTTTTCCGGATGCAACGCCGACGGTTCGGCTTGGCCTTGCGGACAGCACGGAACTGACCGCGCGCGAAATAAATGTGCTTAGGCTTGTGTGCGACGGGCTTGAATACGGGGAGATTGCGGAGCAGCTGAATATTTCGGAACGCACGGTCAAATACCATGTTTCAAACATATTGTCGAAAACGGGTTATGCGAACAAAACCCGCCTTGCAATTGCCGTTACGAACAAAAAATTTATCATCCCGAGGATTCCGGAGGATTCGAGCGACTTGCAATAAACAATCGGAACAACCGAAAAAACATCGAGAGGCCGCATTTTCGCGAATGCGGCTTTTTTGTCGGTCGGGAATGCCGAAAAGCTGCGTATACGGTGAATTCGACAATATTCCGTATGCTTTTTGCAAATTGCACTTTCGGACAGTGCGAAGCGGCGGCAAATAATGTATAATCACACCAACCCACGGAGCGGGTTTGCGGCGGGACTAAGCCGAACGGCGGGCAATATGCGGCGGACAGCAGCGAAAACATTATCAGATGCGAGGACAAAACTCGGGCGAAAATCGAAAGAAAAACGGAGGCGAGCCATGCGGCGAATAGTTGTTGATATGCAGAATGCATTATTTACGGATGCAATTGCAGCGGCATTGCGGAATTTTGACTCCGATTTCGAGGTTTTTGAAAGCGAGCTGCCGCAAAAAACGGCCGAGTTGTGCGGAGATGTGCGTGCGGACGTGCTGATTGCAGAGGTCACAAGCTGTACGCCGTGGACGTTTGAGGACCGCATGAAAACCCGAAGCGAGCTGAAAAAAATCTGCCGAAGGTGCAAAATTGTGCTCACCGTGGACGAAAACAACGAAAAGAACGCTGCGGACAGGGTGCGCCGTGCAAAAAAAGACGGACTGATTGACGGGTTCCTTTACGGTTCGGTTTCATCCGCATATCTTGCAGCTTTTATTGATACGCTGTAAAGCCGTGCACAGAAATTTGAAACAGAGTATGCGGCGGCCGCACGGGACAGGAAATCAGCCGAAAAAAATGTTATAATAAAATACGATTGCGCGTTTAAATGCCCGAAACAGTTTTATAAGGCAAACTGAAGGGCAAAACCGGAGTGCCGGATTTGAAACAAAAAATGCGCAGCCGAAAAGTATAAATGATTTGACGAACGATCGAAAGGAGCAAGAACCATGGGACTTATTAAGGCAGGAATCGGAGCGTTGGGAGGAACTCTGGCAGACCAGTGGAAAGAGTTTTTCTATTGTGATGCGCTTCCCAATGATGTCCTTATGAGAAGGGGACAGAAACAGATAACCGGACGCTCTTCCAACACAAAAGGCAACGACAACATCATTTCAAACGGATCGGGCATTGCCGTTGCCGACGGACAGTGCATGATAATCGTTGACCAAGGCAAAATCGTGGAAGTTTGCGCCGAACCGGGCGAATACACCTTCGATACATCCTCCGAACCCAGTATATTCAGCGGAAAATTCGGAGAAAGCCTGAAGGAAAGCTTCAAAACACTTTGGAAACGCTTTACCTACGGCGGCGATACGGGCAAGGATCAGAGAGTCTATTACTTCAACACCAAGGAGATCCTGAACAACAAATTCGGCACTGCCAACCCCATCATGTTTGAGGTTGTGAATAAGCGGATCGGCATGAGCAGAACGGTGCAGGTTCGCTGCAACGGTGTTTATACCTATGTTATTTCCGATCCGTTGGTCTTCTACTCAAGGCTTTGCGGCAACGTCGCAACGGAGTTCACGCGCGATGAGATAGACGCTCAGCTCAAGGTCGAATTTGTCGATGCGCTTCAGCCCGCGCTCGGTGCGCTTGCCGAACAGGAGCTGCGCCCGGCACAGATTCCCGCAAAGGCAAACGAGCTTAAGGCGGCAATGAACGACGCATTGAAACAGGAATGGATCGAAAACCGCGGCATTTCCGTTGCGAAAATCGCGCTCAATCCCATCACGCTGACCGATGCGGACATGAAGAAGATCAACGAAATCGAGGACGCGGTGAACATCGGCTCCAACCCCTTTGCAATGGCGGGAAGGATGACGAACGCAACCGCCGATGCAATGCAGACCGCCGCGGGCAACTCTGCCGGCGCAATGACGGGCTTCATGGGCATGGGCATGGTCGGCATGGGCGGCCAAGGCGGTTTCGGCGCGGCACAGAACCTTTACAACATGGGGCAGCAGCAGATGCAGCAGCCTCAGCAGATGCAGCAGCCTCAGCAGATGCAGCAGCCCGCACAGAACGGTTGGAAATGCAGCTGCGGTGCAACGGCAACGGGTAAATTCTGCCCCGAATGCGGCGCAAAGAAACCCGAACCCAAGCCCGCCGGCGAAAGCTGGAAATGCAGCTGCGGCGCAGTGGCAACGGGCAAGTTCTGTCCGGAGTGCGGCGCAAAGAAACCCGAACCTGCACAGGACGGCTGGACCTGCACCTGCGGAAAGGTCAACAAAGGTAAATTCTGTTCAAACTGCGGTGCAAAAAAGCCTGCGAGCGCACCTCTGTACCGCTGCGACAAATGCGGCTGGGAACCCGCAGATCCTGCGCACCCGCCGAAATTCTGCCCCGAATGCGGAGACGTGTTCGACGATAAAGACGTTAAGTAAAACAAGAAACTCCTTACACTGAACTTTCAGTGCGGCGGCGGAGAATGCGGACAGCATTCTTTGCTGCCGGCCGTGAAATGCGACCGCATGACGAACTGAAAGCAAATGTTTCTGCGATTTGAAAAGCTTTCCGAATTCGGAAAGCTCGCATCGTTTTAATAATAAGGAACTGATTTAACGGAAAAAATTTTTCCGCAACGGTTTTGCAGGGAGAGATTTATGCAGAATTTACAGGAATATAAATGCCCGTGCTGCGGAGGCGCAATCGCCTTCGACAGCACTGCGCAAAAACTGAAATGCCCGTATTGCGATACGGAGTTTGAAATTGAAACATTAAAAGGCTATGAAGAGGAGCTGGAAGGCGACTCGGCCGACAACATGGAATGGCAGACCGATGCGGGAAGTGAATGGCAGCAGGGCGAGGCGGACGCCTTTGCAATTACAGCTGCAATTCCTGCGGCGGCGAAATAGTTGCGGATGAGACAACGGCGGCAACAAAATGCCCTTTCTGCGATAATCCGGTCATTATGAAGGGCAGACTTTCCGGGATGCTCAAACCGGATTATGTGATTCCGTTCAAGCTGGACAAAAAGGCGGCAAAGGCAGCTTATATGCGGCATATTGAAGGCAAACGCCTTTTGCCGAAGCTGTTCCGCGATCAAAATCGCATCGATGAAATAAAGGGAATTTATGTGCCTTCTGGCTGTTCGATGCGGAAGCGGATGCAAACGTGCGCTATCACGCAGAGATTGTACGTACATACAGTGACAGCGAGAACAACTATACCGAAACGAGTCACTACATGGTTCAGCGCGGCGGCAGCATCGGGTTCGAGAATGTTCCGGTTGACGGTTCCGAAAAAATGGCGGATGACCTTATGGAGTCCATCGAGCCTTTCGATTTTTCGGAAGCGGTGGATTTTCAAACGGCATACCTTGCGGGTTATCTGGCGGATAAATACGATGTTGATGCGGATCACAGCATCGACCGTGCAAACGAGCGAGTCAAACGTTCCGTTGAGGAAGCTTTTGCTTCAACCGTTGAAGGCTACACAACGAAGCGGACGGAAGCAAGCAGCGTTCAGCTGCATAACGGCAAGGCAAAATACGCGCTTTATCCCGTTTGGCTTTTGAACACAACATGGAACGGACAAAGATACACCTTTGCGATGAACGGGCAGACGGGTAAATTCATCGGCGATCTGCCGGTGGATAAAGCCGCCGCAGCGAAGTGGACGCTCGGATTGACCGTCGGTTTGGGAGCTGCTGTTTACGGCATATGCTGGCTGCTGCGGCTTCTCAGAATCCTGTAAGGAGGAATGCGAAAATGAAAAAGAACACTCTTTCCCCCAAAAGCATCATTGCGATTCTTATTGCCGCAATTATCGCCCTGACGGCATTTGTGCCCGTGAGCGCGTACGGCGGCAGCGTATATGTTGCGGATGAGACGGATTCAATACCCGCGAAAGAGCTTGCGGAGCTCAACGAATATGCGGAACATGCATCGGAAACCTGCGGAACGGATATTTTGTTCCTGCTGGCGGAGAATGAAGCAGCGGCGGGCGACAGCATTGTTGATTACATGGCAAACTATCCAATATGGGAAACGGTGAGAGCAGAATCTTTTTTGCGATCGGTCCGGATTCGTCGTGGTACATACTGTGCGGCGGCAATATGCAGAACATGCTGACGAAAGAACAGGAAGATGCGCTGCGCGATGCATATAACGGACCCGAAACCTATTTTGGCGGCATCAAGGCATATATCGACCTTGCCGAAAGCTATGTTTTTGAAATTTATCCCAACGATACTCCTGTTGATGAGGGGCTTGAGGGGCTCGAAAGGCTTCCGGAAGAGATAAGATCAATGGATGAGTTCACATGCGTTTTGGACGGTGCCGGTATGATCGAACCGGAACAGCGTGCCGAACTTATGAAAAACTGGGTGAGCTCAGCAGCAAGTACGGAATGGACTATGTTGTCTGCACGGTGAAAACCTTAACGGCTCAACTGCGGAGGCTTGTGCGGATGACATTTTCGACTACTGCGGATTCGGTCGCGGCGAGGATCGAAGCGGCGTGCTGCTGCTTATCAGCACGGGCGACAGGAAGTGGCATATTTCAACAAAGGGATACGGAATCACCGTGTTTACCGATGCGGGAATCAAATACATCGGTGAGGAGCTCAAAGCGAAGATGAAATCGGCAGATTACGCAGGCACATTTTTCGGGTTTGCGGATCTCTGCGACAGGTTCACCGATCAGGCAAAAAAAGACAGACCGTACGATACTTCCAACCTTCCGATAAAACCCCTTTCGTTCAAATATATCCCTATTTCACTCGGCATAGGTCTTGTTATCGCACTTATTGCCGTCAGTGTTATGAAATCGAACTTAAGACCGTTCGATACAAGGCGGAGGCAAACAGCTATGTTCGCCCGGGCAGCATGAATATCACGGTAAGCCGCGATTTGTTCCTTTACCGCACGGTTGCAGTTTCTCCAAAGCCGAAAAACAACAGCGATTCGGACGGCGGAAGCAGCACGCACACATCCTCCTCGGGTTCCACCCACGGCGGGGGCGGCGGAAGCTTTTAAATAAAATGCACGCAGATTGTTAAGTTTAAACTGATTCAACAGTTCCGACCTCCATAAGCATTTCGGCGCATCCCTGTTTCAGCCCGGTTAACCGGCGCGGCAGGCGGATCGGACAGGGATGCGGCGAGATGCGGCGGCACTGCATGAGAAAAAGAAATTCTATTGAAAGGAAACAGATAAAAATGAGTATTTTTGACAGACTTAAAAACGTAGCGGAAAAGACGGCGAAGGATGCGGCGCGTTCCGTAGGCAATACAATCGGAACGAAGAGGGAAACATTCACTTTCTCCGCTCTTCCCGAAAGCCTTGCCGAAATGCAGGCTCTGCCCGAGGCAAAGCTGGACACGCCGTTCGCAACGGCTGCCCTGACAGTGCTTGCGCTCTGCGCATATGCAGCGGACAGGTCCACAGGAACGGAAATGCTGAATTGGCTGCGCGGCCCGCGCCCGCTCAACGGTCAGGATATTTCTTTTCTTAACGACAGGTTCCGCGACGGAAAGACTTATCTCCCGTTCACCTATTTTGCAGGCTCAACTCCGGACAACAACTACACTCCGGCACAACCTTACAAAGTTACAATCGAAAGCAATCATGTTTCGGCTGAGGAACAGGGGTATATGAAACTGTTCATTCCCTGCGGCGGTGCCGATTCACCCCGACCCATTAAACTGCGCCAGAGGGCAGCGACGGCAAATGGTTCCTTTGGGAACAATATCTGCTTACAGGCGTAAGGACTCCGAAGGAAGCCGATCCGTGGGCATAAAACCCGAAAAATGCTGTTTTTCGATCCGGCAAGGTATTCTTATTCGAAAAGGAGAATAAAATGGACATTATCGGCAAATGGAAGGTTAAACAACTCAATATTCCGACACTTGACGGCGTTATTCAGTGCACCCCGGACAATATGCCCGAAGGAGAAATATTTGAAGAGTTTGCGCCGATGGCTAATGCGATCTTCGAGTTCACTCCGGAAGGAAGTCTGGATATGCTCTTAAGCTTTTCGGCGGAAGAACTTGAAGACGCAGCAAAGCACGGCGAAAGGGTTCGCGACGGATACTTTGTTGCGGAATCCAAACCGTGGAAGGAAGTCGATGGGAAATTCTACTATCTTGAGGATATTGAGGGCGAAATAATGGGCAGCGAGATCGACCCCTATTTTGAAATCAAGGTTCAGCCCGACGGCAGCCTGATGTACTGCATGGATATGCTGCTTCTTGAAAGGGTGTAATCATTTAAAGTTTTTTCAGCATTGCCGAGGTACGGCGCATTACGACTTTCGGCAGGCGCAAACACCGGTTTTTGCCCGAAAGGGACAAATTCATAAATCAAAG
>ENA-OQEN01000521-OQEN01000521.1-human-gut-metagenome-genome-assembly--contig:-NODE-521-length-16834-cov-4.593344_pt1 | contig 16834 bp, 16 predicted proteins | sample MGYA00242791_ERZ504627 | MGnify/ENA primary metagenome ERZ504627 (study PRJEB26092, sample SAMD00036316) | human gut metagenome | host: Homo sapiens | study: EMG produced TPA metagenomics assembly of... | reverse complement strand
TAGGTCCATCCCTGCGCTATCCCATAAAGGATATTTGGCATGAGCTCCATGCGGTGCTCATGGCTATGCGGTATTAGCAGGAGTTTCCTCCTGTTATCCCCCGCACAGGGGCAGGTTACCTATGTATTACTCACCCGTTCGCCACTCATCTTCCGAAGAAGATTCGTTCGACTTGCATGTATTAGGCACGCCGCCAGCGTTCATCCTGAGCCAGGATCAAACTCTCCACGAAAATATGTGAAGAGCTGATGTTCAGCTCATCAATTAAATGTTTTCAAATAAATCTGACGTGTATCTGTTCAGTTTTCAATGTTCTGTCTCAGCCCGTCTCCCAGACTGCCTGTCTATAATACCTAAAATACTGACACTTGTAAAGTGTTTTATGAAGAAAATTCAAAAAAATTATTTTTCTTATTTTATACCCTTTTTTTATCCCTGAATATTATAAAAAGCATGCATTAAGGATTGCATGCCTTACAAGTAATATAGCCTTCTTTTTGTGCTTCTTGTGAAGAACTAAAATAGACTTTATTCTTATCACTGATAGTTTTTACATACTGACAATCTTCTCTATGATACTTCTTAGTATTTCTAGATCCTATATATTGTGTTGTTTGAGTAGTCGTGATTTCTTCTTTACCATTAAAGATCAATTTATTCTTCTTAGAAACACAACGGATTGTACCTAATTCATCCGTACGATAGACCACCATATCATATCTAGAGAATCTTTGTAATGCTTCTTTATGAGGATGACCATACATATTGTCTTTACCACAAGACACTACGACATAACTTGCCTTCATTCTAGATAACAGATTATCGCTGTTTGAATAAGCTGAACCATGATGACCTGCTTGGAATACATCACATTGTACTTTGTTTAGTTTCTTTTCCATTGATTCTGCAGCATCACCAGTAAAGACAAAACGATGATAACCATCATCATATCTCATACATAAAGATGAGTCATTATTGTTCTGTGCCCCTTCACCGACACCAATAAACTCAATAGAACCTGCACCTACCTGAAAGGTATCTCCTACCTTAGGCACAGTAATATTCTTTTTCTTCTCTTTAATTGCATTTAATAGTTTCATATATGTATAAGAAGAAGAGGTTCTACTAGACATATATATCTTTTTTACATTTAACTGATAAATAATATTCTTTGCATCATTTATATGATCCGCATCACAATGTGTTAGGATTAATGCATCAAGTGTATTGATATAGTGTTCTTTTAAATAATTCAAGCTGGCATTTTCATATCCATCACCATGTCCTGCATCAACAAGAACCGTTTGGTTATTATTTTGAATAAGTGTTGAATCCCCCTGCCCCACATCGATATAAGTGACTTGAGATTTAATATTGTTTGATACTTCTTTATCCGGTGTAGAAGTTGTACTACAACCCGTGATAAGTATCATTGATAAGAATATACTAAATAGCTTCTTCATAAATTCCTCCTGTCACTCATTATAGACAACTATTTTTCTTCTACAAGAAAAAAGGCAGGAAAAATCCTGCCTCTAACGGACACCGCCGCCTCCGCCACCGGAGAAGCCGCCTCCACCACCACTAAATGATGACGAACCACCTTGTCCTGCGCTTGCAGCTGAAGAAGCTGCACTCATACTATTATGTGCAAATGTATGGGTATAGTAATAAATTGGGAAGTTATTGTAAGTTGTTGTTTCTTCATAACGAGGAATCGCAACCTTCAATTGTTTTTCTACACGATCTGCAATGCCAAGTACTGCTGCAAATATGAGATATTCATCCCAAAGTTTAACTTCAATGGCTGCTTTTTCTTTCATATTGTCTTCATCATCAAGGAAGTTATTAAATCCCCATACATAAAGGCATTGATCGTACGCTTTATCTGTCCATACCGTACGATCATGTGGAATATTCCAGAATAAGAAGCGTTTATAAATAGTCGCTGTTTTTGCGTAACCATTCTCATTCATAAAATTTTCTGTGACATTATCCACTTTAGCGAACCAATCATCTATCTTCTTATAATGTTTGCTGCACCATTTCTGAAATGTTTTTGTTTGAAGAACACCCTCTTTAGACGCAAGAATAAACATCTTATAAAGTGCTGTTTCCTGCTTATTCTCAAACTTTGCATCTATATCAAGATACATATCATAATTCTTTTTCTTGACAATTGCGCCGCTTTCCTTTTCTCTAATTGTGATTATACCATCACGTACCCATTTCAAGATAAATCCAGACACCAGGTTTTCACGACTCTCATCATCACCGATAATATCCAGCTTTTTAGCTAGATAATAGAACAAGAATATATCTTTATTACATGGAATTTCTCTAAATGGAGTTGCTTCTTTACCTTTGATTGTACGTCCATTCTCAAATACAACACCCGAATCCGTGAATACAATAACAGCAGCTATAACAAAGATAACCATTACAATCACAAAGATGATGAAAATAAAGAGCATAATCTTCGCTACTTTTGACATGCCACCAGAATAACTAGATCCTTCTTTTGCGTCCTTCACAACATCTTCAAACTTTTCACTTGCATGACGTTTATTAGGTGATGTATAAGAATTACTTTCAAGACCCATTAATAACTGCATCTTATTACTACCTAAAGAGTCTGTTTTTAAAATAACACCACCATTATCAAAATTCACACTACCTGAATAACCAAATGCCCAGATTTTCGCATTCTCTTTACTATAGGGTGTAATACCAGTCACATGAATTGTGACATCTGCAACATCCAATGACATATCACTAATAAAAGCATAGTTAATACCCTGTTGGTCCTTATACTGATTCACAAAATGCTCAATCTGATAAACCATTGTATAAGAACGTGTCCCATAATCACCTAGACCAAAGCACAACTCATAGTGGCCGCCATCTTTAATCAAACCACATTTATTAATCTTAGATTCTCTAGAAACATAAGAATCCCATGTACCGATATTTTTGTATGTTACCCCACGATCATCAGTGACACCAATAAGTGTCAATGGCTGATCATCCATACCATTGAATATTTTGTAGCCTTCTGTCCCTTCCGATACATCCATATCCCATTTCTCTACAAATGTTGCTGTACCATTTTGATCAATCTGGCAGGTAATGCCAATATTGTTTACTTTTGTGCTTGATGCATCAACTGTCGTTGGCATTAACAGCAATAAAACTGTAAGAAATGATAATAAGCGTTTCATTAGAATTGTACCTTTGGTACTTCTTTAGATGCTTCATCCACTTCAAAGAAGTTCATCTTTTCAAAGTGGAACATTGAAGCAATGATATTAGAAGGGAACATTTCTAACTTATTCACATACTGTTTAACATCATCATTATAGAACTGTCTTGCATAACTGATCTTATCTTCAGTTTCCTTTAAATCATTCTGTAGAGACATGAAGTTTGTATTAGCCTTTAAATCAGGATAACTTTCCTGAAGCATCATTAAACGACTTAATGATCTTTCTAATTCACCAGCATTCTTAAGCTGTTCTTCTGGTGTAGAAGCAGTTACATAACTGTTTCTTGCACGAATAGCTCCTTCAAGTGTTTCCTTTTCATGCTTTGCATAACCTTTTACAGTTTCTACAATATTAGGAATCATATCTGCACGTCTTTTTAATTGAACATCAATCTGTGCCCATGCCCCACGACACTTATTTCTAGACTTAACAAGTCCATTATATGTTGTGATTGTATATAAAACAATTAATACAACCACTACTACAGCAATAATTAAACCCATAATTATTTCCTCCTTTTATACATAATCAATTATATCAACAATTACATTTAAATACATCAAAAAAGGCTATGATGTAAAATCATAACCTTTAAGGTGTTTATTACTTTAATTTTGTAATATCAACTAATGAAGTTGGACCCTGATGTCTCTTTTCTAGACAGTTGATTAATGCATGTGCTGTATCTAATGATGTATAGATAGGGATACCTGCTTCAACTGCAAATCTTCTGATTAAGAAACCATCCTTTAAGTTATCATTTCTTGTAGGAATATCGATAACTAAGTCAACAGTATCAGTTAACATTAAGTCAAAGATTGTGTTAGACTTTTCCGTAATTCTGTTAACTCTATGACTGGTACATCATGTTCCTTTAAGAAGTTATAAGTACCTTCTGTTGAATAAAGATCATATCCAAACATATAGAACTGTTTAGCGATTGGTAAGAATTCTTCTTTAGAGCTGTCTTTGATTGTACAGATGATATTCTTCTTCTTTGGTAAGTTGATACCTGTTCCAATGAATGCCTTATAGATTGCTTCATCAAATGTCTTTGCGATACCTAATACTTCACCTGTAGATTTCATTTCTGGGCCAAGTGAAATTTCAGCACCCTTGATCTTTTCAAATGAGAAGACTGGCATCTTAACTGCAACAGTTTCTTTTTCTGGCTGTAAACCATATTCATAACCCTGATCTTTGATTGAATGACCCATGATAACCTTAGTTGCAACATCTACTACTGGAATATCTGTTACCTTTGAGATATATGGAATTGTACGAGAAGATCTTGGGTTTACTTCGATTACATAAACTTCATCTTCATATACGATGAACTGGATGTTGATTAATCCAATAACGTGTAGTGCTTTAGCTAAGCGCTGAGTATAGTCGCAGATAACTTTCTTGATTTCAGGCTTGATCTTCTGTGGTGGATATACTGAGATACTGTCACCAGAGTGAACACCAGCTCTTTCAACGTGTTCCATAACACCAGGAATAAGTACGCCGTTTTCATCGCATACAGCATCTACTTCTACTTCCTTACCTGATAAGTACTTATCGATAAGAATTGGATGTTCCTGGAACTGACGGTTGATGATCTTCATGAACTTCTTGATATCACCATCATTTAAGGCGATTTCCATACCTGCACCACCTAATACATATGATGGACGTACAAGTACTGGGTAACCTAATTTATTCGCAACTTCTAATGCTTCTTCTACTGTAAATACTGTTGCCCCTCTAGGACGATCGATTTCACATTTTTCTAAGACTTCATCAAAACGTTCTCTATCTTCTGCAGCATCTACGCTATCAGCTGAAGTACCAAGGATAGGAACTCCCATATCCATTAAGTCCTGAGTTAACTTAATAGCTGTCTGACCACCAAACTGAACGATTGCGCCATCTGGTTTTTCAAGTTCAACAATGCTCTGAACATCTTCCTGAGTAAGTGGTTCAAAGTATAATCTATCAGCAATGTCGAAGTCAGTAGAAACTGTTTCTGGGTTGTTGTTGACGATGATTGTTTCATAGCCAGCAGCTCTTAATGCCCATACACAATGTACTGAACAATAATCGAATTCGATACCCTGTCCAATACGGATTGGGCCTGAACCTAATACCATAACCTTCTTACGAGTGTTATCTGGTTTAATTTCATGTTCTCCACCATATACTGAATAGAAATATGGAGTTTCAGCATCAAATTCTGCAGCACAAGTATCAACTGTCTTGAATGCGGCAGTGATATTGTTTTCTAAACGATAATCATGAATTTCATTCTTATCTTTACCAGTTAAGTCTGCAATAACTCTATCTGGGAATTCAACTCTCTTAGCAGCCTTTAATAATTCTGGAGTTAATTCCTCTGTCTTTAATTTATTTTCAATTTCTACAAGATGTTTGATCTTATCAATAAACCATGAATCAATCTTAGTGATATTATGGATTTCTTCTTCAGTAATGCCCTGTCTTAATGCTTCGGCTACTGCGAAGATTCTCTGATCATCTACATCTTTTAATTTAGTTCTTAAGTATTCTGTATCTTTACCTTCCATTTCAGGAATTGATAAATAGAATACATTCTGTTCAAGTGAACGTAATGCTTTCATTAAAGCACCTTCGAAGTTATTACAGATTGCCATAACTTCACCAGTTGCCTTCATCTGTGTACCAAGTTTTCTTGATGCACCATAGAACTTATCGAATGGCCATTTAGGAATCTTACATACGATATAGTCTAATGTTGGTTCATAAGAAGCATATGTCTTACCTGTTACAGCGTTCACGATTTCATCAAGTGAATAACCTAATGCAATCTTAGCAGCTAACTTCGCAATAGGGTAACCAGTTGCTTTAGAAGCTAAAGCTGAAGAACGGCTGACACGTGGGTTAACTTCGATAACACAATATTCAAAAGAATTTGGGTTTAATGCGAACTGTACGTTACATCCACCCTTGATATTTAATGCAGTGATGATGTTTAAAGCAGAGCTTCTTAACATCTGATATTCTTTATCACCTAAAGTCTGAGAAGGAGCTACTACGATAGAGTCACCAGTATGAACACCTACTGGGTCAACGTTTTCCATATTACATACTGTAATACAGTTACCATTGCCATCTCTCATTACTTCGTATTCGATTTCCTTCCAACCGGCAATACATCTTTCAATTAAGCACTGAGATACACGTGATAATCTTAAACCATTGGAACAGATATCATGTAATTCTTCAGGAGTTTCAGCAATACCTCCGCCAGTACCACCAAGTGTATATGCTGGTCTTACTACTACTGGATAACCAATCTTTTCAGCAAATTCTAATGCATCATCTACATGGTTAACAACTGTTGAAGCAGCCACTGGTTCATGGATTCTTTCCATTAATTCCTTGAATTCAAGACGGTCTTCTGCAAGCTTGATTGTAGTTGTATCAGTACCGATAGTACGTACATTATGTGCTTCTAAGAAACCTTCATCAGCAAGTGCCATTGCAATATTTAAGGCATTCTGACCACCAAGTGTTGGCAAGATTGAATCTGGTTTTTCTTTTAAGATTAAGTTCTTAACAACAGGAACTGTTAAAGGTTCAATATAAACATGATCTGCAATATCCTTATCAGTCATGATTGTTGCAGGGTTAGAGTTAATAAGAACGACTTCAATTCCTTCTTCTTTTAATGCACGACAAGCTGAGTACCTGCATAGTCGAATTCAGCTGCCTGTCCAATAATAATTGGTCCTGATCCAATAACAAGAACCTTTTTATATCTTTATTCTTAGGCATTCTACTTTCCCTCCATCATCTTAATAAACTCATCAAATAAATATTCAGTATCTCTAGGTCCAGCATTTGCTTCTGGGTGGAACTGAACAGTTTTGATATTCTTATTTAAATATTCAACACCTTCAATAGTGCCATCATTTACGTTTCTAAACCAAGCCTTAGCCACTGCAGGATCAATTGAATCATCCTTGATAACATAGTTATGGTTCTGTGTAGAGATATAAACACGGTTAGTGTCTAAATCCTTAACTGGATGGTTTGCACCATGATGTCCATATTTTAATTTTTCTGTCTTGAAGCCATGAGCAAGAGCCATTAACTGATGTCCAAGACAAATTGCGAAAATTGGTATACCGCTTTCTGATAATTTCTTCACTTCTGCGATAATATCAGTTACTTCAGCTGGGTCACCAGGACCGTTACTTAACATAATACCATCAAAGTTACCTTCTAATACTTCAGAAGCAGGTGTAGTAGCTGGGAATACTGTCACTTCACAGTTTCTCTTTGCTAATTCATTCGCAATATTATGCTTAGCACCAAAGTCATATAAAGCAACTTTCATTCTGCCTGTACCAACAGTATGTTTTTCTTTACATGTACATGCCTTTACAACACCCTGTACCTTGAATGCTTTAATCTTGTCGATGACTTCGCTTACTTCATACTTATGAGTAGTGATCATACCATTCATACAACCATCATTACGAAGTAACTTAGTAAGTGCACGTGTATCAATTCCCTGGATACCTGGAATATGATTACGTACTAAATAATCATTTAAATCTTCATTCTTTCTAAAGTTAGATCCTAAACGTGATAATTCGTTTACTACAAATCCTTCAACATATGGGTGTTCAGATTCCTGATCTTCTAAACATACACCATAGTTACCAATAAGTGGGTAAGTCATTACAACACTCTGACCTGCATAAGATGGGTCTGTCAACACTTCTACATAACCAGTCATTGAAGTATTGAAGACAAATTCGCTTATGACTTCTTTTTCATATCCAAAGCTTTCCCCTTCAAACACATGTCCGTCTTCTAAAATTAAATAAGCTTTCATAGTCAACCTCCTCAATTATGAAAAAGACATATCACCAATAGATGATATGTCCTTAAAATAAGAAATCTAAAAAATGAAAATAAGAACCCTTAAGAAACACGTTTGCGAAAACTGAAGTTGTCATAATTGTGTTTGCGTTCATATTCTCACTCCTTCTGTTGTAGTATAAACGATATTAAGATTGTAAGCAAGCAAAAAATGAATACTCAAAAATTTTTATTTTACTATTTTGAAGTTGTCAAATAGTGGTAGATTGCACCTATAATATTGGCATCATTCGCAAAAGCACATTTCTTTACAACAGGCTTAATACGTGCTGGTTCAACCTTGTCTATAATGATATCTAAACGATTATTGATTTCATCAATCATATCTTCTCTTACAGAGATGCCCCCACCAATAATAATCACTTCTGGATCATAAGAATATTGAATATTATAGATACCTACTGCAAGAGCATAATAGAAACGATTGACATACTTCTTAAATACTTCATTTTCGTTGGCATGATCAAAGATATAACGTCCATCATATGTCTCACCTAGTTCTTTTTCTACACCCTTGACGATTGCAACTGTAGAATCAAGAGACCAATTGTTAAACTCAAGTGAATCTGCATCAAAGTTATTGATCATATAACCAAATTCACCGCCATGAAGATGCTGTCCCTTATGAATCTTCTTATCTTTAACCACAGCACCACCAATACCTGTACCACATACGACAAAGCAGCAATCCTGATTATCTTTAGCGGCACCTAGCCATACTTCTGCAAGTGCTGCACAGTTGGCATCATTTTCTAATTCTACACGTGTCTGTAACCTTTCTTCTAGATCCTTCTTTATATTAGGACCATGAATATAGTCAATCGCAGACGCACCATAAATCACACCTTCATCACTTGCAACAGCCCCAGGCATACTTAACGCAATACCATCAACATCTCTTTCTTTATAAATAGTTTCAATAGCCTGATACATGTCTTCTAAAGTATCAGGTGTTTTAAATGACCCCTTATCAAATAAATGACCCTTTTCATCGCATGTTGCGTATTTGACAGAAGTCCCTCCTACATCAATTCCTAGTAACATTTGCATTACCTCCTATCTATAGGATATCACAAAAGAAATGCAAAATAGTAAAATAGATAAAAAAAAGGAATAACGTTACGCTATTCCCTAGTTAACACGATGAATATCTAAACCATTCTGTTTAAATGTTTCAATTATTGTATCGATATGTGCTTCACCATTTGTTTCACAAGTGACTCTTAATTCTACTTCAGAGAATCTTGCGAAGTTCTTGAACTGGTTATGATCAACCGCTACAACATTCGCATTACATTCATTTAATAGATGTGCAACTTTTTCTAACTGTCCAGGAATATCTGGAAGCTGTACTGAGAATGAGAAGATTCTACCTCTTTCAATAAGTCCCTTATTAATCATGGAAGAAATAGAAAGTACATCGATGTTTCCACCTGATACAAGTGAAACAACCTTCTTATTCTTTTCATTGAGTTTCTTTAATGCAGCAAGTGAAAGAATACCTGAGTTTTCAGCTACAAGCTTATGTTTTTCTACTAATACTAAGAATGCATCCATTAACTCATAATCACTGACTGTGATGATACCATCTACATATTGTTTAATATATTCAAAAGGTGTTTTACCAATTGTCTTAACAGCTGTACCATCCGCAATAGTCACAGCTTCATTTAAGGAAACGATACGATCTTCATTAATGGCAGCAAGGGCGCTGGCAGCTCCTTCTGGTTCTACACCGATGATCTTAACTGTTGGTTTAATAAGTTTTGCGGCACAGGCAATACCTGAAATCAATCCTCCTCCACCAACTGGTACAAGAATAATATCTGTATCTGGTAATTCTTTAAGGATTTCTAAGGCAATGGTTCCCTGACCTTCAATGACATCTTCATCATCAAATGGATGTACAAATGTATATCCATGTTCCTTCTGCAATTCAACTGCTTTATTATATGCATCATCATAGACTTCACCATGAAGTACAACATCAGCACCTAATGCCTTAGTAGCATCTACTTTAATAAGTGGAGTATGGGCAGGCATAACGATTGTAGCTTTAACACCTAGCTGCTGTGCGGCATAAGCTACACCCTGAGCATGGTTTCCTGCACTTGAGGCAATAAGTCCTCTAGACTTAGATTCATCATCCATCTTCATGATCTTATTATAAGCACCTCTAATCTTAAATGCGCCAGTTCTCTGTAAGTTTTCTGGTTTTATATAAACCATATTTCTACACTCTTTAGAGAACGCTGGACTATAGATCAAAGGTGTTGGAATGATCACTTCGTCTACTCTCTTTTTTGCTTCTTCAAAATCTTTTAGCTCTAACATTTTTCATTTTTCCTCCATATATTTATATTTTTAACGTTATCGCGTTATTTTTGTTCTAAATTAGACAAATTTTAAGCAAAATAATAAGAGTGCTTATACACTCTTATTTGAACTGATTTGATTTGTATGTGTAATGGTAACCAATAGCTTCCATCTTATCCACGACGTCCTGCATAGGAATATGATAGTCATAGCATAAATCTGCAAGATCTTCATATTGATCTCTAAGTTTCATATTTAACCAGCTAAGTAACATCACTGGATCTTTAGGCATTTCACTCATCTCTTAATTCCTCCTCTAGTTTCTTCAACATATAAGCAATACCATCTTCATCATTTGATAAAGTGACGACATCGGCTCTTTCTTTCACTTCATCTACTGCATTGGCCATAGCGACACCACACCCTGCATATTCAATGAGTGATAAGTCATTGAATCCATCACCAAAGGCAATCACTTCTTCTTTTGTAAGATGAAGCATCTTTACTAGCTTATCTAAAGAAGCTGCTTTATCGATATTTGGTGCCATGACTTCAATAAAGAATGGTGCAGAACGATAAATACTTAAGCCTGGGAATGCACTCTTATAGTCTTCTAATACAGAAGCCACATGTTCGGGATCACCTGTACATAATACTTTATTAATAGGATCTCTTAAAATTGATTTAAAAGATTCAACCTTTTTAATTTCGATATCATTAATATGTCCTTCAATATTTACATACTGATCATCTACATCTTCAGTATAAACAGCATCATCATAATATGTCATAATCGCAAGATTATGTTTCTTTGCTTCATCATATGCTTTTTTAGCCTGTTCAACAGTCAAACGCTGTTCAAACATAGTCTGTCTTGTTTTCGCATCCATTACCTTAGCACCATTGAATGATAATAAGTAACCTTCATACTTTTCTAATTCAAGTGCAGCTGCTTCATGTCTTAAACCAGGTGTTGGTCTACCTGATGCAAGTACAATTGTTGCACCTAACTGCTGTGCTTTAATAAGTGTCTTACGTGTTTCGTCAGTAATTTTATTTTCTGAATTCTTTAATGTACCATCTAAATCTAATGCAATTAACTTATATTTCATTTGATATAATCCCTTCTATTGTTTTTAAAAATCTCTCTCTTGTTTCTTGTGTACGTTTCTTTGGTCCTTTGACAAGTTGATGCTTACGCATCTTTCCATTGATATAGCGCGTCATTAAAAGAGAGTCTATATTATTAGAATCAATAATAAACCCTGAAGGATGAACAACAATCGCACCTTTTGTAAGAAGCATACCTGCTTCACCATAATCCTGTGTGATCACTAGATCACCCTTCTTCACATCTTTTAAAATAGCATAATCCACACTATCATTTCCCTGATCACACATAATAACTGATTCATAATCAAAGAAATGATTCATATCACAATACACTATCATCTTTATATCATATTTATCACACAAAAAAGCGATTTTTTCAATATCTGGTGTTGCATCTCCATCAATTAGTATTCTCATATCACTTTTAAGAGATACATAATATACATAGTGAGGTATCCACCAACTAATCCACCTACATGTCCTGTCTTAGAAATACGAGAATTCATAAGAGTAAAGGCAAGGTTAATCGCAATACAAGGTAAATAGCCTCTTAATAAATCAAAGAAAGCACCACCTTTAAATAAACCTAGTCCAATAATAGCTCCTAAAAAGCCATAGAATAAACCACTTGCACCAATTGTGATAGAATTATCCACACTAGAATCTCTAAAAGAATAGTAATAAGTAGCCAATGAACTCATTACAATAGAAACTAAGACAAGTATTAAATAACGTACTGGACCTAGTATTGTTTCAAACAAACGTCCTAAATAGAAAATACAGTACATATTCATAAATAAATGAAGAAATTCTGTATGAATAAAGCAGATGTAATAAATCGCCAATATTCTCCTCTATTTTTTACATAAGGTGTATATAAAGCACCTAAATGCATTGCTTCTGAAGTTTTATTATCCTTAGAAAAATAATTAATATAGACAAAAACTGCTATACATATCGCCATAAAGATATATGTGATCATTCAATAACCTCCACTACTCTTGTAACCTTAGCCATATTCTTAGAACTATCAGTGACTGTATATGTTAGAGTATAACGTCCTACAGTATTAGTCTGTACTTTACCTGTGACAACAATTTTATTTGTTAAATTACCATCTTCATTATCATAGGCTATAACACCTTCTCTTGCATTAAAGTTATCACCTAAATGAATGACTTTATCTTCTGGCCCTTTAATCACAGGAACAACCAACTCATTGGCTACAATCACTTTAATACGCATTGGAAAAGATGTATTACCTTGTTCATCTCTTACTACAACACGTTCAATATATGTACCTACTTTTTCATATGTTTTCTCTTTCACAAGTTCTTCACTATTTTCTTTCTTTAAGAAATAGATTTGTGTTAAAGACGCATCATTGACTTCAGCGACTGTATTTTTTGCATATAGCGGCTGATTAGGATTTACATAATAAACAAGCTTTTTAAGTTTTACTGTTGGTTTTTTTGTATCTACAATCTTAATCTTAAAATCATAGTCACGTCCTGCATATTCAATACTTGCATTATAGTTACCTACTTTATTCAAATTCACACGGTTTAAGTTTAAAGTAAGTGATTTTTTTATTCTATCTGGACAGATAACATAATCCTCTATATTCTGTGATACTTCCTGTCCTAATTCATAAGTAAATACTGTCTGTTTCAATTCAAAAGTTGCCATAGTCACAATCTTATAAATAGAAAATAATTCAAGGAAAATAAATAATAGTAAAATGACAGTAATCAATTTGTTCCTCCATTTCACTAGTATCACCTCTTTCGTTTCTCCATTATACTATAAAAAGATATCTGATTGACAAAAAAGATGATGCGAAACATCACCTTGTTTAAAAATTACATAACTATTACACATTTTCAAGTAAACAGACTGCCTGAGAAACGATTCCTTCTCCTCTTCCTACAAAACCAAGCTTTTCACCACGAGTGGCTTTCACATTAATCTGTGTCACATCACAATGAAGTGCTTTCGCAATATTATGTCTCATTGCAGATATATGAGGTGCCATCTTTGGCTGTTCTGTCATAATAATCGCATCCACATTACCAATCTTATAACCTTTTTCATTCATCAGCTTATATGTTTCTTCTAACAAAATCATTGAAGAAATACCTTTGTAGCGATCATCTGTATCAGGGAAATGTTTACCAATATCTCCTTCACCTAATGCCCCAATGATTGATTCAATAATCGCATGTAGAAGAACATCAGCATCACTATGTCCCTTCAACCCTTTTTCATAAGGAATTTCTACACCACCTAGAATAAGCTTTCTTCCTTCTACTAATTGATGAATATCTATTGACTGTCCTATACGCATAACCATACCTCCATGCCTTTTATTGTAACACAAAAGCATGAGGTTACCCTCATGCCAATGTATTAATTGTATTTCTTTTTATGTGCTGCATCTATAAGTCCCTGGAATAGAGGATGTGCTCTATTTGGTCTAGAATTGAATTCTGGATGGAACTGACATGCAACAAAATATGGATGGTTAGGCACTTCAACGATTTCTACTAAATCTCTCTTTGGATTACGTCCAGAGATAACAAGTCCTGCATCTTCTAACATCTGGCGATATGTATTATTGAATTCATATCTATGTCTATGTCTTTCCTGGATAAGATCCTTTCCATATAACTTATGCGCAATTGTACCTTCTTTTAATTCACAAGTGTAGTTACCAAGTCTCTGAGTACCACCCATGTTTTCTAAAGACTGATCGTGCATTAATGAAATTAATGGAGTCATACAGTTCTTATCGAATTCTAATGAGTTAACATCATCAAGTTTACATACATTTCTTGCATATTCAATAGAAGCACACTGCATACCTAAGCAGATTCCCAAGAATGGAATATCATGTTCTCTTGCATACTGGATAGCAACAATCATACCTTCAACACCTCTGTTACCAAATCCACCTGGTACTAAGATACCATCAGCATCTGCAAGCTTAGAAGCGATATTTTCCTTAGTTACTTCTTCAGAGTTAACCCAGTCAATTTCAACTTCACTATTTGCATAATAACCTGCATGTTTTAATGCTTCATTGACTGATAAGTAAGCATCTGGGAATTCACAGTACTTACCAACCATCTTGATTTTAACTGTATCCTTTAAGTTCTTAACTCTTTCAACTAATTCACGCCATTCAGTGAAATCAGCTTCAGGAGCTTCAATTCTTAAATGATCAAGTACAACATCATCCATATGCTGATCTAATAATTCTACTGGTAATTCATAAAGAACATCTACATCATAGTTAGAGATGATAGCTTCCTTAGGAACATTACAGAATAAAGAGATCTTGTCCTTTAATTCATCAGAAATAGTATGTTCACTACGACATACGATAATATCTGGCTGGATACCATATCCTAATAATTCCTTAACACTATGCTGTGTTGGTTTAGTCTTTACTTCATGCTGGCACCAATATATGGAAGTAAAGTTGTATGTATATAAAGAGTATTCTTGTAGCCTCTATCGAGTCTTACCTGTCTAATTGCTTCAATAAATGGTAATGATTCGATATCTCCTACAGTACCACCGATTTCTGTAATAACGATATCTGCCTGAGAAGATTCTTCTGCAGCATAAATCTTGTCCTTAATCGCATTTGTGATATGAGGAACAACCTGCACTGTTGCGCCTAAATAATCCCCTCTTCTTTCTTTAGAGATTACATCGCTATATACTCTACCAGTTGTCACTGAAGAGTTTTTGTTTAAGTCTTCATCAATAAAACGTTCATAATGACCTAAGTCCAAGTCTGTTTCTGCACCATCAGCTGTCACATAAACTTCACCATGCTGATAAGGAGACATAGTTCCTGGATCCACATTGATATAAGGATCAAGTTTCTGCATGAATACCTTTAATCCTCTTTGTTTTAATATTCTACCTAAAGATGCAGCTGTTAAACCTTTTCCTAGACCTGATACGACACCACCTGTGACAAATATGAATTTTGCCATTCTCTTCACCTCTTTCTCTATATTAAACAAAAAAAGACACCTACGGAAGACCCGTTTGTGCCCTTTACAACTATAGCAAATTCCCCCGTCGCATGCAATTCTTTTCTTTATTTTATTAATCAATTATATTATGATATGGCTTGGGAGGATAAACATATGGAAACACCTCGTATATTAGTTATTGATGATGAAAAAGAAATTTGTGATCTTATTGAAATTTATTTAAGTCAAGAAGGTTATCATGTTGAAAAGCGTTATAATGCCTATACATTATTACGTGATCTTGAAAAGTTCAAGATTGACCTTGTAATTCTAGATATGATGATGCCTGGGGTAGATGGTTTACAGGCATTAGAGATGATCAGAGAAAAGTACAACATCCCAGTTATCTTTGTATCAGCTAAGACAGCGGATCAGGATAAGATTGAAGGATTATTAAAGGGTGCTGATGATTATATCGCAAAACCTTTTAATGCAATGGAATTAGTGGCACGTGTTAAGTCACAATTAAGACGTTATCAGGTATATAGTAAGCCTATTGGTGTAGATAATTCTATTATTCAGGCCAACGACCTTCTTATTGATACAAATAAGAAGATGGTTTCTGTAGATAATCGTCCAGTAGCTGTGACTAAGATTGAATATGAAATCTTAGTATTACTTGCCTCACATCCTGGTACAGTATTCTCTACTGAAGATATCTATACAAAAATATGGCATGAAGAAGCAACACATGCCAACAATACCATCATGGTACATATTAGAAAACTAAGAGAAAAGATTGAAAGACAGCCACGTACGCCAAGACATATTATTACTGTCTGGGGCATTGGTTATAAGTTCGAATTATGATGCAGAAACTAAGAAAGCTGTTTATTTCTTCTTTTAAATGGCGTTTGTTGATTAATATTACATTAAGTTATCTTGTCGCATTTCTTATTTATTCTATTCTAGGAATTGTATTCGATAGAATTATTCCTATTGCGGTACCTAATGAAATGCGTTATGCATTATGTTATGCGATTTCTTTTATTGTCTTTGTAGAAATCTTCTTTAAACTGATTGATTTTACAATTGAATATATTAGAAAGCTGAGACGTTCTATCCAGCAGGTAACAAGTGGTAATTATGGTGTACAGTGTGAAGTAGAATATGATGATGAATTAGGTTCTCTTGCTGCAAACATCAATGTCTTATCAAAACATTGCTTGCGAA
>ENA-OQEN01000520-OQEN01000520.1-human-gut-metagenome-genome-assembly--contig:-NODE-520-length-16844-cov-2.410062_pt1 | contig 16844 bp, 27 predicted proteins | sample MGYA00242791_ERZ504627 | MGnify/ENA primary metagenome ERZ504627 (study PRJEB26092, sample SAMD00036316) | human gut metagenome | host: Homo sapiens | study: EMG produced TPA metagenomics assembly of... | reverse complement strand
CCCATCTGGTAAGCTGCCATGGGCTTTGCAAGGCAGAAGGCCGCCGCCAGCGCGGGCAGCACCACCAGCGCTGCCGTGCGCACGTTGCCCCACGTCATGCCGGAAAAGCTGCCCTGCGACCAGTTGTGCAGGTTGACGATGCTGCTATCCTGCGCAAAGGCCACCACAAACTCGGTGATGGCAGAGCAGATGTAACCGATCATTACGCCGCAGATTACAAGGATGCTCATGCGCTGCACCCGGCGGGCAGCGGCCAGCACAAAGGCCATGGCTGCCATAGCGCCCGCAAAGGCCGCAAGGATGAGCACGGCAGAACTGGTCAGCTGGCCGTAGTTCAAAAACAGCACCATTACCAGCGCCACCGCCAGCTTTGCTCCGCTGGAAATGCCCATGACAAAGGGGCCGGCAATGGGGTTTGCGAAAAAGGTCTGCAGCAGGTAGCCTGCCGCAGAGAGCGCAGCGCCCAGTAACGCGGCCATCACCGCGCGGGGCAGGCGCAGCTGGGTGATAATGCCCACGCTCAGCGCGTCCTGCCCGCGTCCTGTCAGGGCAGCAAGCACGGCCTGCGGGGTAAGCGCAACGCTGCCCCAGAACAGGCTCACGGCAAACAGCACCGCCAGCAGCAGGGCAAGGCAGCAATAGGAAAAAACAAGGCGTTTGCGGCTGGTCATAAGCGGCTCCTCAGGTGATCTTGGTCAAAAAATGCAGGGTGTCGGGGCTGGTTGCTTCCCCGGTAAAAACGGCATGGAGATCCAGCATAAAATCTGCCAGTGCCATGCTCTGCTGGAAAAAGCTGGGCGTCGTGCACCAGATATCACCGCTTTGCACCGCCTTGCACTCTGCCAGCAACGCGCAGCGGGCAAGCAACTCTTCTTTTGTGGAGATGGTGCCCTCGATGGTGCCGTTATAAATGAGCACATCGGCGTCTTTGACGCCGGCGTAAAGGTCCTCCAGCGGGATATTCATGGTGGAAAGGCTGTTGCCGCTGTCGGTAAGGTCTGCAAAAACATATTCGCCCCCGGCCATGCCGATCATCTGCGCCACATAGTCTCCGCTTTTGCGCACAGTGGCAAGGCCGCTGGAAGTAATGGAGAAAAACGCGCAGCGTTTGCCGGTGGAGGGCTGTTCCAGCAGTGGCGCAATGCGTTGCGCCTGCCGGGCGAACACCTCCTCGGCAAGGGGTTCTTTCCCCAGTAGGATGCCATACAGTTTGATCCATTCCATCCGTGCCAGCGGGCTGCTCTCGTAGCTGGAGCGCTCCACCAGCACTGGAATGCCGAACCGTTCCAGCTGCTCCTTCACTTCCGGGGTGTGGTAGATCATGGTGTTTTCCACCGCAAGGCCGCATTCTGCGGTCAGGATGCGCTCGTAGTCCGGGGCGCTGTACTTGCCCGCGTAGGCAATGCGCCCGGTCTGCATGGCCTGCTTTGCCTCGTCCAGATACCAGCCCTCGGCGCGGGTACCGGAAAGGGCAATGCTGTCCAGCGCGTCCAGATGGAGGAACAAGTCCATGGCAGAGGTGGACACCAGATAGATGTTCTGCACCGGCTGCTGCAATACAGTCACTCCCTCGGGTACGGTGTGCAGGGTGGCAGCGCCCTCCGGCCGGACAAGGAACTTACCTGTGCGTCCGGGATGGTCAGCAGGGTAGAGCCGTCCGCATAGCAGTCGGCGGTAAACTGGGTGGCGTAGTCCAGCGGGTAGGCGTGGTCAAAAACCAGCTCGTCCGTATCGGCGGGTGCAGTGGGCGCGGCCGTGCAGCCTGCAAGCACCAGCGCGGCGGCGGGCAGAGCCTTTAAAAATTGAGCGCGGGTCAGCTTCATGGAAGGTTACTCCAAGGTAAAGGTCAGGGTGTATTCGATCTCGTGGGGCTTGCTCATGGCAACAGTGTCGGCGGTAACAGTCAGCGGGGTGCCCAGAGCAGCTACCGGGATCTCAAAGGTGGAGTTGCCCTCGGTGTTGGTGGGCAGATACTTCTCGCCATCCACGATCATGTAGTCGTAGTTGGGGCTGCTCCACACGATGGTAGCAGTCATCTTGCCCTCAGCCACGGTCAGGGCAGCGGGGCTTTCCACGGTGGCGCGGCCGGAGCCGCCCTCCAGCACTACGGCAGCAGTATAAGTGCCGTCTGCGGGGATCTCGGCGGCCTGCTCGGTCTTGGGTTCAGCGTTGCGCACGCTGACGATGTGGTCGTACCACTTGCCTTAGTGCCAAGCAACGCCAGCTGGAAGTCGGTGTCCAGTGCTTCCACCGGGATATCGTAACCATACACTTCCTCGGTGGTGCCGTCTGCGTAGGTAACCGTGTCCACGGTGGGGATGAGCCATGCGGTCTTGTTGGCCTCGGCATCGGCGGCAAGGCCGGGGTAGAGGTTCACGATCTTTTTGGAAGCCAGACTGACGTGGAAGGTCATCACGCCGTTTTCCACGGTCAGGGTGCCCTTGCCGTTGCAGGCTTCATTGGGGTGGAACATACTGCTGTCGGTCTCGAAATCAGCGGTATATACGCCATCCGGCAGGGAAGTCTCAGCAGCGGCAGAGGAAACCGCCACGGAGGAAGCAGCCACAGAGCTTGCTGCGGCAGAGGAAGCGGGGGCAGCCCCGCCGCAGCCTGCCAGAGAAGCAGCCAGCACCACACCGGCCAGAGAAACGATGATAAACTGTTTGCAGCGCATAAATAAATACCTCAGTATCCTAAATTTTTGCCCGGCGTCTAAGCTGCCGGGGTAGAGGGGCACGTTCTCCTCGTGCGGGGAATACGCCCATAAAAGAAGCCCTCTCCGTATGCTTGGCAGCGCCGGAGAGGCTTCTGAATCCATTAGCCGTTCAGAAGATCCATAGCGGCCTTGGTATGTGCAATGTACAGCTGCTGAACATCCGCAATGCGGCCCAGACCGGAGATCTGGCAGTCCACACTCTCAAAGCAGCCTGCGGCGGTAAACTGGCTCAGCAGCTGTCGGCATCCTCACCGGCCATATCGTTGTTGGCGTGGTCGCCTGCCACCACCATCAGCGGGCGCAGGATGACTTTGGTGTAACCGGCAGCCTTTACAGCCTCGATGACGGCCTCGCAGGAGGTGTCCTCAGGCTCGCCCTCCACCGTGCCGATGAACACGTTGTCGTAGCCCAGCGTCTGCATGGTGGTCTGCATCTGGCTGTAACTCACCTTGGCGGTGTGAGAGGTGCCGTGACCCATAAAGACGAAAGCGGTCTTATCGGCGGCGGCAGCAGCGGTGCTGTCGTAACCGGCTTCCTTCACAGCGGCAGCGGTAACAGCCTTGGCAACAGCTTCCTTATCTGCATTGATGACGGAAGCATCTGCGCCCACTCGCCCAGCAGGGGCTCGGCCACAGCAACGCTCTCAAACTTGTCGCGGTACTGGTCCAGCATCTCGTTCATCTCGTCGTACTCTGCACCGTGCATCAGATGGGTGGCTGCACGATCAGGTTCTTCACGCCGTTTGCCACAGCGCGGTCCAGTGCCTGCTGCATATTGTCGATCTTCTCTCCATCGCGAGCCTGCACATGGTTGATGATGATCTGTGCGGTAAAGGCGCGGCGCACGCTCCAGTCGGGGTAAGCGGCCTGCAAAGCGTCCTCAATGCCCTTGATGTCGGCAGCGCGGCTGTCGTTGAAGGAGGTGCCGAAGGACACCACCAGCAGCTCGTTCTCGCCGATCTCATCGGCGTTGCGGGCATCGTCCTTGGAAGCATCGCCGGTGTCGCGGCCAAAGTAGTCGGGGTCGGCGTTCTCGCCCTCCACCAGCTCCTTCTGGGCATCGGTCAAAGCGTCCCAAGCGGCCTTTGCAGCTTCGCACTGGGCATCGGTGTCATCGGTGCGCTGCTGCACATAGATGGCGTCGATCAGGTCTGCCACGTTCTGTGCGGCCAGTGCGTCAGCGTCAGCGCCGGAAGCCTCGCTGCTGGCGGCAGAACTGGCAGCAACAGAGCTGGCCGTGCTGGAGGCAGCCCCACCGCAGCCGGTCAGTACACCGGCGCACAGAGCCAGAGCGGTCAGAGCGGCCGCCGTTTTGCGGATGTTGCGTTTTTTCATCTTGTTTTCCTTTCCTGATGTGGGTGAAATACGGCACCGAACAGAAGGGTACAGGAAAGAGAATCGGCAAAAAACGGGGTCTTCTGCTTGCGAAATGGCAAAGCAAAAAGACCCCGTTTCCTACAGGCTTTTTGGTACAACCAATTCCTCGTGATCTGGGGCGCAAAGCCCCGGTACCAACAGCGGGCAGGTTTCCTGACTGAAAGCTCAACGCCCGCTGCCGCCTTCCCAAGCCGGATGGCTCAGTGACCGGTGCAAAAGCACCCTGACAGTGGACTCCCTTATCACAGTGACGAGATCGTGCGGGATTGACACCCGCTTCCCTTTTAACGTCCCTGCCGCCGCCCGGTGGGGCAAAGTGACGGAACGCACCTGCTGTTTTCTGTTCAGTTCGTCAAAAAGTATAGCACAGCCCTATACAAAACGCAAGAAAAAACGGAGAAATGCTTGACCTTCCCCCTGCCGGAAGGTGTATACTTGGCTCGAAACTGAAAGCAAGGAGGCAGCCCATGTTAAAGATCGAGCATCTGACCAAAACCTACGGCGGCAAGCCGCCGTGCAGGACCTTTGCCTGCACATCCGCCCGGGGGAGTTGTGTGCCTTTATCGGGCACAACGGCGCGGGCAAGACCACTACCTTAAAATGCTGCTGCGGTATCCAGCAATTTGATGCCGGAGAAATTTATGTGGACGGCATTTCCGTGTGGGAGAACCCGCTGGAATGTAAGCGCCGTCTGGCCTATCTGCCGGATGACCCGCAGCTTTACGATTATATGACCGGCATCCAGTACCTTGATTTTATCGCAGACATCTTCGGCGTAAGCACTGCACAGCGGGCGCAGCGCATCCGGCAGTACGGCGATGCTTTTGGCCTGACGCAGGATTTGGCGCAGTCCATCGGGGCATACTCCCACGGCATGAAGCAGAAGCTTGCCATTATTGCGGCGCTGCTGCACGAGCCGAAGCTGATTTTAATGGACGAGCCTTTGTCGGGCTGGACCCGCTGGCTTCCCATCAACTCAAGACCCAGATGAAGGCCTTTTGTGCGCAAGGCGGGGCGATCTTTTTCTCCACCCATGTGCTGGAGGTGGCCGAAAAGCTTTGCGACAGGGTAGCTATTCTGCGTAAAGGTCAGCTGGTGCGCGAGGGTGCCATGGAGCAGGTACGTGGTGACGACACGCTGGAAGAGGTCTTTCTGGAACTGGAGGATAGGGGGGAAGCGCTATGATCCGTGCATTGCTCAAAAAACAGCTTCTGGAACTGGGTGCGGCCTTTGTGCGCAGCAGCAAGACCGGCAAGCGGCGCTCCCGGGCAGGAGCATTCGGGTATGCATTGCTGTTTGCGGTGCTGATGCTGCTGGTCATGCTCAGCTTTGGCTCTATGGCGCTGCCGCTGGCAGTGACGCTGGTGCCGCAGGGGCTGGACTGGCTCTATTTTGTGCTGATGGAGCTTTCGGCGCTGACGGTCAGTGTGCTGGCAAGCGCCTTTACCAGCTACGGGCATTTGTTCCGCTGCCGGGATAACCAGCAGCTGCTGGCGCTGCCCATCCCGCCGGGCGCTATTTTTGCGGTGCGCTGCGGCGGGGTGTACCTGACCGGGCTTATTTATCTGCTGCTGGCGTGGGTGCCTCGGTGGTCTGCTATGCGCTGGCGGCACCCGCCCCGGCGGAGCCTGTTGGCGGCGCTGCCGGTAGCACTGGCGCTGGCGGGAGTTTCCATGGTGCTGGCCGTTCTGCTGGGCTGGGCGGTGGCGCTGCTCAACCGCCGCGCCCAGCATAAAAGCCTTGTCACTGTGGTGGGTACGCTGCTCTTTCTGGCGGTCTACTATGCAGCGTTCTGCTGGGTGAGCAACGCAGTGGAGGCCCTTGCGGTGGATGCCGTACAGGCAGGCGCAACCGCCGGTCGTGTTGCTGCACCGTTGCGTCTGCTGGGTCTGGCGGCAGTGGGCAACGTCCCGGCGCTGCTGCTGTTTCTGGCGCTGGCTGCGGCCTGTATGGCGCTGTGCGGTAAGGCGCTGGCAAAGCCTATCTGCGGCTTTTGACCTTGAACCGGCAGAGCCAAAGCGGAATACCGCGCAAAGACGCAAAAAAAGCAGCCCCCGCGCCGGGCATTACTGCGGCGGGAACTGCTGCATCTGGGCGCTTGCCCCATGTGGCTGCTCAACTGTGCACTGAGCAGTCTGCTGCTGCCGGTGCTGGGCGTGGTAGCACTGTGGAAGGCCGCAGACCTGCGCGCCTTTACTGCTGCTTACCTGCCGGAGAGCCTGCCCATGCTGGTGTGCGGGATGGTGTGCGCCATAGCCACCATGAACTTTATCACAGCGCCGTCGGTGTCGCTGGAGGGCGGCACCCTCTGGCTGCTGCAAAGCCTGCCGGTTGCCCCGCAGCAGGTTCTGCGGGTAAAGGTGGAGCTGCAGCTGCTGCTCACGCTGCCGGGGGCGTGGTTTTGCGCCGGGTGCGCCATGGCGGCGCTGCGCATTCCGGCAGGGCAGGGGCTGCTGGTGCTTGCTGTGCTGGCAGCTTTTGTGTGGCTGACGGCGCAAATGGGCCTTGCCTTGGGATTGTGCCTGCCCAACCTCCACTGGGTAAGTGAGGCCGCCGTGGTCAAGCGGAGCGCCGCCAGTATGCTGGCAATGTTCGGCGGGTGGCTGCTGGCGGGCGGGGTGCTGTTTTTGCCCCTGACCTTACTGGATTATGCCGTGCCGCCGCTGGCCGCGCAAGGTGCTTGTCTGGCCGCGCTGCTGGGGCTGGACTTGCTGCTGCACCGCTGGCTATGCACCCGCGGCGCAGCCCGGTTTGCCGCCCTGCACTAAAGTGGGAAAAACTTTATTAGAACAAAATCGGGCAGCTGCGGGCTGCCCGATTTTGCATTTTCACGGGAGAGGGGCGTAATGGAAAACAGCAGGATGCAGTGCCTGTTTCCTGCGGAAACAGGCACTGCGGGAAGAACGATGTTTTTTGCAGTTACAGCGCATCCAATGCGGTACGGGCGGCGCGGATATTTGCTTCACTGGTCTGCCAGATCTCAAACTCCGAAAAGCCCGGCAGCCCCATGGGCACGCCTTCCCGCCGGAAGGTCATGCGGCTGTCCAGCACCTGCTTGCCGGAAAGGTGGAACGCCCGGGCACCAGTCTGGGCGGCAAGGGCGGGGATGTTGGCAGCAGATACGCCTGCACCAACCAGAATCTCCACCTCCTGCCCGGCAGCTTCCACCAGCTGCCGCAGCAGGGCAGCGCCCTGTGGGGCACTTGCTGCCTGTCCGCTGGTCAGAATGGTAGCAAGCCCTAGCTGCTTTGCGGCTTCCAGTGCGGCAAAGGGGTCGCAGCAGACATCAAAAGCACGGTGCAGGGTGCAGTCCACGGTGCGGTGTGCTTTTTCTGCCGCCTGCCGGGCGGCGGCGTAGATAGGGCACAGAGCATCGGTGTCCAGTGCGCCCGCCGGGGTCAGCACACCGGTCACGATGCCGTCGCACCGGCGGCTACCAGCTCGGCGGCGCACTCGGCCATCTGTGCAAGCTCGTAACGGTCGTAGCAGAAATCGCCGAAGCGGGGACGGATAAGCGCCCGCACCGGCAGACCGGTCTCAGCCTTGACCTGACGCAGCAGGGCAGGGGAAGGAGTGGTGCCGCCGATGATAAGGTCGGCGCACAGCTCCAGCCGGTCAGCGCCGCCGCGTTTTGCCGCCAGTGCGCTGGCGGTGCTGTCTACGCAAACTTCCAGAGTGCAGTGCATAGCGATACCTCCATCTACAAAAAACGATTTTGAATGGCCGCCGCGCTGCTTTGGCCATTTTCAGCGGAATGAATACTTTAATTTATCAATGGGAAAATCTGCGGATTTTCCCATTGATTTTTTCACAGGGGGGAGAGCAAAGGAAAAGTGCTTTTGCTCAATGCTGTGCTCTAAAAAAGGCTGTTGCGCCATGATATGTGCAACAGCCTCGGGGATTTATGGTTTATTTTACGCTTTCAAGGAAGCGGACAAAACCGGCGCGGCCTGCTTCATCCAGCTTATACACACCGGCATCGGCCAGCACCTGTGCGAACACATGGCCTACCTCGTCCTGCAAGATCAGGTGCACATTGTCGGCGTTCAGCTCCGGGTGCTTTGCAAGGATTTCCTCTGCCCACGCAGCATGCTTTTGCAGGGCTTCGGGGTACTCTGCGGTGGCAGGTGCGCCACCAGCACATCAGCAAGGTCGAACAGCTCCTGCTTCAGGCGGCTGGGCAGCACGGCCAGACCCATCACCTCAATCAGGCCGATGTTCTCTTTTTTGATGTGGTGCAGCTTTGCATGGGGGTGGTACACGCCCAGCGGATGCTCCGGAGTGGTGATGTTGTTGCGCAGCACCAGATCCAGCTGATACTTGCCGTCCCGCATCCGGGCGATGGGGGTAATGGTGTTGTGGGGCTCGCCGTCGGTCTCGGCAAAGATAAAGCAGCTCTCGTCGGTGTAGCTGCGCCAAGCAGCCAGCAGCTTATCGGCCAGCTCCACAAGGCGTGCATCGTCCGCACAGGTCAGACGGATGCAGCTCATGGGCCAGTGCACGATGCCGGCCTCCACGTCCTCAAAGCCGGGGAACACCCACGTCTTTTCAATGGGAGCTTTGGCATGGCAAACTCGTAATGACCGCCCTGGAAATGGTCATGGCTCAGGATGCTGCCGCCCACGATAGGCAGGTCGGCGTTGCTGCCCACAAAATAGTGGGGGAACAGACCCACAAAATCCAGCAGCTTGCGGAAGGTTGCCCGCTCGATCTTCATGGGGGTATGCTGGTTGTTGAATACGATGCAGTGCTCGTTGTAGTAAACGTAGGGGCTGTACTGCAAATTCCACGCGCTGTCGTTGATGGTCAGCGGGATGATGCGGTGATTTTCGCGCGCAGGGTGGTTCATGCGGCCGGCGTAGCCCTCGTTCTCCACGCACAGCTGGCACTTGGGGTAAGCACTCTGGGGTGCAAGCTTTGCGGCGGCAATGGCCTTGGGATCTTTTTCCGGCTTGGACAGGTTGATGGTGATATCCAGATCGCCGTACTCGGTCTTGGTGACCCACTTCAGATCGCGCTTGATACGGTAGCGGCGGATGTAGTCGGTGTCCTGACTGAACTTGTAGAACCAGTCGGTAGCGGCCTGCGGGCCTCGTTTTCGTACCGCTCCTCAAAGTTTGCACGCACGATGCTGGGGCGCGGGGTCAGCACGCCCATCAGCTTGGTGTCGAACAGATCGCGTGCGGTGGAGTTATCCTCGCACACGCCGCGGGCAACAGCATCGTCCACAAGGGTCTTGAGGATGCTTTCCAGATCGGTGTAGCACACCTCGCCCTCCGGGGCGGTAAAGTCGTCCAGCTGCATGGTCATCAGCAGCTGATTGCGGATATAGATCTCGTCATCAGGCAAAATCAGCCGGTGTCCAGCCCGTAGTTCACGAGCTGCTGGATGGCGGTGGAGATCACAGCACAGCACCTCCCTCAGGACGGATGTTCAGCACATGGCAGCGGCCAGCGCCGAGGATCTTTTCCATGTTTGCCTTAAAGTCTGCCAGCATCTCCACCGGCACAAAGGCCTGCACCGTACCGGCAAAACCGCCGCCGTGCACGCGCACAGCACCCTTGCCGCCCAGATAATGCTTGGCAGCGGCGATGGTCACAGCCACCTCCTGATGCTCCTTGTAACCGGCGGGGATGACGTTCTGCAAATACTCCCAGCTGCTGTCGCCGGAGGCAGTTACCATCTGCAAAAAGGCATCAAAATCGCCCTCGCGCAGGGCGGCCACCTGCTGGGGCACACGGTCGTTATCGGCGTAGAAGTGGAAGGCGCGCAGCACAGCGCGGTCGCCGCACTGCTTGCGGCAGGCCGGAATATTTGCAAGGAAGGTTTCAAAGGGCACGTCCCGCAGCACCTCGCCGCCGCACACAGCGGCCACAGCGCGGCACTCATTGGGGATGGCGGCGTACTCGTCGGTCAGGTCGGCATGGTCTGCGCCGGAGTCCAGAATGCACAGCGCTAGACCGGCCTTGGAAAAGTCCACCTGCACCGGCTCCACGTCGGGGTTTGCCTTGTCGGCAAAGTCGATGGTGATAATGTTGCCCACGCTGGAAGCCATCTGATCCATCAGCCGCAGGGCTTGCCAAAGTACACATTTTCAGCCCACTGGCCGATCTGTGCAATGGCAATGGGGGAGACTTTTTCATCCATGAAGCAGTCGTTCAGAATCACGCCGACCAGCACCTCAAATGCGGCAGAGGAAGAAACGCCGCTGCCCTTGGGCACATTGGAGGAAATGTACACGTCCAGACCGGACAGCTTTGCGCCACGCTGACGGAAAGCCTCGCACTCGCCGCGCAGCAGGGAAGCAGTGGTGTTCTCCTCCTCCTTGCGGGCGGTCAGGTCGTCAAGGTCGATAACGCACAGGTCGTAGCCCTCGCTCTGCACGCGCAGCTGGTTCAGGCTGTTGGGGGCGGCAGCAGCGATCATATCAATGTTCACGCTGCCTGCCAGCACGCGGCCATGCTGGTGGTCGGTGTGGTTGCCGCCGATCTCGGTGCGGCCAGGGGCACTATACAAACCGGCCTCGGTATGTGCGCCGAAGGTGGTCTCTAACCCGTCCAGAACAGCCGCATAGCGGGCTGCCTGTGCAGGGGTCTCGTCGGGGGTGCAGCAGTACAGCGCAGCCAGACGCGCAGCGTGTGCGCCCTTGGTCAGCTCCTGCTTCCAGGTGGAAATGGACTTCATCATGGAAATTTCCTCCTACTATTATGATCGGAAAAGTCGATGCAGCCGTTCGCAGCTGCCGTAGCTGCTTCTATAATAGTCAAACGCAACGCAAAAAACCATGTGTTATTGTTGCATCTCGATGAAAAGTTGCAAAAAGCGCCTGTGCAGCTCAATCGACTGCTGTCGAACAAATAAAATAAAAGTTTTTCGGGCGAATCGAAATGCTTGGCATAAATGCACACAAATCCCGGAATTGAGCGCAGCGCCCAAAAAAGACGGGATGGAAATTGCACTTTGCACAAAAAATACCCCGCACCGATGCAGCCATCGGGTGCGGGAGTGTGGTTCAGCGGGTAAATTCGCTGCCGGTCAGGCCGTCGAGGTTCAGCATTCCTTCCAGTGCGGCAATGTCGGCGTTCACGTCCAGCGCATCGGCTTGGAACAGCTTGTCCAGCTGGTTTTCAAAGGCGGTCACCAGCAGGTCCATGCTGCGCTCGATGCTGTGCTTGGCCTCGGTAATGTTCGTGCCCTCCACCGCCTGCCGGGAAAGGCTGGCGTAGGTGTTCAGCAGCTTGAGCGCAGTGGGCAGATAGTAGTTCATAAATTTTTGCAGCTGTGCTTTTTTGTCCGGGTCCTTCTGCGCCAGCGCAAAGATACGCCCGCTGACTTCTTCCAGACGGGAGATCTTCTGGCTCATCACCGGGTCTGGGATGGCATCGTTCACCTCCCGCAGCTGGCGCAGCAGGGCGGCGTACTCGTCCTCTGCAGCGGGATGAGCTTTAGGTGTCGGGGCTTGCGCGGGCTTTTTCGGCTGTGGTGCCGCACCCCGCACCACCAGCGTGTCGGTGCGGTTGTCAATATAGGCATCCGCGCCGAAGTATCCGTGCTCGATGGCACTTTTCACGGCAGCGCTCCCCGGGCGGCGTCCACCCCGGCGGCGGCAAACAGTTCCGGCAGGGGATATTATCGCGCTCGCCCACAACCTTATCCAGCAGCTGCTCCAGCTTGCGGGTGCGGTTCATCCGCAGACCGGTCAGCAGCGCACCGCCGCCGCCAATGGCCATGACGATATCGGAAAACAGCTCCCCGGGGTCGGGCAGAATCTGCCATGCACCGATGATATCCACTGCATCCATCACACCGGCAAACAGAAACAAAGCGCCCATAATGGTGCAGACGGCGGCAATATTTTTATGCCACTGCTTTGCACTTTTCTGCTCTGCCGTTGGGATATCGTGGCCGTAGACAGGCTCGCTCTTCCGGTCGGGCTCCGGCCCAAGGTCGGCGCGGTAGTCGCCCCGGTCACGGGCAGCCTCCTGCTCCTCCTTCTGCATCTTTTGGTCGATGCCCTTCAGGATGAACAGCAGCGCCCCCAACGGCCCGGACATCGCCATCACGATAAAGATGGCAATGGTGGGGATCTTTGCAAAATAATGTTTTCTCGGCTCCATGAAACAGAATTCCTTTCACAGAAAGATAAAAATAAGACCGCGTTCCACTCTATTATAGCGGAGCGCGGCCTTTTTGTTAAGGGGGTATTTCTGTTCTCGTGAAAATGCGCTTGGAACGGTCCACAGACCGTGACAAGCGCAAAATTAAAACATCTCTTCCACAAAGAGGCCGCTGCGCAAATGCACAGCGGCCTCTCCATAAAAGTTTACTTCATCAGGCTGCAAACGGCCTCGGCATAAGCGGCGGGGTCATCCACGGGCAGACCCTCAATCAGCTGTGCCTGTGCGTACAGCAGGGCGCTGTACTTGTTCAGCTTCTCGGTGTCACCGGCTTCCTGTGCGGCCTTCAGGGCAGCAAACACGGGGTGGTTCACGTTCAGCTCCAGCACCTTGTCGCTCTTCACGCCCTCGCTGCCGGGCTGTTTGGACAGCACCTTCTCCATCTCAATGGACAGCGGGCCGTCAGCGCTCAGGCAGACGGGGTGATCCTTCAGGCGAGTGGAGACCTTGACCTCCTTCACCTTGCCGTTCAAAGCGTCCTTCATGGCATCGAACAGTGCCTTGTTTTCGGCGGTGGCATCCTCGGCGGCCTTCTTCTCCTCTTCGGATTCCAGACCCAGATCACCGCTGTTCACGTTCTTGAACTCCACGGTGCCGTCCTTGCCTTCGGCATCCTTGCGGGGGTAGCTGTGCAGGATCTGCAGGCAGAACTCGTCCACATCCTCAGTCAGCAGCAGCACGTCAAAGCCCTTGTCCAGCACAAGCTCTGCGGAGGGCAGCTTTGCCAGACGGTCGGTAGAGTCGCCTGCGGCAAAGTAGATGTACTTCTGCTCGGCGGGCATCTTGTCGATGTACTCCTGCAGGGTGACCATCTTCTGCTCCTTGGCAGACCAGAACAGCAGCAGGTCGCGCAGCAGTTCGGCGTGCATGCCGTAGTCAGAGTAAGCACCAAACTTGATCTGACGGCCGAACTCCTTCCAGAACTCCTCGTACTTCGCACGGTCGTTGTTCAGCATGGCGTGCAGCTCGTTCTTGATCTTCTTTTCCAGTGCGTTATGGATCAGCTTCAGCTGGCTGTCCTTCTGCAGCATCTCACGGCTGATATTCAGGCTCAAATCCTGACTGTCCACAATGCCCTTTACAAAGCTGAAGTAATCCGGCAGCAGGTCGGCACACTTTTCCATAATCAGCACACCGGAGGCGTACAGTGCCAGACCCTTCTCGTAGTCCTTGGTGTAGAAGTCGTAGGGACGGTGGCTGGGCACGAACAGCAGGGCATTGTAGTTGGCGGTACCCTCGGTGCGGCTCACGATGACCCGGGCGGGGTCAGCGTAATCACCGAACTTATCCTTGTAGAAGCTGTTGTACTCCTCATCGGTCACTTCGCTCTTCTGCTTCTTCCAGATGGGGATCATGCTGTTCAGGGTCTCCAGCTCGGTGTAGGTCTCCCACTCGGGCTTGTAGTCCTCGGGCTTGGGGTCCGGTTCCGGCTTCTGACGGCTCTTTTCGCGCTCCATCTGGATGGGGTAGCGCACATAGTCGCTGTACTTCTTCACGATGGCCACAATGCCGTATTCATCCAGGAAGTTGTCGTATTTCTCAGTGTCGGTATCCGGCTTGATGTGCAGAATGACCTGGGTGCCCACGGTATCCTTCTGGGCGGGGGTCATCTCGTAGCCGTCCACACCGGAGGACTCCCACTGCCATGCCTCGTCCGAGCCATAAGCCTTGGAGATAACCGTCAGCTTATCGGCCACCATAAAGGCGGAGTAGAAGCCCACGCCGAACTGACCGATGATATCAATGTTCTCGTCCTTGTTGTCCTTCTTGAAATCCAGAGAACCGGAGTGTGCAATGGTGCCCAGATTCTGCTCCAGCTCTTCCTTGGTCATACCAATGCCGTTATCCTCCACGGTCAGGATGCGGTTTTCCTTATCGCGGGTGATGAGAATGCGGAAATCGCCCTTGTTCATGCCCACGGAGGTGTCGGTCAGGCTCTTATAATACAGCTTATCAATGGCGTCCGAAGCATTGGAGATCAGTTCCCGCAGGAAGATCTCTTTATTGGTATAGATGGAGTTGATCATCATGTCCATCAGTTTTTTGCTCTCTGCCTGAAATTCTTTCTTGGCCATAATACAAAACCTCTTTTATCACATATTTGGTGCACCGTACCCGGTAAACTGCCGGAATACTTAGCACTCATAACTTCTGAGTGCTAATATACAACGACTTGCAGGGAAAATCAAGGCTTTTCATAAAAAGTTAAAATTTGTTCTCCTGTGCGCGAAGCGGCGCTCCGGATTCGTTTCTTATATGGAAAATAAAATTTCTTGCAAAGTCTTTCCCACTTTTGCGCAGACTGTGCTATAATGGAACGAGTATGCCGGAAGGATGTGAGAAAATGTCAAAACAGGGCGATGCCGCCTACGCATGGTTCTTAAAGGGCTATAATTGCAGTCAGAGCGTGGTGGCGGCGTTTGCACCCCAGCTTGGCCTGACCGAGGAGATGGCCCTGCGCCTTTCCGCAGGTTTGGCGCAGGCATTGGCCGGATGCGGGAGGTGTGCGGGGCGTTCTGCGGCGTGGTGACCGTGCTGAGCATGGTCTATGCCGACCCCACAGACCCCAAGGATAAATCCCGGATGTATGCACTGGTGCAACAGGCGGCAGAGCAGTACCGCACCCGCAACGGCGGCGGCAGTATCATCTGCCGGGAGCTGCTGGCAAAGGCAGGCGCTGCCCCTGCTGGGGGTACGGCGGCAGAGGACCGCACCGCAGACTATTATAAAAAGCGACCCTGCCCGGAGCTGTGCCGCATCTGCGCCGACCTGTGTGCAGAATTTATTGCGGCGCACCCGGAGGGACGGCACGGACTATATAAGGAGGATGCGTAAATGCAGCTTGAACAACTGGAATTGACCGGCGGCGGTACGCTGACGCTCTACCTGCGGGAGAGCGTGGAGGCCATGCCGCATTTCCGGCAGCGTCCGCTGGTGCTGGTGGTGCCCGGCGGCGGCTATACCACGTCAGCCCCCGGGAGAGCGACCCCGTAGCGCTGCAATTTGCGGCAGCTGGCTACCACACGGCGGTACTGCACTACGCAGTAGGGGAGAGCGCCCGGGATGCGCTGCCCATGCGGCAGCTGGCACAGGCCATCGGCCTTGTGCGGCAGCACGCAGAACAGTGGAATATTTTGCCGGATAAGATCGCTTTGTGCGGCTTTTCTGCCGGCGGGCATCTGGCACTGTCCGGTGCGGTGTGGGAGATCCCCGGCATGGCAGACCAGCCGCGGCCCAATGCCTTGCTGCTGGCATACCCGGTGGTCACCGCCGGAGAATACGCCCACAGGGACAGCTTTGTGCAGCTGACAGGCACGCAGGATGTTGCCGCCCACCAGCGCTTTACGCTGGAGGATAAGATCACCCCGGTCACACCGCCGGTGTTTGTCTGGCATACCATGGAGGACGAGACCGTCCCGGTGGAAAACACCCTGCTGTTACTGAACGCTCTGCACAAGGCAGGCGTTCCGTGCGAAGCACACTTGTTTGAAAAAGGCTGCCACGGCACCAGCATCTCCACCCCGGAGGTGGACGCCGACAGCGCACACCGCAACCGCTGGGTCAAGCTTGCGGTGGAGTGGCTGAATGATACCTTTTCCTTCTACGCCTGAGATAACCGACTGAAACAGGAAAGCGTTTGTAAATTTTGGCCGTACCTACAAAAAATTCACAAATAAACCGTTGACTTGCACAGGCGTATGCCGTATACTGTCCAACGGGGATAAAACCACGAAAGAAGGAAACAAAAATGGTTATGGATCCCACACTGCCGCGCATCAAGGTGCGCGATCTGCTTATGCAGGCATTCCTCACCGGCTGGGAGCGCTCCGATAAGAGCACCTCGCAGGACGAATACCTGCAAAGCTCTATTCAGGTCATTGAGATGCTTCAGGTAGAGCCGGAAAACTCTACGCAGAGGAAGGTCTTGGCCTGCCGGACGGCGAAGAGGTGGATCATCTGGATGATCTGCTGCGCGCGGACGGCTTCTGGCTGTACTACGGGGTGGAAGCAGAAAACTTCTTCCTGATCCAGTGGTACCCGGACGAGGCTTCTGCCAATGCAAAGCTTGCCCAGCTGGAAGAACTGGGCGACGGCAAGCAGTATCTGGTAGACCTGACCCTCAAGCGGGCAAACCCTTCCGAGGCTGAAAACTTCGGCAATTCTAACCCGGTGCAGCTCCGCTCCTGAAACAAACGTTAACGTATTGAGTTGAAAGGAAATTTTGCTCATGCAGCTTTCTGTTACGGAACGCGAACGGCTTTATGCCATTTTGGAAAAATACGATCAAAACCCCAAGGTGCAGCAGATGCGGGAGTTCATCCAGCACGGGGACGTTACCACCTATCAGCACTGCAAGAATGTGGTGCTGGTCAGCTGTTGGCTGAACCATCGGCTGCATTTGGGTGCAGACGAGACCTCACTGGCTGTCGGTGCTTTCCTGCACGATTTTTATCTGTACGACTGGCATAAAAAAGGTACTTTCCATGGTATCCGCCGCCTGTTCGAGATGCACGGCTTCTCCCACCCGGCTGCGCCTGCGTCAACGCAGAAAGGTGTTCCATATCACCAAAAGGA
>ENA-OQEN01000519-OQEN01000519.1-human-gut-metagenome-genome-assembly--contig:-NODE-519-length-16849-cov-3.057170_pt1 | contig 16849 bp, 25 predicted proteins | sample MGYA00242791_ERZ504627 | MGnify/ENA primary metagenome ERZ504627 (study PRJEB26092, sample SAMD00036316) | human gut metagenome | host: Homo sapiens | study: EMG produced TPA metagenomics assembly of... | reverse complement strand
CACGAGATCGTGGCGGGCGTCGACGAGGCGGGTCGCGGCCCGCTCGCGGGGCCGGTCTCGGTGGCGGCTGTCATCCTGCCGCACGACCTCTGCCTGCCAAAGCTCAACGACTCGAAGAAGCTTTCGGCGAAGGTCCGCGAGGAGCTCTTCGATGAGATCCAGGAGAAAGCCATCGCGGTCGGCACGGCGCTCATCGACGCGCAGACAATCGACCGCGTCAACATCTATCAGGCGACGATCAACGGCATGTACGAGGCCATCTTCTCGCTGCAGCCCGCGCCGCAGGAGGTCCTCATTGACGCGGTGCCGCTCGACCGCCTGCCGATGCCCTCGGAGTCGATCATCAAGGGCGATGCGAAGTCCGCCTCGATTGCGGCGGCCTCAATCATCGCGAAGGTCACGCGTGACCGCCTCATGGATGAGTACGACAAGATCTACCCGGAGTACGGCTTCGCGCAGCACAAGGGCTACGGCACGGCGCAGCACATCGAGGCGCTCAAGAAGTACGGCCCGTGCCCGATTCACCGCCGCTCCTTCGAGCCCGTGCGTTCCATCGCCTACGATTTTGATGTGTGACGATGGCATCCATAAAGCTTGACGCATTTCCCGGCAGCCCGTATAATAAAACTATACGAATTGTTTGATAATTAAAGAGAATGCGGAGAGGCTTATGGACACGACGACGATTGGCCGTCAGGGCGAAGAGGCCGCGGCCGTTTTTCTAGAGCGGGCTGGTTACGAGATCCTTGCGCGCATTTCCGCACGCCGCGCGGGGAGATTGACATCGTGGCCAGCAAGGGGCGGATGCTGGCCTTTGTCGAGGTCAAGACGCGGCGCACGCAGCGCTTCGGCCGGCCGGCAGCTGCTGTCGACTATCGCAAACAACAGAAGATCATCCAGTCTGCGCGCTGGTTCTTGCGGCAGAGACATCTTGAAGGTTGTCTCTGTCGTTTTGATGTCATTGAAGTCTATCGCGCGGGAGAGCGCTGGCAGATTGAGCATTTGCCCGGCGCCTTTGAGACATGACAGAGCATGTGAGAAAAGAGATGAGGAAAACGAGGATTGGAGGGGGAGCGATTGTTTGCAAGATCATTTGGCGGCACGACGATGGGCGTCGACGGCTCATCATCGCGGTGGAAGTCGACTCGGCGGCGGGACTGCCCGCCTTTGACATCGTCGGGCTGCCCGACACGGCGGTGCGCGAGTCGAAGGAGCGCGTGCGCACGGCCATCCGCAATTCCGGCATCCAGCTGCGTCAGGAGAAGGTCACGATAAACCTCGCGCCGGCCGGCATCCGCAAGGACAGCCCGGGACTCGACCTGCCGATTGCTGTGGGGCTCCTCGCTGCCTACGGCGTCGTGCCGGCAGACTGCTCCAGACTTCGTTCTTTGCGGCGGAACTCTCGCTCGAGGGTGAGTGCCGTCCGGTGCGCGGCATCCTGCCGATGGTCATCGCCGCGCGTGAGAAGGGACTGACCTCTGTCTTCGTTGCGCGCGGCAATGCCAATGAGGCGTTGCTCGTCGAGGGCGTGACGGTCTACGTGATCGACTGCCTGCATGAGGTCGTGCAGTTCTGCAACGGGCAGGAGTCACTTACGCCTGCCGTGCCGTCTATGGAAGAAGAGGCCCCGGTGCTTCGCGACGACTTTGCCGATGTGCAGGGGCAGTTCCAGGCAAAGCGGGCGCTCGAGATCGCGGCGGCGGGCGGCCACAATCTCTTGATGATCGGCGTGCCGGGGTCGGGCAAGACGATGCTCGCGCGCCGCCTGAGCTCCATCCTGCCGCGCTCTCGCGCGAGGAGGCACTCGAGGTCACGAAGATCTACAGCATCGCGGGCCTCCTGCCGCAGGGCGGCGGCCTCGTGCAGGAGCGGCCGTTCCGCAGTCCGCACCACACGACGTCGATGGTCGCGATGATCGGCGGCGGCAGTGTGCCGCGTCCCGGCGAGGTCACGCTTGCGCATCACGGCGTGTTGTTCCTCGACGAGCTGCCGGAGTTCTCGAAGGCGACGCTCGAGGTCTTGCGTCAGCCGCTCGAGGACCGCGCCGTGACGATTTCGCGCGTCCATGCGACGCTGACGTTCCCGTCGAGCATGATCCTGATCTGTGCGATGAATCCCTGTCCCTGCGGCTACTTTGGCGACGAGTCAGGCGGGCGCAGCTGTGAGTGCTCGCCGAGCGAGATCCGCCGCTACACGCGCAAAATCTCGGGGCCGTTGCTCGACCGCATCGACATCCACATCCGCGTGCCGCGCGTCGCCTATCAAGAGCTCGCCTCGAAGCGGCGCGCCGAGTCGTCCGCGATGATACGCGGCCGCGTGGAGCGGGCAAGGCAGCGCCAGCTCGCGCGCCTGCAGCCTTACGGGCGCTTCTGCAATGCGCAGATGAACCACACGATCCTGCGGGAGACGTGTCAGCTGACGGGGGAGGCGCAGTCGCTCTTAGAGATGGCCTTCCGCCGCATGAGTCTCTCGGCCCGCTCTTACGACAGGATTATCAAGGTCGCGCGCACGATTGCGGACCTCGAGAACCCTGAGGATGGGGCGGAAGCCGCCGCAGCGCTCGGACCTCAGCACATCGCTGAGGCCATCGGCCTGCGCAGCGATATCGGTCTATCGGTCGAGTAGCCTTTTGACCGTAGGACGGGGAGCGGCTATAATAGAGAGATACGTTCAAGAAAGGAAGAGAAGAGTCGATGAAGACAGCCGATGTTTTCGTGAATATCCCCGTCAAGAGCATTGCGCGGGCCTATACGTACCGCGTGCCGGAGGAGCTCTCTAAGATCGAGGCGGGCTGCGCGTCTTCGTACCATTCGGCAGCCGCAAGGTCGAAGGCTTCGTCGTCGAGACGCATGAGCTCGCGGCGGCGCCCGAGAACATCACGCTCAAGGACATCATCGCGGCGGTCGACGAGGAGTGCTGGTTCTCGCCGCAGATGATCGAGATCGCGCGCTGGCTCTCGGACTTCTACCTGTGTTCGCTGGCGGAGATCATGCGGCTCTTCATGCCGGGCAAGAGCGGCTTGCGCATCACCGTGCGCTACGAGGCGGACGAGAGCCAGTCGGACCACATGATGCTCGCGATGCCGGGCTGCCGCGCCATCTACGATATGCTGCTGCGCGAGGGACCGCAGAAGAAGGCAGAGCTACGCAAAGCCTTGCCCGAGTGGCAGGATGAGCTCGATGACCTGCTCGCAAAGCTCTTGAAATACCGTATCGTCCGCAAGGTCTACGAGGCACAGAAGCGCGATGCGGCGCAGTACGAGAAGATCGTCGTGCTGCGTGGCGAAGTCACGCCGGAGCTTCTTGCAAGCTACCATCGCAAGAAGGCGCAGGCGCACCTTTTAGAGCTCTTGCAGCAGACGCCGGAGGTGCCGCTCGCCGCACTCAAAGCGCAGCACGTGAGCCTCGCGACGGTCCACAACCTCGAAGCGGCAGGCCTCGCCGAGATCCGTCAGCGCCGTGTGCTGCGCGACAGCTACCGCGATGCCAGAGCCTCAAAAGAAGAGGTCGCCTTGACGGAGGACCAGCAGCAGGTCGTTCGTCAGGTCTATCCTGCCATCGATGCGGCGCGGTATCAGGGCTTCCTCCTGAAGGGCGTCACGGGCAGTGGCAAGACGCAGGTCTACATCGAGCTCGCGGAGCGCGTGCGGGCGGCGGGCCGACGCGTCATCGTGCTCGTGCCGGAGATCGCGCTGACGGGACAGGTCGTCATGGCCTTCAAATCGTACTTCCCGGACGACCTCGTTGTCGTGCACAGCCGCCTGAGCCTCGCGGAGCGCAACGACGCCATCCTGCGCGTGCGCCGCAATGAGGCGGGCATCATCATCGGCGCGCGTTCGGCGCTCTTCACGCCGGCCGACGATATTGGGCTCGTCATCCTCGACGAGGAGCAGGACATGAGCTACAAGCAGGATGAGTCGCCGCGCTACCACGCGCGCGTCGTGGCCGAGAAGATCGCGCGCGTCCACGGGGCCGTGCTGCTCCTCGGAAGTGCGACGCCGTCGCTTGAGTCGTACTTCCGCGCGGCGCAGGGGGAGCTCACGCTGCTCGTCATGCCGCGGCGCATCGGCGACATCCCGCTGCCCGTCATCCACTGCGTCGACATGCGGCAGGAGCTTCGCATGGGCAACCGCCACATCATCTCTCGCGCGCTGCAGGAGCTCATCGAGAAGACGATCGCGCGGCATCAGCAGGTCATCATCATGCTCAACCGGCGCGGCTTCTCGACGTTCGTCATGTGCCGCTCCTGCGGCGAGGTCATCCGCTGCCGCCACTGCGGCCTGCCGCTCGTCTATCATCGCAACGGCCAGCTCAAGTGCCACCACTGCGATGTGCAGGAGCCCGTGCCGGACGTCTGCCCAAAGTGCGGCAGCCGCTATATCAAGTACTTCGGCTCAGGCACGGAGAAGCTCGAGCAGGAGCTCGCCGCGCTCGTGCCGTCGGCGCGCGTCATCCGCATGGACCGCGACACGACGACGACGAAATTCGCGCATCAGGAGATCCTCGAGAGCTTCCGGCGCGGCGAGTACGACATCCTGCTCGGCACGCAGATGGTCGCGAAGGGGCACGACATCCCCAACGTCACGGCCGTCGGCATCATCAGCGCGGACTCGAGTCTCAACATGCCGGACTTCCGTGCGGCGGAGCGCTGCTTCATGCTGATCACGCAGACGGCGGGCCGCGCCGGCCGCCACGAGACGCGCGGCCAGGTCGTCATACAGACCTACAACCCGACGCACTATGCTGTGACCTGTGGCATCCGTCAGGACTACGAGGGCTTCTTCCACAAGGAGATCGCCTTGCGGCAGGAGCTCTTCTATCCGCCCTACAGCCGCCTCGTCAAGCTGCTCTACCAGAATGCGTCGGAGGCGAAGGCAAAGGCGGAGGCGGAGACGCTCGTCAAGGCCTTCGAGCTCGCCTTCGCCGGACGCGAGGGCCATCAGGTCATCGGCCCGCGCCCGCCGTCATTGCCTGCTTCCGCGGCATCTACCGCTTTGTCGTGCTCATCAAGACGGCGGACCTTCCGGCCGTACACGATTTCCTCAAGGAGCAGCAGCTCCACCTGCGCGCTGATGTCGCCATCGACATTGACCCCATCACGATGTTCTGAGCCGCCCGCTGTGGGCGGCTCTCTTTTTTGCTGCCCCATAATGTGTTATAATGATAAGGTGTTTTTCCGCACGAGTATGAACATGCAAATTGATTTGGATGGTGAAAACATGAAAGTAACGAAAGAAGATCTGGAGAACGTCGCTGTCCTCTCCCGCCTCTCGGTGCCGGAGGGCAAGGCAGAGACCTACATCCAGCAGATGGACTCGATCCTGACGTATATGGACAATCTTTCCAAAGTCGATACGGAGAATGTCAAGCCGACGACCTATGCACTGCCGATGCAGAACGTCTTCCGCGAGGATGTCGTCAAGCCGTCGCTGCCGCGCGAAGCTGCGCTTTCGAATGCGCCGCTTCAGGAAGACGGCTATTTCAAGGTGCCAAAGGTACTTGAGGACTGAGACTGACGGAGGGAACGATTGTGAGATATATGATAAACCGGCGCATGTCCTGCACGACATGCTCGTCAACAAAGAGATCACGTCGGTCGAGCTGACGCAGGACGTGCTCAGCCGCATCGATGAGGTCGAGGGTGACGTCGAGGCGTATCTGACGATTACGCGCGAGGACGCGCTGAAGCAGGCAGAGGCCGTCGACAAGAAGATTGCAGCGGGTGAGGCGATTTCCTTCCTCGAGGCATCCCGGGTGCCATCAAGGACAACATCTGCACGAAGGGCGTCAAGACGACGTGTGCCTCGAAGATCCTCGAGCACTTCGTGCCGCCGTACGATGCGACGGTCATGACGAAGATCAAGGCCGAGAATCCCGTCATCCTTGGCAAGGTCAACATGGATGAATTCGCCATGGGCGGCTCGACGGAGAATTCGGCCTACCACGTGACGCACAACCCGTGGAACCTCGATTGTGTGCCGGGCGGTTCCTCGGGCGGTAGCGCCGCAGCCGTCGCCGCTGGTACGGCCATCTGGGCGCTCGGCTCCGATACGGGCGGATCTATCCGCCAGCCGGCCTCTTTCTGCGGCGTCGTCGGCATGAAGCGACGTACGGCCGCGTCTCGCGCTACGGCCTCGTCGCCTATGCGTCCTCGCTCGACCAGATCGGCCCGCTGACGCGCGACGTCACGGACTGCGCGAACCTGCTCAACATCATCGCGGGTCATGATGAGATGGACTCTACGTCGAGCGCCGCAGAGGTGCCGGACTACACGAAGTCCCTCGTCGAGGACGTCAAGGGCCTCAAGATTGGCCTGCCGAAGGAGTACTTCGTCGATGGCATGGACCCGGAGGTCGAACAGGCCGTGCGCACGGCCATCAAGAAGTACGAGGAACTCGGCGCGGAAGTCGTCGAGATCTCCCTGCCGCATACGGAGTATGCGATTTCCACGTACTACCTCATCGCGCCGGCTGAGGCTGCGACGAACCTCGAGCGCTACGACGGCGTCAGCTACGGCGAGCGCGTCGACGGCGAGGACCTCGTCCAGATGATGACGAACACGCGCGACGAGAAGTTCGGCGAGGAGGTCAAGCGCCGCATCATGATCGGCAACTACGCACTTTCCGCCGGCTACTACGACGCCTACTACCTCAAGGCACTCAAGGTCCGCACGCTTGTCCAGCAGGACTACACGGAAGCCTTCAAGAAGGTCGATGTCATCATGGCCCCGACGGCCCCGACGCCGGCCTTCAAGATCGGCGAGATGATCGCAGACCCGCTGCAGATGTATCTGCAGGATGTCTGCACCGTCCCCTTGAACCTCGCCGGCCTGCCGGGCATCTCCATCCCGTGCGGCAAGAGCAGCAAGGGCCTGCCCATCGGCCTGCAGATCATCGGCAAGCCGCTCGCGGAGGAAACGTTGATCCGCACGGCCTACACGTATGAGCAGAGCCAGGACTACCACAAGCAGATGCCTGAGCTGGGAGGGAAACACTGATGAAATACGAAGCAGTCATTGGCCTTGAGATCCACTGCGAGCTCAAGACGAAAACGAAGATCTTCTGCGGCTGCGCCACGGGCTTCGGCGCGGAGCAGAACACGCATGTCTGCCCGGTCTGCCTCGGCCTGCCGGGCGTCCTGCCGACGGTCAACAAGCGCGTCGTCGAGTTCGGCATCAAGCCGGCCTCGCGACGAACTGCACGATCAACAAGTACAGCAAGTTTGACCGCAAGAACTACTACTATCCGGACCTGCCGAAGAACTGGCAGACGTCCCAGTACGACCTGCCAATCGCTGAGCACGGCTGGGTCGACATCGATGTCGACGGCGAGAAGAAGCGCATCCGCCTGACGCGCATCCACATGGAGGAGGACGCCGGCAAGCTCGTCCACTCGGGCACGACCATCAAGGACTCCGCGACGAGCAACGTCGACTACAACCGCACGGGCGTGCCACTCCTCGAGATCGTCTCGGAGCCGGACCTGCGCTCGGCAGAAGAGGCCCGCGCCTACATGGAGAAGATCAAGGCCATCATGGAGTACATCGACGTCTCGAACTGCCGCATGGAAGAAGGCAACCTGCGCGCCGACATCAACGTCTCCCTGCGCCCAGCTGGCACGGAAGAGCTCGGCACCCGCACGGAGATGAAGAACATCAACTCCTTCAAGAATCTCGAGGATGCCATCAACTACGAGATCGAGCGCCAGCAGGAAGTACTCGAGGACGGCGGCCACGTCGTCCAGGAGACGCGCACGTTTGACCCGGCCCGCGGCATCACGCTCTCGATGCGCAGCAGGAGAACGCGCACGACTACCGCTACATGCCGGAGCCGGATTTGCCGCCAATCGTCACGAGCGAGGAGACAATCGAGAAGTACCGCAGCGAGCTGCCGGAACTGCCGGATGCCCGCCGCGCCCGCCTCGAGAAGGAATACGGCCTGTCGGACTACGATGCCGGCATCATCACGAGCTCGCGCGCCATGGCCGAGTATTTCGATGCCGTCGTTGCGACGGGCGCCGACCCGAAGCTCGCGGCCAACTGGATCATGGGCGACCTCGCCAAGAACCTCAATGAGGACGGCATCGACATCACGAAGTCCCCGGTCAGCGCTGAGCGCCTCGGTAAGATGATCGGCCTCATCATGAAGGACACGATCTCCGGCAAGATCGCCAAGAAGGTCTTCAAGGAGATGTGGACGAACGAGGACGACCCGGAGAAGATCGTCAAGGACAAGGGCCTCGTCCAGATCACGGACACGGGCGCCATTGAGGCGGCCGTCGACGCAGCGATTGCGGCGAACCCGAAGGCCGTCGCCGAGTACAAGGGAGGCAAGAAGAAGGCCATCGGTGCCCTCGTCGGCCAGGTCATGAAGGCCACGCGCGGCAAAGCAAACCCGCAGATGGTCAACAAGATGCTCGCCGAGAAGCTCGCCGACTAAAACAGGATAGACACAAGCAAAGCCTTCCCCTCTGGGGAAGGTTTTTGACAAAGAGAAAAGAGAAAGGAGAATTCTCATGCAGTACAGAGCCGCCATCTTCGACCTCGACGGCACGCTCGTCGACACGCTCGAAGATCTGGTATCAGCGTCAATGAGATGCTCGCATCCTACGGATTCCCGACGCATCCTTTAGACGAATACCGCTACTACCTCGGCAATGGCTCCAAGAAGCTCATCGAGCGCACGCTGCCGAAGGAGAAGGCCGCCGATGAGGCCTTCGTGCTCGAGGCGATGAAGCGCTATCAGGCCATCTATGAGCACCACCGCGACCATACGGGGCCGTTCCCGGGCATCCAGGCGATGCTCGATAAGCTCAAGGCGCAGGGCATCCCGATGGGTGTCTGCACCAACAAGCACCAGCAGGCAGCCGACGAGATCATCGGCGGCATGTTCCCTGCTGGCACCTTCACGACCGTTATGGGCGACCGCCCGGGCCTGCCCATCAAGCCGGACCCGAAGAAAGTCCTCATGATGGCCAAGGAGTACGGCGTAAGACCCGAAGAAGTCGCTTACTTCGGCGACACGAGCGTCGATATGGACACGGCCGTCAACGCCGGCTTCCTGCCCGTCGGCGTCCTCTGGGGCTTCCGCCCGAGAAGGAGCTCGTAGAGCACGGTGCCAAGGTCATCCTCGCTAGCCCAGAGGAACTCTTTGAAAAACTGACATTTGCAAAAGGATAACCATCATGAAACACAAAGTTCCCGTCGAAAAAGGAAAATCATATGAGATCGAGATCCGCACGCTCGGCACGAGCGGCGAGGGCGTAGGGCGCTACGAAGAATTTACGGTATTTGTGCCGGGCGCGCTGCCGGGCGAGTACGTCGAGGCGTCGTGGATGAGGTCAAGAAGACGTACGCGAGAGGCCATCTCGTCAAGGTCCTGCGCGCGAGCCGCGACCGCGTCACGCCAATCTGCCCCATCTACGAGCAGTGCGGCGGCTGCCAGCTCCAGCACCTCGATTACATGGCCCAGCTCAAGGCTAAGCGCCAGCAGGTCATCGATGCCGTCACGCGCATCGGCGGCCAGAAGGACCTCTTCGTCGAGCCGACGCTCGGCGCAGAGAGCCCGTGGAATTACCGCAACAAGATGCAGTTCCCGATTGGCCGCAGCAAGGGCAAGACCGTCATCGGCTGCTTTGCGCAGGGCACGCACGAGATCATCGACACGCGCGACTGCCACATCCAGAAAGAGGGCAACAACGAGATCGTCAATGCCGTGCGCGATATCATCACAGAGCTGCGCATCCCCGTCTACAATGAGGACCGCCACACGGGCGTGCTGCGCCACGTCGTCGGCCGCGTCGGCGAGAAGGGCGAGCTCATGGTCGTCATCGTCACAGCCACGAAGCAGCTGCCGCGCGAAAAGGAATTCGTCAAGGCCCTGCGCAAGCGCCTGCCGTACGTCGTCAGCATCCACCAGAATATCCAGACGTACCGCAACAACGTCATCATGGGCCGCGAGACGAACCTGCTCTGGGGCAAGCCGACCATTCTCGACCGCATCGGCCGCCTGACCTTCCACATCTCACCGCGCTCCTTCTTCCAGGTCAACACGAAGCAGGCCGAAGTCCTTTACAACAAGGCGCTGGAATTCGCGAACCTCAAGGGCGAGGAGACCGTCATCGACGCCTACTGCGGCACCGGTACGATCACGCTGTTCCTCGCGCAGAAAGCCCGCGAGGTCTACGGCATCGAGATTGTCAAGCCCGCCATCCTCGATGCGCAGAAGAACGCGCGCGACAACAACGTCCGCAACGCCGAATTCATCGTAGGCGATGCGACTGAGGTCATGCCGCGCCTCTACAAGCAGGGCGTGCGCGCCGATGTCGTCGTCGTCGACCCGCCGCGCGCCGCTGCACCGAGACCGTCCTCAAGACCTTCGCCAACATGCAGCCCGACCGCATCGTCTACGTCTCCTGCAACCCAGCCAGTCTCGCCCGCGACCTTGCCGTCCTCGAGCAGCTCGCTACAAAGCCAAGAAAGTCCAGCCCGTCGACATGTTCCCGATGACCTCGCACGTCGAGTGTTGTACGCAACTTGTCAGAGCTGACCTACTGGAGAAAGAGAAAGCCGAGAAGGCGAAGAAAACAGAAAAATAAGAGCCGTGCTGAGAAGCGCAGCTCCATCCGAAAAGGGCAGGACCGAGAAAAATGGTCCTGCCCTTCTTTTTGTGCTCAGAACGCCCAGAAGATGTCGAAGTCGCCTGGCGTCCGCTTGACGATGATCTTCTCGATGAGGGACCCGAGGAGCTTCCGGCGCGTGTCCAGGTCAGCATCGCCGTCGACGGCATTCAGAAACTCGGCCATGAGCTCATGCGCTCGCTCAGGCTCAAGTCGCTCTTCCTCGTCGCGGGCGGCCTTCTTCTCCATCCGGAGCTCTTGCAGGCTTACCTGCAGGGCTTCTTTTTCTTTATCGAGTGCATCCAGCCGGTCGGCAATCTTGTCGATTGCCAAGCCGCGCTGGTAGAGGTCAAGCAGGCGCGTAGTGTTGGCGTCAATCTCATCCAGCCGGTGCATGATGGCCACTTCGGCATTGGCATTCCTGCGGCACTTCTGCTCGGCATCGGGGCGACCGGCTGCCACGATTGCGTCGAATTCCTGCGGGTCTGATGCGATGCGGCGGATTTCTTCGATAATGGTATGGTCGAGCGAGAGACGGCATAGGCAGGATTGCGGCAGGTGGGTCGATGATCAAGCGTTTGTTTGACTTTGCACGCGAGTAGCACATGTAGTACGGGCGGTAGACGCGGCGGTCTCCGTGGCCGGAGTAGTTTCCCTTTGCGAGATAGCGGGCACCGCAGTTCTCGCAGAAGAGCAGACCGCCGAGGAGTGTGCGCGGCTTGAACGGGTCCGGCTTCGATGCGGCAATCCTCGCTCGGCTGTGCAGGAGCTTCTGCGCCCGGCTGAACGTCACCATATCAATCAATGGCTCATGCTGGCTTTATAGATGCTGCCCATCCAGACGATATCGCCGACATACAGGCGATGTGAGAGAACGGAGCGGACCGTCGTGTCGGCGAGGTCCAGCGCGTACTTCTTGTTGACGATGAGCTTGATGGATGTGATGGGAGTGCCGGCAAGGAACAGGTCGTAGATGTCCCGGACAGCTGCAGCGCGCACAGGTTCGGCACGAGGTGGCCGTCCACATAGTCGTAGCCGATGGGGATCCAGCCACCGCCCTGCCAGAGCCCTGATTTGGCACGCTCGGTGCGACCCATGGCCATGCGCTCGCGGATCTGTTCGCGCTCGAGCTGGGCAAAGACCGAGAGGATGCCGATCATCGCACGGCCGAGCGGCGTGGATGTGTCGAAGTTCTCGGACATCGAGACGAAGTCACAGCCGTGGTCGAGGAAGACGTCCTCAATCATGTGCAGCGTGTCCTTCTGCGACCGCGAGAGGCGGTCGAGCTTGTAGACCAGCACGCAGTCGACGCGCCCCGCCTCCACGTCCTCGAGGAGCTGCGAGAGGGCAGGCCGCTGCATATTGGAGCCGGAGAACCCCGCATCGGTGTATATGTGGAAGATTCCCCATCCCTTGGCCTTGCAGTATGCTTGTAGGCGCTCCGTCTGGGCTTGGATGGAGTAGCTTCCATGGCCTGCTCCTGCGTGGATACGCGGATGTAGATGGCAGTACGGGACGGCATAGTATCCTTCCTTTCATGGCCGCCTTCGGGCGGCCTTTGTCATTTCATCGCCTTCTTGATGGATGGATGTACATAGGTCTCTGCAATCTTGTCGATATCGAGCTTCGGATCATCCCATTTTATGGATGCAGCTTTATTTCCGTCGATGGCCGCCCAGAACGCTACGGCATTACTGGTCTGCCCATCTTTTCCCTTGAAATCAGCATAGACCTGGACGATTACTTTCTTGATGTTTTTCCCTTCTGCACTCTGGTAGATGGCTTTCTGCTCGGCCAGTGCCGTCCGCTTCCAGGTATTCAATGCGGAACGCTCGCTGAAGTTGTCCTCAGTGGTATCAAGCATGACGATGACAGAGTCTTTCCCCTCATATGTGTCTACCTCTACATTGCGGAACTTCGTGCCGTTTGATGCATCCATAGCGGCCTGCCGGATGATTCCTTCTGGAGTCGATGGCGTTTCCTGTTCTGGCTGTGCCGGTGCGCTTTGTTCTGCCTGCTCAGTCTTCGTTGCTGGCGCAGGATTCTGCGTGCCATCAGACAAAGAGACGCCAATGATTAACGTAACGAGTGCTGCGGCCAAAGACGCGAAAAATCTCTTTTTCCATTTCCCCAACGCAGGGGATTTTTTCAGGTATACCACGATGAGGGCGACAGCAGATATGACAAGGAAAACAGAGGATAGCAGGAATAACATAATGAACAACGTTTGCATAATGAACACTCCCTTATATCAAAATTTTCTAATAGACTGAACGACACGACCGATGATTTGTACGGGCAAATTCTTTACTTCTTGCGCACTGTAGAAGTGCGGCGTGTACACAGCGGTGTTGTGCCCTATCAGGGTGATACCGTCTGCGCTTTCCTTGACTTCCTTTGCCGTCGCTTCTTCGCCATCTATCAGCACGATGGCTATCTCACCATTCTCAACGTAGTCTGGCGGCGCACGATGACGATATCGCCGTCCATGATGGTAGGCTCCATCGACTTGCCGACGATGCGCAGGCCGAAGTATTCGTGGCCGTCCTTGGAATACTTGTTGTCGATGTACTCATAGCCGACAATTTCCTCGTCTGCTACAATCGGCCTGCCAGCTGCGACACGTCCGACGATAGGTACACGGAATGTGTGGGCGTCAACAGAGACCATATTGGGTATACGAGTAGATAGATCAGTAGGTGCAGCCACTTCCTTATCTTCGCCCATCAGTTCACCCGGAGACACATGCAGAGCATTTGCGATAGCTATCAGCTTGGACTGTGTAATGTCGTTGACTCCCATCTCTATCTTATTAATAGAACTGCGTGACTTGAAGCCTACCAGTCTGGCCAACTCATCCTGAGACATTCCTTTTTCTTCCCTGATTCGTTTGATGTTGCGATACAGTTCTAGCATGGTAGCAACTCCTTTCGTCTTTTCTTACTATTATATCTATATGATACAGTTTTTGTTGACTCAAAATCAATGTTTTTTTTACAAAATCTAAAAAAAACATGTTGACAATGAATCTACAAGGTGATATAGTAATGATTGTAGATGATGAGTCTACAAAAACGAAAGCGAGGTGATACCGTGACAGATGCACTGGAGCTTGATTATGCAATCAAGAAAGCAGGACTCAACCGCCCAAAGATTGCCAAAGTCCTTGGGATTTCTATGATGTCTCTGTTCAACAAGATTCATAATCGGACAGAGTTCAAGGCTAGCGAGATTGCTGCGCTGAAACAGGCGCTTCATCTCAGCAACGAGCAGAGAGACAAGATTTTTTTTGCACATGATGTAGATGTAAAATCTACAAAGGAGGATTAATAAATGGGCGACTTAACAAAAGTGCCTCACGTGCTCGATAGCCGCGAGGTAGCAGAGATGGTAGGCATGAGACATGCAGACCTGATGCGTAACATTGACCACTATATCGAGGTCATTTCTGAAAACGCAAAATTGCGTTCTCAGAACTTCTTTATCGAGTGCACCTACAAGACGGACGGCAACAACAAGACCTACAAGCGCTACGACATCACGAAGAAGGGCTGTGAGATGGTAGCCAACAAGCTGACAGGTGAGAAGGGCATTCTCTTCACGGCTGAATATGTCGAGCGATTCAACGATATGGAGCAGGCCGACAACATCAAACATGTCAAGCAGGCCGAGCAGGACAAGACGAGAGAGATGCGAGCCGAAGCAATGCTCCGCAACTCAATCTCCAAGCAGGCGAAAATGATGATGGAGATTGCGAAGATGTCTCACATCAAAGCATATCAGGATGTCATGATGGCGAAGGCTGGCAACATCCTCGCTGGAGAGAACATCCTGCCCATGCCGAAGAGCGGCAGAGAGCGCCGCCCGCTCGGCTGGTTCTGCAAGCAGATTGGCAAGGCTGAGACGTGGGGAACGCAGCTCGGCAAGCTGCTGAAACGCAACGGCATCACACAGCGCCCCGGAGAGAACGGCGAGTTCGTTGAGGATTGCGCACGCAACAACCCACACAAACATGTCCAGAACTTCGAGTGGTATGTCGATTATCTTCTGCCGATCGTGCAGAGAGATTTCATGAACTGAGGTGAACGAGATGGATGAAGTCATCAAAGCAAAGATCGATATCACGAAGGGGCGGAGCGATGAGTTCGAGGTGGCGGCAAGACGACTCGGGCGATTCATCAACGCGCTTGACCTCAATGCGGATGCACACAATGAGCTGGTCGACCTCACCTGCAAACAGGTGAACATAGCCGAGCTTGATGCTTTCAAGTTCGGCTTCAGCATGGCCGCCAGTCTCATGCATGACTACTACAGTGGCGAATTTGAGGAGCGAGGTGAGTGAGATGAAAAAGCAATACGAGTTCCACTTCCGCCATATCCTCAAAGATGGGACCATCCTCAAGGAGGGCGAGAAGCTGCCGGTCACACCGGCGAGTCAGGCGGCATTTGCAGAGGTTGCGCGCATCCTCATCGAGGCACGCAAGAAGAGGCTGGGGCAAGACCCTGTCGCTTAGCGTGTCAGGCTGGAGGGTATCGAAGAGGAAGGAAAGGAGAGACAAGCATGAAAGACATGAAACTTCCGGAATCCGTGCAGAAGTTCATGGAGACGTTCTGCAGTGAGAATCGTGAAGAAATCATCTACAGCAGCGTGATTCATTGTGCAGGAGCCAAGGAGATTGGCGTAAGCTTACGACGTCTACCGTTTCGTTACGGCATTTGCAGCTGTATCGTTTAGCCTCGTTACCATCAATATGTGTACCGACGGACAGACCATCGAGTCTGCACAGAAAGAGTTCCTGTTCGCCGATATGGTAGAAGCCATGTCAGGGCGTATCGCTTCATACCACGAGAAGGTGACAGCATGATCATTATCAAGCGTGAGAATGAGCAGAAGCTCAAGGACTACGGTTCCACCTTGTCGGCGATGGCAAGTACCGCTACTGGCTCAGAGACAACGATGACCTTGAAATCAAGGTTGTTCCGTTCTCAGTCCTCGGTAGTCTCAATGAGGTGAGCGTGATCCGCTTCATCCCTCGTTTCGACATCGATGTGGAAGCAGAGGATGTGTACGAAAAGATCGAGCAGCTCCAACGTGACTACGAGCTGTACTACAGCAAGTGGTTCGTCGGGCTGGTAGAGGAGCTTTTGGCCGATGGCGTTGCCGAGCATGTCAAGGCCATCACGGATTGTGTAAAGAAGGTGCCAGCATGATTGCAGCAGATATCAAGACGCTCAAGACCATCAGCGTCCGTAAAGGCTACCCTGCATATCTGGAAGGAGGTGAGAAAGAAATGCGCCGCCGCAAAAGACGTTTAAACCCCAAGCTCGTTACCATCTTCGAGGGAGCGGCAATGATCGCAGGAATGTTCATTTTTGCTTGGCTCGTAGCAGCTATCTGATGAAAGGAGATGATGCAGATGATGAGCTTGATCCGCTTCTTCACGCTGAGAGGGTGGCAGCTATCTGCCTTGCCGCCGCCATCGTACTCATCGCATATACGGTGGCATAAAAAAAGAGTGAGCCTGCACGCCGCTTGGTGTGAAGGTTCACTCAAAAACCATAAAGTCAATTACATTATAGAGCATAAAACACTAGAGATTCAAGGAGTGATTGGAATGGCACTAGCATTGCTTGTGTACGGAGAGAGTGGCAGCGGCAAGACGACAAGCCTCCGCACGCTTGATCCTGAACGCACACTCATCGTTGATGCAGACCGTAAGGGCCTTGCATGGCGCGGTTGGCGCAAGCAGTACAACGGCGAGAAGAAGAATTACGTCCAGACATCGAAGGTCCCGACTATCGAGAGCATCTACCGCAAGATGCAGGGCGAGTGGGCTGACAAGTTCGATACACTCGTCATCGATGGACTGTCTACCATCATGGTTGACGATGAGATGGAGCGTGCTAAAGAAAGGGGCTTCGACAAGTTCATCGACCTTGCTCAGTGTATCTGGAACGTTGTCTCTGACGCGCATCTGCTCAGGGATGACTTGAATGTCATTTTTATTGCTCACAGCATCACGGAGCATGACGAGAGCGGTTATCTCTGGACACACGTAAAGACCGGCGGCAGAAAGCTCGACAAGATTGTACTTGAGAGCAAGTTCACGACCGTATTGTGGGCAAAGTGCTTGGATGGCAAGTACGTTTTTGAGACGCAAAGCGACCACAGCACAGCAAAGAGTCCGATGGGCTGCTTCGAGAAAGACATCCCGAACGACATGAAGTTTGTTA